>Ga0181593_10005830_pt1 | contig 11124 bp, 12 predicted proteins | sample 071ome_19_FD_133756 | JGI IMG/M metagenome (GOLD analysis project Ga0181593, IMG submission 133756) | Coastal salt marsh microbial communities from the Groves Creek Marsh, Skidaway Island, Georgia - 071413AT metaG (megahit assembly) | ecosystem: Environmental > Aquatic > Marine > Intertidal...
TTCAGCGCCGTTTGCTGTTTTGGGGTCAATTGGCGTTGTCGCGCAAATCCCGAATATTCACCGCTTTTTAAAGAATCGCGATGTTGATGTAGAGCTTCATACGGCTGGTACGAATAAACGAACACTCACGTTGTTGGGTGAAAATACGCCCGAAGGTCGTAAAAAATTCAGGGAAGACCTTGAGCAAACTCATGCTCTTTTTAAATCATGGATTGCTGAAAGGCGTCCAGAACTCGATCTTGAGGCTGTTGCGGATGGATCGATTTTTTACGGTACAGACGCATTGGCGAATGGGTTGTGTGATGAAATCGCGACTTCTGATGATGTACTTATGAACCTGAATGTCGACCATCATTTATTTGCGTTGAAGTGGGTGGAGAAGAAGACACTCGCAGCACGTCTTGGTCGCGATGCATCAGCTGCAGTAGTCGATCAAGTTGATAATTACATCAATCGGACCAATCAGGATTTCACCAGACTGTGACGAGTAAAGAGGTGACTCTGTATACCGATGGTGCCTGCAAAGGTAATCCAGGTCCCGGTGGATGGGGTGCGGTGCTTGAATACGGAGAGCATCGTAAAGAGCTCTTTGGTGGTGAAGCCGACACGACGAATAACCGGATGGAATTGATGGCCGCCATTCAGGGATTGTCAGCGTTGAAGAGTCGTTGCACCGTTAACCTGTACACAGACTCTGTCTATGTAAAAGATGGCATCACAAAATGGCTATCAAATTGGAAAGCAAATGGCTGGAAGACCGCGGCGAAGAAGCCAGTTTCTAACCAGGATCTTTGGCAACGATTGGATGATGTCGCGAATCAACATGATGTTCACTGGCATTGGGTTAAGGGTCATGCGGGCCATCCAGGCAACGAACGTGCTGATGAGCTCGCCAATCAAGGAGTGGTTTCGGAATGCGGCAAATAATTCTCGACACAGAGACGACTGGCTTAGATCCAAATGATGGCCACAGGGTGATCGAGATTGGCTGCATCGAAATGGTAAATCGTCGTCTCACTGATCGGACATTTCACGTCTACATCAATCCCGAAAGAGCCATTGATCAGGAAGCGATCGAAGTCCACGGCATCACCAATGAGTTTTTGGCGGATAAGCCGAATTTTGCCGGTATTGCTGACGAGTTTATTGAGTTTGTTCGTGGCGCCGAACTGATCGCTCATAACGCTATGTTTGACGTTAAATTCCTTGAATCTGAATTAAACCGCATACCTGGTGCGCCGAGCATGTTTTCGTTAATGCATGGCGGAGTAGCGGTCGATACGCTTGCCATGGCTAAAGAAAAAAGGCCTGGCAAAAGGAATTCCCTGGACGCGTTATGCCGCGACTACAAAATTGATGCCTCTGAACGAACACTTCACGGCGCTTTACTCGATGCCGAGCTGTTAACGCGCGTGTATCTCTCTATGACGCGAGAGCAAAGCCGTATGTTCGGTGGCTCAGAGAACCAGTCTCAAGGTTCTCGATTTGAGTCGATCCAAAAATTAGACGGGATTCATCGAAATCAGGTGATCAGAACGCCTTCTGAGAGTGAGTCTGAGAACCATGATGCGTTTTTAGCAACATTGAGAAAGAGTAGCGATTCTTTGATATGGGATTCAAATAAGTCATGAATTGGCTCGGCGACCATAGCCGCGATTGGCTCCCGGGTATCAATTCTGGATTAACTAGTCGCGCTGTTTTAACGACATCTGAACGGACTGTAGCAGTCGGAAAAGATGGTGCTCCTTTGCTGCTCTCGATTGATGATCCTCTAATATTAGATTATGAACCGCATCTAGCTGGCACACTGAATGGCGTGACCTATTACGGTGTTCGATGCCCAGAAATTGCGGGTTTGAACTATGAAGCTCTTAGGCCTGTCTTGGTTCAGCTTGATAGCGAGGGATTCATTCCAGTCAGTGCCGCAATGCAGGTTCTCGATTTCATTGAAGAGCACCGGTTTTGTGGTCGCTGTGGCAAGGAGACAAGTGCTTCAGTATCCGATCGCGGACGGCACTGTGAGCCTTGTGGGTTGACACAATACCCGAGAATTTCACCCTGTGTAATTGTGTTGATTACACGCGGTGACGAAATACTTCTGGCGCGCGCTCCTCGATTTGTTGATGGCATGTATTCGACACTTGCTGGTTTTGTGGAGGCGGGTGAGTCTGCAGAACATGCCTGTCATCGAGAAATTCGAGAAGAAGTCGGCGTTCACATCAAGAGCCCTGTGTATCAGGGAAGTCAGAGCTGGCCGTTTAAGCATTCGCTAATGCTCGGTTATTGGGCTGAGTGGGATTCGGGTGAGATCGAAATTGATGGTGAGGAAATCGTCGACGCACAATGGTTTCACATTAAGAAACTTCCAAAGTTGCCTCCTCATGCATCGATCTCGCGCGGGATGATCGATGCGTATGTCAAATATCGGCTTAGTTAACTGGAACTACTAACCACTCGCCAGGGCGAATTAGGTTTGACGTGGCGTTCAGTTTTCTCAAGTCTTTAACGCTTGTTCGGAATCGTTGCGCGATTTTCCATAGCGAATCGCCATTTCGCACCTTGTAGCGAATTGTTTCACCATAGGCGTTGCCTAACTCTAAATTAACAAGCTGTTTTGAGATATTTTCACTTGTGCTTGGCACCCGAATAGTTCGCCCGGCCACAATTCGAGAATTCGTCATGCCGTTGAGCATCCTAAGCTCAGGGACAGTTGCCCCAATTCTCGCGGCGATTTCACTCAATGTGTCACCTGGCTGTACTTTATAGGGGCGAGTTCTGACGTAATCGCGAACTGAGACGCTAACTAGGCGGGTTGAAAACTCTTGAACTGCTGTGTTGGGCAGAACCAGCTGATATGGTTCTTGCGCAGGGGTGATCCATGAACGGATGCAGGGGTTGTAGCGGCGGATCTCTTCGAGGGAGAGACCACTTAACTCCTGGACTAAGGACACTTCCATTGGAGCTTCCAGGCTCAGTGTTTTAAATGGGATCTCAAGCTCGATATTGGGTAACTCAATCCCTTGCGCTTTTGCATCGAGAACCAAGTTTCGGGTGACAAGAAGGCGAGGTACATACCGTCGTGTTTCTCGAGGTAATTTGAGAGACCAAAAATCTGTCGGCTTGCCTGCTCGTCTATTACGTTTTATCGCACGTTCAATGCGCCCTGGGCCGGCGTTATACGCAGCAATTGCGAGTAGCCAGTCACCGAATTGGCATGCATTTGCTCGAGATAATCGAGGGCGGCTCGAGTTGAGTGGATCACATCTCGTCGCTGATCACAGGTTTGTCCGAGTTTAAGATTCAGAACACGCGCAGTACCAGGCATGATCTGCCACATACCGACCGCACCCATCCGTGAGACAGCCCAAGGGCTGTATGCAGACTCGACATAAGGCAGTAATGCAAGCTCTGCCGGTAAACCGCGACGCTTGACCTCAGTCCAAACATAAGGAAGATAAATATCAGCTTTAACGAGGAAGTCTGCGAAAAAACCTGGGCTATGCGTTAATCGACGGCGATGGAGATCCGCGTATTTTGTTTCTTTAAGGTCCTCGAGAGCGAATCCATTAATGATCTCTGCCCAAATCGTTCCTTCGATCGCAGCAAGATCTGTCTCTGATTGAATTCTGAGCCCATCATCATCGACGGCTTCAGTAACGTTGGGACTGTCCACAGCCTCACCGAGCTCGCGAACGATAGCAAGGGGATCGTACATCGCCTCATCAGTCATTCTCGGCTCTGTACTGCTTACTTGCCCACCGGCGACATCAGTTTCGCTAACAGAGACATTGTTGCTTGGAATCGTTTGACATCCAGCGATTGAAATGAGGAGGGCGATTAAGGCACCGTTAGAGAAATATTTAAGAGGCATTAAAAATTGTCTTTTTGCGATCGACGTGCTGCGAGTTCAGATGAATCTCTCGCACGTAAAAATGGATTAGTCAGCCGTTCCATCAACAATGTGGTCGGCACCGTCGAGATGTCTTGAGACCGAAGTTTTTCAACCAAAGCTAAACGGCTTTGCACATCTGAGTTATCTGGCTCTGCAAATGCAGCATATTTCAAATTAGCCAGAGTGTACTCATGTGCACAGTAGATGGTCGTGTTTTCTGGAAGAGCGTTCAGTTTTTGAAGGCTCTCAAACATGTTGTCAGCAGTGCCCTCAAAGAGTCGTCCACAACCGGCGGCAAACAGCGTGTCGCCAGTAAAGGCGATAGGAGTCTCAAATAATATCGAGTCTGAATAAAACGCAACATGATCAAGTGTATGCCCAGGCACTTCGAGGGCTTTAAAGGTGGCACCAAGAACATTTACCGACTCGCCCTCTGAAATAGGGTGAGAAGGCCCTTTCAGGGCTTTTTTTGATCCAATGACTTCGATGTCGTCATAATGTGAACAGAGCTCCTCGACGCCACCTTGATGATCACCATGCCAATGCGTCAGCAAAATCCCAGACAAAATAAGCCTGTGTGTGTTGAGAAAATCAATCACGGGTTTTGCATCACCTGGATCAACCACCCAACCAAAAACACCATCTGAGATGACCCAGATGTAGTTATCGTTAAACGCATGGACTCGATGGATCTGCAACACTATCCGTTATCCGAATCAGCCATCGCTGTTATGTTAAAGCCGTTATCGACGTAGATTGTCTGGCCGGTGATACCTGCGGCCAAGTCCGAGGCTAAGAATGCAGCTGTGTTGCCGACTTCTTCGATCGTTGTATTGCGACGCAATGGTGTACGGGACGCGTTGTAGTTAAGCATCGAGCGAAAATCCTTAATTCCGCTCGCGGCGAGTGTTCGAATTGGCCCAGCTGATATCGCATTAACTCGGTGACCCTTGGGGCCCATGGAAGTCGCGAGGAAGCGAACGCCGGCCTCTAGAGACGCTTTCGCGAGCCCCATGACGTTGTAGTTCGGCATCGTTTGAACAGCGCCAAGGTAAGAGAGCGTGATAATACTGCCATTACGTCCTTCGAGCATTGGTTGAGCAGCTTTCGCCAAAGCAACCAAGCTATAGGCAGAAATGTCATGTGCAATTCGGAAACCTTCACGAGTTGTTACATCAACAAAACTACCGCTGAGCTGGTCACCGGGAGCGAAGCCAACGGCATGAACAACAATATCTATTCCATCCCACTGTTTACTTAGGCCTTCGAAAACAGCATCAATTTCTTCATCGCTCGCAACATCACAAGGAAAACACAAGTCAGCAGAAGTGCCCCAGCCATCAGCGAAGCCCAAAACACGGTCTTTGAGCTTGTCATTTTGGTAGGTAAATGCCAATTCAGCACCTTCGCGATGCATTGCCTCTGCAATGCCATATGCGATTGATAGTTTACTGGCGACACCAACAATTAGTGCGCGTTTGCCGGAGAGCATTCCCATTGCATATCCTTTTTCTAGTATTGAAGCCTAAGGGGGTAATGTTACCATGAACTCATGGCAGTTCAGAGCGTGTTTCGACTCGGGTTACAAGAAAAACAGCGTGCGTGGGATCGCTGGATCTCTGGTCGCCTTGGGCACAGAATTCAGGTGGAAGAGCGCCGAGTTGCAAGGCGTGAATTGCGGAGGTTATTTGGACAAGTCGTTGTCCAAGTCGGCGGCACTGCTGGATTTCCTCTAATTGCGGATTCGCTGGCGCCTGTTAGATTCCATGTCGTTTTTGGGGGTGATCTGCCTCGAGTTTCTCACTGCCCCATCATTATCGCAGAGGATAACTTACTTCCTTTTCCGACAGATTCAATCGACATCCTAGTCCTTCAGCATTGTTTGGACATAAGCGCACACCCCCATCAAGTTTTGCGTGAAGCAGAGCGGGTGCTCCGACCTGGTGGTCGGCTGCTACTGTTCGGTTTCAACCCCGCATCAAGTTGGGGTATACGGCGTATGCTGACCACGCCCTTAGACAGTTTGCTACCGTGGCATGCGCGCTTCATGCGCCGATCACAGATTGAGGATTGGTGTCGATTATTAAACCTGGTGCCTGAGCTCTCGAGACACGCCGTCTATAGTCTACCAATTGCTAAGAAAAGTATTCGCAAGCTTTTTAAAAACCTTGAGCACCGTATGGCTCGGAACGAATGGCCTGTTGGCGCCATCTATTGTTTGCGAGCAAAGAAAGAGCGAAACGCGTATATCCCGGGTAAGCCAAGCCCACTCGGGCGCTTTGCTTCAGTTGGAAAAACGCTTAAGCCTGCTGTGGGGATGCGACGGAAGCCAGTATTGCGCGTAGTGCCGAAACAGGATGGCGAACCGACCGATCTGACAAGCGTTTGACCTGGGAGCGACACGAGTATCCAGTCGCTAGAATCTCTACACCTGGCTCCGCCGAGGCTTCGACTTTTGGTTTCCAGCTTTGTGCATAAATCGTTTTTGACGTTTCTAGATTTGTCTTTTCATGCCCATACGTACCAGCCATTCCGCAACATCCGACGGACTCAATCTCAAGCGATTGCCCAGCCATAGCGAAAATTGGCTTCCATAGACCCAAGGATTCTTTCGCATTAGTCGCTTCTGTGCAGTGAGCAAATAGGCGGAAACGCTTAACTGGTAATGCTGTTGCGACTGCGCCTTCAACCAAGTGCTTAGCAATGAATTCCTGAACCAGTTCAACTTGCGGAACTGCAATGTCAGCTTCTTTATATTCAGAGCGATACGTCATAGTCATCGACGGATCGAGTCCGATCATCGGCAAACCGAGTGCTTCTAATTGCCTCAATTTGCGTGCATTCGATTCGCCAAGACGTTTGAACCAGCCTAGAAATCCGTGTACGTGAAGTGGTTTTCCATTTGGATGAAATGGCATGAGTGACGGCTCAAATTCCAGTAACTTGAGCAATTCAAACAAGTCGACAACCACAGATGTCTCGAAGTAACTCGTAAAGGCATCTTGAACGATCACTACCTGTCGACTGAATCGCCCAGGATCGGTGGATTTCATCTCTGTAAGCTTTACGAGATTAGTCATTTGGAAGCCGGCCTCGGCGATTGCTCGATGCGGATCTATCCCCGAAAGAGAAGGGGAGTCAACCAATCCGAGTCGAGCGAAAAGCCATTTACCAATCCTAGATTCCACTAGTGTGTTGTAAGCCTTAGGAAGTTGGGCTGCGATAGGGAGTGCGTATTCCAGAGTGCCAACAATCCAGTCTTTTACGGGGCGTGAATAGCGCGTGTAGTAAGCACTTAAGAAATGACTTCTAAAAGTTGGAACGCTGACCTTGATCGGACATTGGCCTGTGCAAGACTTACACGCTAAGCACGTTGACATCGCCTCAAAGACTTCATGATTGAAGTCATAGTTTGATTGCGAACGATTGAGTGTCCGCATGACACGGGCTGGCATCCCCATGATCTGCTGGCCGACTGTTAATGACGGGATCGATTGCAACCCATGATCTGACAGACGGGTTACCCACTCGCGCATCAGGCCGGCACGACCTTTCGGTGTATATCGCCTGTCTCGAGTTGCCTTCCAGCTTGGACACATTCGGTCGTCAAGGTCGTAGTTATGGCAAGCACCGTTGCCATTGCAAAGCAAGGCTGTGCTGGCTGTTGACTGTAAAGCGGGAGTGATACGCCGATCATTTGCTCCTCGGGTTGGCACTTCATCAATTTTGAGAAGGGCTGACTCTGGATGTGGTCCAGCGATTTTTCCTGGGTTTAAGCGATTGAGTGGGTCAAACAGTGCTTTGACTTGGCAGATGACAGGATAAAGACTGCCAAAGAATAGCGGCGCATACTCAGAGCGCACACCTTTGCCATGTTCTCCCCATAGAAGACCATGGTATTTCTTTGTTAAAGCAACGACCTCGTCCGTAATTTTTCGAACCATCTCCATGCTTTCTGGAGTCTTCAGATCCAAAAGTGGACGCACGTGCAGAACGCCGGCGTCGACGTGACCAAACATTCCATAATCAAGATCGTGGTCGTCTAGAAGATCGCGAAATTCGCCGATGTAAGGGGCCAAGTTTTCCGGCGGGACGCACGTATCTTCAACAAATGCGACTGGCTTTTTAGCGCCTTCAATACCGCCAAGCAATCCAACAGCGCGCTTTCGCATCGCCCAAACTTGCGATACTTGGCTTCTGCCTCGTGCAATTGCGTGCGCAAATGAACGTCCGCCGCCTTGCGCAACGGCCTCGAGATGCCTGCTAAACTGATCAACTTTATCGTTTAGAGCGCCTGCGTCAAAATCTGTGAACTCCACAAGGTTTATCCCTTGAAGTGTCTTGCTGGTTTGCGGAAAAAACTCAGCGACGCTGTCCCAAATAAAATCATTCATCGCCAGGTTCAGCACTTTGGAATCAACTGTCTCGATAGACGTTGCCCCATGCGTCATGAGTTCTCGAGCATCCAGTAGAGCGTCCATAAACGACTCATACTGAACAGCAACGAGAGCGACTTCTGTTGGTAGTGGTTCTAAATTGATTACTGCTTCACTAATAAAAGCCAATGTTCCCTCTGAACCACAAAGAACTGCATTGAGATCAAGTTGCCCATCGTTGGTTCTAAGGTGTTTTAAGTCGTAACCCGTGAGGCAACGATTTAATTGCGGAAAACCGGCTGCAATATCGTCTTTATTGGAGTCATGAAGATTACGCAGGGAATTACCAATCCGAAATTCCGCCGAATTCTTGGGAAGTGCATCCAGCTCGGCATCACTCATGACTCGCGTATTCAGTTCTTCACCGGTTAAAAGCACTGCCTTGAGGCGTATGACATGGTCGCGGGTTTTGCCGTACTTAACAGACCCTTGGCCGCTGGCATCAGTGTTAATCATTCCACCAATCGTTGCGCGATTTGATGTTGACAGATCTGGCGCAAAAAAGAGCCCATGCTGGCGAATCTCTGCGTTGAGATGATCTTTCACTGCACCACATTGCACGCGGGCCCAGCGCTCTTCAACGTTGATCTCAAGAATTGCGTTCATGTGCTTACTGGTATCGACAACGACACCAGCCCCCAAGCTCTGTGCATTGGTGCCGGTGCCACCGCCGCGAGGGTAGAGGGTGACATCGTGTTCGTGCGCTGCTCGAGCGATGCGAACTAAATCTTCGTGATTTTTAGGAAATACAACGACTTGAGGGTAGACCTGATAAATGCTGTTATCTGTCGACAGAACGGTTCGAGTCGCATCATCGCACTGGATTTCACCCTCAAACCCGAGCGAATGCAGCGCGCGCGCATAGCTCTGCGCGGTCTCAGCAACAGGCTCACGGTGGTCAAGACGCGGAATCATCGCGGGACGCTCTCCAGAGATCGACAATCAAACCGGAATTGTGTCATAAAAGGTCTGTAGAAACTACGTTGAGACCCCGTCCGTTATGGCTTTTTGGGAAGAAAAGACGCTTGTTGAGATGACTGATTCCGAATGGGAGTCATTGTGTGACGGCTGTGGCTTATGTTGCCTGCATAAACTTGAGGACGTTGAGACCTTGCAGGTCGAGTTTACTTGCGTGAAATGTCGTTATTTAAATACCGCTCGCCAGTGTGAGGTCTACGAGAAACGTACTGATATGGTTGAAGACTGTCTCAATGTCCGCGACCTGGACCCAGAATATTATCGGTGGCTACCGGAAAGCTGCGCTTATCGAAGAATTCATGAAGGAAAATCGCTGCCCGACTGGCACCCTTTAATCGCAGGCAGCAGGCGAGCGATGGAGGAAGGAGGGTATGCCGTCGGAGATTGGGCGATTTCGGACAGTCTGGCCACCCCAGATGCTGATTTTATCGTACGCATCAAGGCAAGCGATAGTTAGTCTGACTAATCGTCCAAAAACGAGCGTATTTCAGAAACTTGCTCTGGAGTATTCAAAAAGGGCGCGTGTCCGGTATCCGGGATATCGAGTCTCTCCACTCTTAGCGCACTGTTGACCATACGGTCGGCGATTGAGGCCGGCAAAATATCCGAATCCATGCCCCGTATCAGTAGCATCCTGCAGGTAATCGATGAAAACATCGTCCAGGCGAGTGTTGGATTTTGGGCGCCACCAAATTGCTTCAATATCTGAGGGTCATAATGTTGCGTTAGCATCCCGTTATCGAGCCGTCGGACAGAGTGCGTTATAAGCAAATCCCACTCCTCATCAGAAAGATAACCGAAGGGCGCGTATATCTGCTCAAAATAGGAGCGAGCCTCGCTAAGACTCGAGAAATATTGAGATTCTGACGCATAGTCGCGAATACGCTGAATAGCATCTTCAGGGACTTCAGGACCGATATCATTGATGACCAGTCGATCGATTAAACGGCGTGTTTTTGGGTTTGACGCCATCATCATACCCAATGCGCCACCCATGCTAGTACCGACCCAGTGCGCGCGACCTGACACGTTAAATTTCTTTAGCAAATCAACGGCAAGTGACTGATAAAAAGAGAAATTGTATCGATCAGGTTCAACCCAGTCGCTGTAACCTCGGCCCGGCGTATCAGGACAAATAACGAAGTGTGATGAAGAGAGTGCGCGCGCAAGCGAAAGGAAGTCAGACCCATTCCTAGCGAAACCATGCCAACAAATGACAGCTTTATTTGACGGTTCGCCAAGAGTTCGAACGAATAACTGAATTCCTCGTATCTCTACGAGATGCTCACAGAATCCTTGGTTGGCTGATGGGGAAGAGGGGCTGTTAACTGTACTCGCAGAGATAGGCCGTTGGCTCAGTAACCTCGACGCTAAAGCTTTGATCTTTTGGTACATTGAACTCCTCTCCATCGGAATACAGAACAGGCTCTGGGTCTGATTGACGTTGTACTACAAGAGCACCACTGATCACCACCATTCGCTCATCTTGAGAAGTTGAAAATTCATATGATCCTGGTGCCATAACACCAACAGAGCTTTTTCCATTGGAGTTATCAAACCCCAGTGATAGCACCTGATCATCAAAATAACGATTTACTTGCATGAGAAGGGACTCCCTTTTTAAGGCTCCTAAACAGAACCAAAACTACTATTTAACATAATAATGATTATGCGCAATTCGAGTCAGGATCAACACCAATAATTGTGAAGTTACCAGCACTCGCTCTTAACTCAAGCAAATCGTGATATGCATCTGACTCATACCAGTCTGTCATTGCATCAGCCGTTGGAAACCAAAACAGCGCGACTTGTGAAAAA
>Ga0181593_10005832_pt1 | contig 11123 bp, 5 predicted proteins | sample 071ome_19_FD_133756 | JGI IMG/M metagenome (GOLD analysis project Ga0181593, IMG submission 133756) | Coastal salt marsh microbial communities from the Groves Creek Marsh, Skidaway Island, Georgia - 071413AT metaG (megahit assembly) | ecosystem: Environmental > Aquatic > Marine > Intertidal zone...
ACAACCCTTGGCTCTTGTTTTGTTTTCTCAAAGCCTGGTATCACTTCCCCACGCTGATCTCTTGGTGGTTCATCTGCTCCAGCGGCCCCCATCATCCCAGCAAAAATCCCACTACCACCAACCCCGTTCAGGAATCGCCTCCGTGAAAAAGAACCGTCATCTTTTGTCACTTCTTCACGGCCGTTAAAGTTTTCTTTCATTGTGATAGATTACATTTTTTTAAGAATCATACAGCTTCTATTCTTGTTCTTCGCCTGACACTTCTAGGACACGATACATGGCGATCAATCCATCCGTTGATCCTCTGAAATCTTCAAGATTGCTCCGAATCTAGATTTGCTTTTTATTGCTCGCTCGTATGTGTCCCGTGATTGCGCGTCTTCTCATCTTGTTGGCCCTTGTGCCCGCTCTCTCGCTCAGCGCCGCACCATACTCCACAGAAGTTCTCGCCGACAATCCGGTGGCTTTCTACCGCCTCGATGAAGAACCCGGTGCCACCATCGCTCTTGATTCCTCACCAAACGAAAACCACGCCACCTTTGCAGGAAGCACCCTTCCAAGCCTGGGAGTCGATGGATTGACCGGAGAAACAACCACCGCCGCCGAGTTCAGCGGAATCGCTTCGAACAACCCACGGATCCTGACTCCTCCTCTCTTCAATCCAGCCCTCACGAGCTTTACCATCGAGGCGATCTTCAAAACCGATTCCACGACCCAACAAGCGGTGGTGCAACAAGACGGAGGAACCGGGAGAACCCTCTTCTTCCTCGCCAGTGGTAGCGGAGAGATCCGCAGCTTTCTGGGCGGCGGAACCCGATCCAGCGGAACGTCCGCCATCGTCGGGCAGGTTCATCACGGAGCTTTCACCTTCGATAACAGCACCAACATCTGGACCTGGTATATCGATGGCGTGGCCACCGCTTCAGGTTCAGTGACCCCGGAGTCCTCAAGCGGTGGATTCCTCATCGGCATCCATAAAAACCTCACTGGAAATTTCTTCGATGGAGTCATCGATGAAGTAGCCTTCTACACCCACGCCCTTCCGACTGATCGGATTGCGGAACACGTCGCCTCAATGACGACTCCCCCGATCCTGAATTCATTCTCAGGCTCTCCGGTCAACATTCCCATGGGAGGCAATGCCACCCTTTCTTGGGAAGTCGCACCCGAAGTCACGGCCCTCGAGATTGATCAGGGAATCAGCGATGTTCTTCCACTCACCACGGATGGCACAGGCAGCCTCAGTATTTCTCCTGCCACGACGACGACTTACACCATCACCGCCACCACCCCGACCGGAAGCGATACCGCCTCGGTCACCATTTATGTGGATGAGCCGGCAAGCTTCCGCCTCAACGAATTCGCAGCCCAGAATGCTGGCCCTCTCTCCGATGAAGACGGCGACGAAAGCGATTGGATCGAAATCAAGAACACTGGCAGCACTCCCAACGATCTCGCCGGCTTTTATCTCACCGATGATTCCGCCAACCTGACCAAATGGCAGTTTCCCTCCACAGTAATCAACAATGGAGGCCTCCTGTTGGTCTTCGCCTCCGACAAAGATCGCGCCCTTTCCGGGGCAGAACTCCACACCAACTTCAAGCTATCTTCCAACGGAGAATACCTCGCCCTGGTGGAGCCCGATGGCATCACCATCCACGACGAGTTCACACCAGCTTACCCACCCCAATACGTCGCCAACTCATACGGACGCCTTGCCGATGGCAGCCCCGGCTACTTTTCCGATCCCACTCCGGGCACGGAAAATGGCACCTCAACTTTTGATGGTTTCATCGAAGAAGAAGTGGTCGCCGATGTTCCCCGGGGATTCTATGAAAACCCCTTTGTCGTCAATCTCAGCACTTCCGACCCGACCCTGACCATCCGCTACACCCTCGATGGCTCACCTCCGACCGATTCCACCGGCTCGCTCTATAACGGCCCGATTAACATCGACACCACCACCATTCTTCGCGCCGCGGCCTTCAGTCCTGGCAAGGCGCCTCGAAAGGTCACCACGGTCACCTACCTCTTCCTTGCCGACGTTGTCAATCAACCAAACAATCCCGCCGGCTACCCTTCGGTCTGGCAGCCCGGCACCAGTGCCGACTATGGCATGACCGCCAGCGTGGCGCCCGACCAAGACATCATCGATGCCCTCATGTCCCTTCCCACCGTTTCGGTGGCGATGCCCATCGATGATCTTTTCAACAACAACACCGGCCCTGCCATCGGTGGAATCTACGCGAACTCCACCATCGCCCGCGGATTTGCTTGGGAACGGGCTTGCTCCGCTGAATTCTTTGGATTCCCTCACGGGCAGGAACTTCAGGTCGATTGCGGAATGCGTGTGTTTGGAAATGCCAGCCGGTGGACCTCACGCCCCAAGCACAACCTTCGCCTCGTCTTTCGTTCGACTTACGGCCCCTCGGAGCTCGAGTTCCCGGTCTTTGGGAACGATGGCTGGCCGGACAAGATCAACAGTTACCTGCTTCGTGGACAGAATGGTGACTCCTGGTTTCATCCTACCTCAGGTCAACGCAACGAAGCCCTCTACATGCGGGATCAACTTGCCCGTAGCCTGCAGCTGGCCATGAACCGACCCGCCAACTTCCAGGAACATGTCCACCTCTATCTCAACGGACTTTACTGGGGGCTCTACCACACCCTCGACCGGAACGAAGACAACTCCATGGCCCAACGCTTTGGCGGAGCCGAAGAAGATTGGGACGTCATCAAGTCTTCCCGCGTCAACGGCATGGAAGCCATCGACGGAGACCTGACTTCTTGGAACGCCATGCTTACGCAAGCCGAAGCCGGTCTCGCAGGGGATGCCGAATACGCTGCCATCCAGGAACACATCGATCTCGACAACCTGATTGATTACCTCCTCGTCAACTTCTACGACGGTAACTCGGACTGGGATGACAACAACTTCCAGGCGGCCCGCCGTCGCACCGGGGACGACCGCTGGCGCATCTTCGTCTGGGATTCCGAACGAACCTTCCTGAGCCCCACCACCAACAACACCACCAAGAACTTCGCCAACCGCACCACCCGGCTTCACACCAAGCTACGTGCCAATGCCGAATACCGCCTGAGATTTGCCGACCGGGTTCACAAGCACTTCTTCAACAATGGAGTGCTCACTCCAAGCAGCGTGACCAACCAACTGGACCAGTGGATTGACACGCTCCAAACACCGCTCATTGCGGAATCAGCCCGCTGGGGAGATGCCCAACAAGCCAGCCCGCTCGACCTCACCCAATGGCAGACCGAAGTCAACTACCAGAAGAACACCTACCTCCCCAGCCGCACCGCGACCGTCCTCGGGCAACTTCAATCGCAAAGCCTCTACCCTTCTGTCACCGCGCCCACCTTCAATCAACACGGCGGCAATATCAGCTCGGGATTCCAGCTCACCATGACCGCTCCCGCCGGGATAATCTACTACACACTTGATGGTTCCGACCCCCGGGATCAATCATCAGCGGCCAGTCCTCACCTTTCGGACACGGCCATCGCCTATGTCCCCGGCAATCCCGTTTTGCTGACCGCCTCCGTTCTCGTCAAATCACGCGTCCTTTCAGGCACCACCTGGAGTGCTCTCAATGAAGCCCCGTTCTTCGTCGATGCCGCACCCGCCGATGCCACTAACCTGGTAATTTCAGAAATCCACTACCACCCCGCCAACGACGATGACGCTCTCGAGTTTGTCGAGCTGATGAACATCAGCGACCAGGACATCGACCTCTCCGGCCTCGAGTTCATGAGAGGAATTACCTTCAATTTTGACCAGCATGATACGCGGCCCATCTCTGTTCTGACTCCGAAAGAACGCATTGTCCTTGTCGGCAAGTCTGACGACTTCTTGGTGGAATATCCCGGGGTCTCTATCGCAGGCGAATTCATTGGTGACCTCTCGAACAGCGGCGAGAATATCACCCTGCTCGCAGCCGATGGCAGCTCCATCCGGGACTTTCGCTACAACGACAAACTCCCCTGGCCCAACAGCCCCGATGGCGATGGCTTCTCGCTTGTTCTCATCGCTCCTAACGAAAATCCGGATCACCGACTTTCCACCTCATGGCGCCCCAGCACCACCCTTGGAGGCAATCCCACTACAAGCGATTCCGTTGCCTTCAGTGGAAACACCACCGAAGATCAAGACCTCGATAGTCTCACCGCTCTCGTGGAATATGCCCTGGGCTCCAGCGACAATTCACCGGACGTCTCCAGTAATCTCTTCCAGCTCACTCGCCCATCGGACGCTTTACAATTCTCTTACCAGCGAGATCTGGCCGCAGATGATGCCATGGTGACCTTGCAAATCTCCCCTGACCTTACAACATGGAATGATGCCGGAACTCTCTTCGCAGTGACCAACGAGACGAACCTCGGTAACGGAAAAGCTCGTTACACCCTAGGTCTAAAACCCACGGCTACTCCCGTCCAAAAGCTGTTCATCAGGCTTCATGTCGAGATGAGATAAATGAACTTCCCAACTTGTTGGAACGTGAGCGGGTCACCAAGTCGGTTACCTTGCAATTCCATTCATGCTTGGCGGCCAGAGTGAAACTTCTCGGTCGCTGACGCGATAACGAGCAACGGTATTATCCTCCTTCTCACGGTCTCCGAACTCCCACGAAGACAAACCGTTAATCAGGCGTTGAATATCGGACGGAGACATTCCCGATTCTCTGGCTATTCTCTCAAAGGCATTTTATCGTTGGACATGTTTCAACTTTCCATCAGGTAGACGTTGATGCTCAGTTGCAGTCCCGATCCTTTCAGGTCCAGCGATCTTCCAGTCGAGATCTACTTCCCAAAAGCCTCGCCTTTTTTGATCAATCCAATCGCCCTTCTGGCAAACCTCTCTCCCAGAATTCGATACCCCTCCTTGGTGTAATGAAGATCATTGATCTTTTTCCCATCCAGTTCCCGGTCGTTGAGATCGTCGGTATCCACCCAAGCCCCACGTGGATGAACCTTGGCAAATTCCTCTTGAACACGACGAATCCTCAATCGCCCTTCCAATCGCTTCGGGTTGTCTAACCCACTGTCGCTGATTCGCCCGATGACAATATTGATCTTCGAGAACATCAGATCGCGTTCCAACTGCTCGAGCAATTCGTTGAGATAGGCCTCGTAAGCCGTGTTGTTGAGATCCGATTCTCCTTGCATCCAGATCAAGGTCACCGTCTTCAATTTCTCTCCTTCGATGGCCGCCTTCACTTTCTTGATCAGAGGATCATAGAGCTCCCCTCGGACCTTGGGCACTCGCCCTCTCGTTGGCGGAGGATCTTCATGATTCGACTTCGCCCAACTCCTGATCGATTGCCCGCTGTGGGCATTCTTCACCACCAACACCTGATCCTTCCCAAACTCCCTCGCCACGATCGGTGCAAACGATACCTCCGGATCCATCCCCACCATGTTCGACTGCCCGGAGAGAACAAAAAGATGCCGTTCAAGCTTCTTACAATCCGCATGCGAATTCAAAATAATTACCGCGAACATCAACCACCTTAAGGATCTTATCGAGCTCAAAGGATACACACGTTAAAAGCTTTCTAGGTTCAGGCTATTGCCGCTTTTGGCTATTAGATTTGAGCATCTCCACAAAATCTTCGGCCTCATCTAATCCATTTGGTCTCATACTCATCCAGCCACCCTTTTCAGTCAGAAACTGTAAAACTTCTTGAGCGTCTTCCAAAGCAGCCTTGCGATCATTTAGAGCAAGAAAAACTTTGGCTCTAGCTCTTAAGTGAACATGACTATAGGTTGGCCGTTTAAGTTGACGCCCTTTCTCGTCAACAGCTTCAGGGTCAAAAGGTGGAGCAAGCTCAAAAATATAACGTTTCGCCTGCTCGATTTGACCCTCAGCGATAAGAGCATCCACATGCTTTTCATCCTGATATTCAATGAGATTTTGCATAAGTTGTTGCTTCGAACGCGTCATTGTCAGGCCAGAAATAAAACTCGCAAGGCTTCCATCCGGACGCATCACCAGCGCATTAGCCTGCTCGTCTTCATCCAACAATCCAAGTTGGCAAACAAGCGGATTGGAAGATCCACCTGGAAGGACCATCGTTTCACAACCCAGGGGCTTTTCCATGAGCTCTTGCTGAAGCGGGCCCAATTCTCCATCAACGATGGCAAGAATCACCTGCACATCATCGCGTCCGCGCTTCTCGATGAATGGATTCAAGTATCTCGTCACAATACCGGGGATAGACGATCTCTCCTGCTCTAGCCAGCTATTGGCGAGCACAAGGATGGTCCACTTGCCACGGTCATCCGGGAGCCGGTAGCTCTTCCCGTCAAAGGTTTCGAGCTCGACTTTCACCGGCCGCGACACTTCGTCGGGATGGCCCTCAGCCAGGATCCATTGATGCTGACGGCCGTATGACCAGCCAGCCACGAAGGGAACGCGAAAAAGCCAGTAACGATGCTCCCGATTAAGTAGGAAGGAGACGTAAGTCCACATCATGGGATGATTCGCATGCTTCTTGAGAATCATCTCACGATACTCATCGTGCATTCCACGATTTGCGATATCGAGACAGAGAAGTGAAGCAGCAGCGAGAACCGGGCCCGGTGCCTCTTCTCCTCCAAAACCCTCAACGAGTTCCCGGACGATCTTCTTCGGGTCTGCGTCAGGATTCCGTAACTCCTCCTTGGCGACACAAAAGCTAGCGAGAACGTCCGCTCCCTTAGGCGCGCCCGAGCCCAGAACCGCCTTCGCCTCTTCGAGAGCACGTTCAAAATGAACGCGGTCACCGGTCAACTTCCACAAGCCCAGCTGAGCCACCATGCGACGATTTCGGACGATCCAAAGGTCCGGAGCCTCGGGATGATCATCGGTGGTTTTGGCACACAAGGTCTCAGCCTTCTGATAGTTTGAACGAACTTCTTCAGCGGTGAGACGATATCTTTGAGGAGTTTGCACGAAGCACGCTTGGATGGCCTGAAGTTCCTCCTCCGGAACTGAGTTTGCAGTTCGGCGCAAAGGTGTCGGTTTGGTGGACAAGGCCTTGATCTCGGGAGGAAGAGCAGGATTGAATAGCCCTTCGGCATCGGTCACAAAAAAGTCGCCAGCGAAGAGAGACCTCAGTTGGTTGGTGTAACGTTCCCGACTCCAATCTCTCGCCAAAGACGAGCCAAACCATCGCGAAAAGTCGGTCTTGCCAGTATCATCCGTTTTCTTGCGCGTTGAGCCAGACATGATGAGGGCAGCGTAACCGGTTGGAGAAAGGGTCATGAGATACGGGTCACGACGCGGAAAGGTTTTGTAGAGCGGATGATCGCGCCCCCCGGGCAGATGCAGGGCGGGCCACTCCACTCCGAGATCACGAAGGATCTTCTCTCCGGCATCAGGCAAATCATCAAGATTGAAACTGATGATCTGCAGGCGGTGGGAGATCTCGGCCTTCTGCTTGTTCCACTCTTCGGCAAGACGCTGGAGGTGGTCCTCTTCGCCGGACTTCTGTGACCAAAAATAGAGAACCGTGCTCTTGCCCAAGGCATCGGCCGGAAGATGCATCGTCGAGCCATCGCTCGCCTTGAAGATTCCAGCGAATGGAGCTCCGAAAACCTGGCCTCCCAGCTTGTCGCGCTGGAAGTTGATCATGTCGAGATCTCCCGCAAAACGCACCGCCATTTCATTGCGAAGAAACTTGATCACCTTGGGATCCCCCGTCTCCAAAGCCATGACAAGCGCTGTTTGGAGCATTCTCGCCTCAGCCGGAGTATCACGATAGCGCTCCACCATGGGCAGCAAGGTTGCAAGGCGTCCTTTCGAATCGGCCCCTTGGCGGGCAGCCCCGATCTGACTCAGAAGCAAGTCGGCTTCGAGTCGAAGATGGGCGTATTCGTCAGGTGCCTTGATCAAATCCTTCCCCGTCTCAAGGAGAGCTTCTTTGTTCCGCGAGGAGTCATCAAGCTTCACCAGAGTCCGCTGGGCCTGGAAGAGAACGCCCAGCACTTCGAACCGATTTTCCGCCTTCGGATACGCCTCCAGTAATTTGCCGCCATCACGAATGACGCGCTTCACCGCAAGCCTCTTGCGAGCCTCCGACGACTGCTCCTGATTTGCTTCGAGAGCGTTCTTGAGTTGATCGATTTCAGCCTGTGGCACTTCGGCCATGACCAAGCCGAGGAAACACCAAAGGACCAGAACGAAGGTGCGAACCGGATACGGTGAAAACTGCTTCTTCATCATTGAAAAAATCTACTTCACAGGTTTGAGGCGGAGCTCCTTGAGAGAGAATCCGCGATTGGGAGCCCGACAGGTCAGCATGATGGAGTTTCTTCCCTCCTTGAGGTCCATGACAATCGGTTCGGTCTTCTGCCACATGCCCTTGGTGTAAGGGAGCGGCATGTCCAACATGAGCCGGCGATTAACCCGCACGATGACTTCGATCTTGGGCGACACCGTGGCAACGTTGGACACCAATTCATACTTTCCTTCGGCCGGAGCCTCCACAGTGTAACGAATCAATTCAGGCCTCTCGCCGAGACGGCCATAGTGAAGTTGTGCCCCTTTTCCCCAGCTTGGCATAAAGAGCACTTTCTCAGTGCTGTTCTTGGGCCTATCACAAGCAGCCGCTGGAATGGTCATTGAGCCATCGTCACTCAAGACAATCTTGCGATGCTCTTCAGGAATCTCGATCTCAAGCTCGGCCTTCTCATCCTCGAGAACCTCGTCGGACTCACCGAGAAGACGGGCCTCCTCCGCAGTCAAAGCGGCCAACTCGGCATCCGAAGCAGCCTGCTCGCGGTTGGCATCCTCAACCACGGCCCGCTTCTGATAAAAGGCCAGACCATCCCAGAATCCTCCGCCCTGCCCGTAATTCCGCAGGCTGACATCTTCCTCACCGAGAGCATCGCCAATCCATTGAGCACGCAGAACCTTCTTATAAACCTCCTCATGCTCGCGCGCTTGGGAATCGAGATAGAAATCCAGTCCGCCTTGAGGACCACACCAATTCATCGACCACCAGGCCCCGAAGTTCACGACCCAGCCTTCGGGCGTCCACCGGTTCATGGCCGCGTGACCCGTCTGGGTTGAACGCCGGGCGGGAATTCCGAAAGCACGGGCCACGAACCGACCGAAGAAGGCCCGCCGTCCGCAGATCCCGCCCAAGGCAAGAGCTTGCTGCTGGGGTAGACCCAGCGAGTCATCATGCTTGGTGCTGGTGTAGGGGAGGTCACTTTTGACTACCCGGGTATAGCGCCACTTCTGATCCTCGTTGGTAATGTGGTCCGGACGGAAATTACGCAGCATCTCACGCACCCAGGTGAGCTCCTCGTTTGTGTAGGGATCGTTGGTAATGAAGCGACATTCCCACGTATTGAAATCTTCGAATTGGGGATCGAGCTCCTTTGCCAGGAAGGCCTTTTCGTAATGAAGGTAACGCTCCACTTGCCCATCGGGGGTCTTGTGATCAGTGAGCACGATTCCATTCACACTCCCCTTCTCTTTTCCTTCCAGCCAGGGCTGATGAAGCGCCGTGCCAAGAGCCAGCCGCTGGAAGATACTGCCAAACTCACGGGCCTTCTCACTCTTGGCGAGAATGGCCTGATAAACCAGCATGGCCTCTCCATACTCGGCTCCATTAGCTCCACCTGACTCGAGCATCTGCCTCATGAGGGAATCGTCAGCGAAGAGCTTGTCCAGCAAGGCTGCCTCCGCTGATCCCTGTTGCGCGAACTCAGCCAAACCACGTGGTGTGGCATTGCGGAGGATGGCCGCACGCATCAATTTCGAATCCAGCTTCTGGCTGCCGAGAATTGGCTCCAACTCCGTGAGGAGAGCCCGCCCCTGTTCCAGCACCTTAGCTTCGGCCTGCGTCTTCGCACCTTCGTAAGCGGCTCTCTCCTGCTGCCCGGCATCATCTCCGGGAGCTTTGATCGTGGCGAGCGATTCACGAGCTTCCAGAAAGGCTTTCTTACCTGCTTCATCAACCGTTGGCAGCGCACCGATGATCTCAGCCTGCAAGCCATCGAGCACTTCGGTATACTTTGCGAGATGCTTCTTCCCAGCTTCATTGAGAACCACTTCCGGTTCCTTGGCAAAATTGACCTGCAAAGTTGCTGTCAAAGTCAGCAGGGCGAGTGATTTCATGGGCGAATTCTTCATGATTTCTTCGGGTGAGTGTTAACAGTCGGATGATTCGATCCTAGCGCTGATAGACCGGGATATATCGGTGGGGCGTTCCCAAGATGATGATCGCCATGGGGGTTTTGTGGGGATACTTGGTATCTTCGCTGTCGTTCCAAGAGCCGTCCGGTTGCTGCAGCCCCATCAGGCTGTCTCGGATCTGAGGATACCATTTCGCATAATGGTCACCGCCCGCCTGAACCATGGCCTGGATGGCATAGTAGTGCGCGTAATAGTAATGACCGAGTTCCTTGCGATTGAAGACCTTGGGATTGTTCTCGAGATAGCGAATCGCCGCAGCCACCCACTCGGTGTCCCGCTTGCCGCAAAGCTGGGCCGCATAGGCTGCTCCCGCCGTGCAGGCCACCGTCGTTCCGTTCTTTCCCTGATAACCAAACCCGCCGGTCGCTTCGTTCCAGACCTGGTCGCGAAGATATCCGACGACCCGGTCAATCGTTTCGGTGGGAACGAGGATGCCGGCCTGCCGGGCCGATGCGAGCGAACAAAAAACCATCGCAGTCACCGAGGTATCCTGTCCGCAATCGGGCCGGGCATGGTAACGCCATCCCCCCAAAGGACTCTGGGCCCGGAGAATGACCTGCACCGCACGCTCAAGAGCGGTCTGGATCTTCTTGTTGTCCTCTTCGTTCTTGGTCATCCCCCAGAGTTCGGACATCGCGAGGGTGAAAAGACCATGCTCATACATCGTTCCCATGGCGCCACCGGGCGATTCCTCGGCGCGCTTGAGAAGATAATCCTTGGCCCGGTTGAGGGCATCGCCGTGCCTTCCGAATCCAGGAAAGTGCCCTTTCACCATGAAAGCCATCAGACCCAGTGAGGTTCCGCCAATGTCAATCGCGCCTCCTTCCGCACTCCACGAGCCATCCTTGTTCTGGGTCTTGAGAAGATACTGCAAGCCGCGTTCGATGGCCTTGTCAGCGGCCTCGGTCAGCTCGGG
>Ga0181593_10005835_pt1 | contig 11116 bp, 4 predicted proteins | sample 071ome_19_FD_133756 | JGI IMG/M metagenome (GOLD analysis project Ga0181593, IMG submission 133756) | Coastal salt marsh microbial communities from the Groves Creek Marsh, Skidaway Island, Georgia - 071413AT metaG (megahit assembly) | ecosystem: Environmental > Aquatic > Marine > Intertidal zone...
ACTCCTCGATCATCAGCTTGCTTCGGCCGTAGGGGTTCGTTGCGCGCGTCGCGCAATCCTCGGTGAGCGGGACCCGCTCAGGTTCGCCATAGACGGTCGCGGAGCTACTGAAGATCAAGGTCTTCACCCCTGTCGCGTCCATCGCCTTAAGCAATGAGATGGTCCCAGAGACGTTGTTGTCATAATATCGGAGCGACTGGGCGACCGACTCCCCCACCGCCTTAAGCCCCGCGAAGTGGATCACCGCCTCAGGCTGATGAGCTTCAAAGAGCTCGACCAACCGTCGCTCATCGCGGAGGTCAGCCTCCTCGAAGCATAAGCTCGCCCCGCTCGGGCTGTGCTCGATCACCCTCGGTAAGACGCTCCGCTTGCTGTTCGAGAGGTTGTCGATGACCACGACCTCATGCCCTGCGCTCAAGAGCTCAACGCAGGTGTGGCTCCCAATATAGCCGCATCCACCGGTCACTAAGATCTTCATGAGGAGCGCTCCCTTAAAAAGTCAGGGCGAAGGCGAGCGACCCGCCATACAGGAGCTCTGTCGCCTCACGGTCTATATCGTTGATCATCGCAGCCGCTGCCCCACCGGGCGCAAACAAGAGCGCGTTGAGCAAGACAGAGGCCCTTGAGCTCAGCTTGAGCCGTTGCGTGAAAGACAGCTCAGCGCCGACATGACGATGCCCAAGCGCGCGGTTTGGGTTTAAGGTCACCGCGTACGCTAGGGTCAGGCGCGGGATGTAGCGCTCACTGACTTGATAGGCGACGCTCACGTCGGCGATCGAGAGCCCTGCAGGCGTGAAGGCGAGCGATCCCCAGTAGCTCCCGAGGCGCTCGTCGATGTTGTCGTAGCGGTCGCGGGTCTCGTCTTCGGTTAAGAAAACCGTCCCGCTCTGGTTGCGCGCGGAGCCAAAGAAGGCGCCCATCTGCTCGTTGCCATCGCTGTCATCATCCGCCGAGAGCGCGAGGAGGTTGACGCCGAGGCTGAGCTGATCAAGGCGCTTCTTGAGCCCAGCCTGCGCCGCGTAGGTAGCGATCTGGACGTCTCCTCCACCTACGGCGGAGGCCTCCCATGACCCATATTGACCCGCGAGGTCGACCCAAAACTTCAGTGAGCCTCCCCCTCCTGACACCCTCATCGAGCCCGTGCTCAGGGCGAAGGTGCGACCGATCACGCGGTAGTCTCGTAGGTGGTACGCGCCCAACGCGAGGTGGAGGGACTCACCGAGCTTTGAGCGGTAGTGAAGCCCAACTAAGAGGTTGTCGGTGGCGTAGTTGTCGTTCCGCACCTCAAGCCCCTCAAAGCTTGTGTCGGGGAGCTGGCCGGCGAGGAGCTCGATCCGTTGACCCTTTAAGCGGTAACGCGCTGAGAGCGCCCCCATGCTGTGATCTAAGAAGAGCCCGGTTGGGTCCTTAACTCGCTGGAACCCTGCGCGCAGGCTGAGTCGGTCACCTCGCCACTCTCCCCATGCCTGCTTGTGGCGCGCGACGAGCCCTGGCGCGCCCCCGCCCATGTACTGGTTCGGGCGACCTGCGTCCATGCTACTCCACGTGTTCCAGCCGACCTCGAGCTGGTACTGAACGCGGACGCCTTGGCCTGCGTTGACCCGCACGAGGGGGCTGAGCAGGGTGACGGCCTGCCCATCGGTCTGGCCGTCGAGATCATAGAGGCGCTCGCTTGGGTCAAAGTCGCTGTCATTACGCAGGTGGAGCTGAGTGATGACCTGCCCCTCAAGCGAGACAGCGGGCTCCTCCTAGGAGGGGGCGGGTCTTGGCTGAGCGGACAGCGTGGGAGCGCAGAGGAGCGCGAGGAGCGCGAGACCGCAGGTGATCTTTGCTGTAGCGTGCGTCAACATTAGAGCCCCCTCTGCCCGTTGAGCGTAGCGTCACTCGCGCCGACCAAGGTCTGGTCGTTATTAAAGTAATACGACCAACCTTGGGCCTCATAGTCGCTGACCCGTGGCTCGATGTGTAGGTCATGGGTCACGTCCGCCCCCTCACGGCTCGGGTACCAATAGAGGAGCTGGCGCTCAAAGTCGAAGTAGGCGTTCCCATCCGACAGCCATACATAGAAGCCATCAGGGTACTGAAGGTCAGGCACATAGATGACGGTTGGGTTGAGGCTCTCCTTGCGCTCCATGTGGAGGTCATAGTGACCAAAGGGCGGTTTTTTACCGATCTGTGGGTCCCAGAAGTGAAGTGGGCTCGTGAAGTGCTGACTGACCAGCTTCCCGCTCGTGCTCCGCGCGTAGGTCCTCACATAGGAGCCCTCGCCACGGGGCTCCCCGTCGGGCCCAATGATAGAGAAATCCTCATGATTCCAATCCTCGCCGTACTTAGCGTCATTCGTCGCTGAGAAGCACCAGAGCATGCTCCCAACGCCGAGCTCCTCAAAGGCCTCATAATAGCTGTTCAGCACGGTCGCGCCCATGTCAGCTGACAGCTCAGGGTCACGCTCCTCACCATCTACCTGAAGGTTGAAGTAGGTGCCGAATTCACCGAAGACAACTGGGATGTTCCCGAGCCAGCCCGGCGACTCCTCCATGTGCTCACGTAGAGGCTCGGTGAAGTCACGGTACAGCCACTCATCTACATTAAACGCCCGAGGTGGTGAGTTGATCCCGAGGTTAGGGTAGATGTCGGGGTACCAGTGTGGCGCAAAGACGAGCTGATTGATCCCACGAGGGCGCGCGAGGGGCATGTCCCAGAACTGCATCGCGCCCGTGAGCATCCTGAGGCTCGTAGCGGGCTCAAACCAGATGATCGCGTTCGGGTCGACCTCTTGGATCGCGCGCCCAACGTCCTCAAAGAAGGGCTGGAGGTATTTCTCCTCGAAGCCAAGGTTCATCCCAATCGCTGTACCCACATCTACGTCGCTGAGCCCCCACTGGTACATGGTGTACGGGTGAGCGTCGAAGGGTAAGAGCTGTAGGCCTCGAATCACCGCATAGATGTCACCGCCGAGCTCCTCTCCGAGCATGTCCACGACGAGGGTCTCGAGCTGATCACCGTACTTGATGAGTGGGTTCTCCGTGACGGGGCGCTCCCTGAGTGAACGACAGCGCGTCTCTTTGACGAGCGGGTCACCCTCAGAGCGACCTCTCTCATCAATACACTCAAAGGCGTTCGTCGCGGTGGGGATCAAGCGCTGAACGGCCTCTTCTGGGGTCTCACCGTCCTCAATGAGGTCCGCTGGGACACACTCTGGCCAGCCCGCCTCGCCGATCTCACAGCCCGCAGGTAACAGACAGCTCACGGGTTGCTCACAGGTCCTTGGGGGCTCTACAAGTTGCCTAAAGAGGCCACCAATCGCCATCATCAAGAAAGCCCCAACAGGCTCATTGATCACATCATACCCGATGACATGGTCGTACTTTTTAGCCCGCTCCGCGAGCACCTTATAGGCGCCGATGTAGTGCCCTTGAAGGTACTCTTTGAGGTTCGGGGCGTCAGCTTGATTCGCCTCGGCGCGGCGCTTCGTGAGGCCGTCTTGGTCGACCACGAGGTCGGGGAAGGCCTCATCACCGGCGAACAGCGCTGCGAAGCCACGGTCGACGTCAAGCGACAGGAGCCCTGAGACGATCCAAGGGGTGAGCGGGAGAATGTCGCTCGTCTCGTTCGGCGCAAAGCGCCGCTCTGGGAGCTTCATGAAGATGTCATCGAGCCAGGGGGGGAGCTCACCGTTGGGGTTGAAGCGGTCGAGGAGCCCCTGGAGGCTGGTTAAGACGTCGATGTTGATCGTCCCCTGTCGGGTCACGAGCCCGCCGAGCCCGCGGAACATCCCCCAGTACTCAGAGCCCATTTTCTTCTCAGGGAGCGCGGTCTGAACGACCCAGCGGGGCGCGCCGTGCCCACGGACCCAGTCGGTGTAGGGAGGGAAGAGTGACAGCACGAGGTGATCGATGGTGCCTCGCTCCGCCTCATGAACGAGCCCCATGTGCTCGTAGCTTGGGCTCTCGTTGTAGAGGGTCATAATGTGACGGCTGAAGATGTCTTGGTGCATGTCAACCAGCACATAGATCCCGTGACGCTTAGAGGCCTTGAGGAGCTCCTCATAGTAGTCGAGGTACTCGAGGTCATAGCACTCCTTGGTGTAGCGATCATCCCTCATACAGCGCTCGCTCCCTGGCCTGTAGGGCTGGATGGACTCCCAGTTGGTGATCAGGCGCACGGAGTTAAAGCCCTGCTCAGCCATCTGCCCGAACCAGCGGTCTGCCTGATCGATCGGGAACGGGCTCCCGATATAGTTGACCGTGCAGGTGTCGCTCTCGGTGCAAGGCTCACCATCAGGCCCCTCTTCAAGGCAACCCGCAGGGATCGGGGTCTCGGTTAGGCACTCCTCACGGCTCTCATCCACGATGGGGTAGCGAGAGGGGCGGTGGCGCTCCCCCTCAGGCGTGTTCGGCTCGGGGCTTGGGTGTGGCCCATGTAGCTCGCTCGGGGGCGCCTTGTGAGACCCGCTGACGTTCAGCCCTTTGATGTGAACGTAGCGACCTTGAGCGTCCATGAGGTGTGGGCGGCGGTGCGTGAGCGTCTCGCCTGTGTCTAAGCGCTTGACCTCACTCGTCGGCGCGATCACCCGGCTCGTGTTCGACTCAACCTGCTCCTCATAGGCGGGGGGCCCCCCCTCGCAACCTGTTAAATAACACGCGGTCAAAATCCCACAAAGTCTCAGCGTAAGACGGCCGATCACCACTCGCTCATGCCTCATGAAGCCTCCTGAGGGCGTAGTTGATAGACCTCTTGAACTGCATGAAGTGGCTCAAAAAATCAAGAGTTATCCACGTGTGTAGGTGAGGTAGAACGAACTCATCGAGGCTCGCCTAAATCATCATAATATAGCTGTATTAACCCAAGCGCTGTGTCATCCTACGCTCCCAATCCATGCGATAGACTGAGGTCGTCATGCAGCGCTCTTTAACGTCAAGCCCCCTCATCCTTGGGGTATTTTTCTTATTTTCTTGCACGGCACCTAGCCCAGAGCGCTCCACAACAGGAGCGGATCAGGGTCAAGCGTTTGACGCGATGGTCACGTTGGATCAATCCCAGTCTATGGACATGGAGCCCATCGACCTCTCAATAGAGATGGATCAGGGTCAAGGCGAGGACATGGAGCTTACGGTTGATATGGAGCTCACTGTCGACATGCAGGTCGCTGACATGGACCCCGTCGACATGTTGACCCCTGACATGGACCCTGTTGACATGATGGTCGCTGACATGACCCCTGTCGACATGATGGTCGCTGACATGGCCCCAGATATGGACCTAGTCGACATGATGGTCGCTGACATGGACCCGGATATGGACCTTGTCGACATGATGATCGCGGACATGGCCCCAGATATGGACCTTGTCGATATGATGGTCGCGGACATGGACCCTGTCGACATGATGATCGCTGACATGGACCCCGTCGACATGGATCCACCAGAGCCTGAAGAGCCCACGGCTGTTCAGCTCAGAGGGCTTGTCACGGACCCAAGTGGAGAGCCGGTAGAGGGCGCCCAGGTCTGGAGCTCCTTTGACCCTGAGCTCGTGGCGGTCACCGACTCACTTGGCGCTTACGAGCTGAGCGTCGCGCCCTCTGAGCGTCATGTGCTGAACGTGCTCGCCGAAGGGATGACCCCACGTCACCTCATCTTAACCACGTGGAGCAGTGACCTAGTTAAGAATGTCACGCTCGCGCCGATCGCTCCGACCGTCAGCTTAAACGCAGAGGAGGGTGGAGCAGTAGAAAGCTGGGGAGCCTCTGTGAGCATCACCCCTGGCTCTCTAGTTGATGCAGTGGGTCAGCCGGTCTCAGGTGAGGTGAGCGTGGAGCTCACCCCCTTCGACATCACCTTGGATGGGCTCGAGTATATGCCTGGCGACTTCTCAGCGATAGACGCTCAAGATGAGGAGGTCTTTATCGAGAGCTTTGGCTTTGTGAAGCTCCGCGTCTTGCAAGGAGGCCAAGAGCTCCAGCTCGCTGAAGGGGCTACCGCGACGCTTGAGGTCCCGATCTCCTCCCCGCTCGCCCTGCTCGCACCTGAGGTGATCCCGCTCTGGAACTTTGATGAGGAGACAGGGGCTTGGGTAGAGCGAGGGGTAGCGACCAAGGTCCAGCGCGCCGCTGGAGAGTGGGTCTACCAAGGAGCGCTCAGCTCTTTTGGGTCTTATTGGAACTGTGACGAGGTGATGGAGGTGGTCAACCTCAACCTCGTCTTAGGTGACCTCTCGACCTGGATGGCCTTGGGTGACATCGCCACGTGGCTCCTGCCTGGCGCGGGCTACGTTAAGGTCGCGTGGCTGGTCGCCTCTAAGGCGTACACCTTATACGGCCTCCTCAAGACGATCTCCGAGATTGACCCAAATCAAGGCGCGACGATTGGCCAGCTCGCGACCATCGCCCAGTCGATCTTCGCGCTCTCGGGTGCAGGGAACCCTCTTGATAACGCCGCCCTGCTCTTGACAGCCCAGCAGCTCAATCAGCTCTCAACCGACTGGGCTCAGGTGCGCCAAGCGGTCGCTCAGCGCCCTGAGACCTGGCTTCAGGCCCACCAAGTTGATCGAGCGCTCAGGCAACTTGAGCTCACTCATCAGTACGCGAGCGGAGATGAGAGCGGGGCGCCCCCGCCATCGTTTACAGCCACCTTTGAGGGCCTCACCCAATCTGTGACATCTGAGGTGAACACCCACGTCAGCGCTCAACAGGCTGGGGCTACGGAGCTCCTGCAGTCTCGGGCAGACACCCTCGGCGTGAGCATCGATCAGCCGGCGCAGATCAGCGCTGAGCTAAGCGCGGTGACGTTAGAGGATGGCGCGAGCGCTCAGGGCATCACGAGGAGCGTGCGTCTGCTCGACGCGCTCTATGTCTCGATTGGCACGCTCGCGCTAGACCTCAACCTAGACCTCACGACCACAGAGCGCAGTGACCTGCCCGTTGAGCAACAGCTGATTGACCTCTATACGCTCGCCCTCAGCCTCGATGACAGCCTCTTAGAGCTGGACACCCTGTGGGCGCCCGAGACCTCAGAGGGCACAGAGCTTGAGGTCCGTGGGGTTGACTACCTTGGCGTGACGCGCTCAAGCACGAACCCGCTCGGCTTCGCTACGATCCCAGCCCGTTATGGCTCCGAGGTGGAGCTGGTCATTCGGCGTGGTGAGTCGGTCAGCGAGCCGATCTCAATCAACACCGCTGAAACGCCCCTCGTAGCGCAAGACCTCGGCGTCATTTTCCCTACGGTGAGCGCAGACTTAACCTCGTTCACCTTGGCTATGGTCTATGAGAGTGGTGAGCCAGTTGAGGGGGCGGTGATCAAGCTCTCTGATCAGTCCAAAGCGAAGACCTATGGGCCGTTCGTGAGCGACGTGGCGGGCCTCACTCACCTCACCCTCGCGCGCTCTGAGGAGCCAGGCCAAGACCACAACGGCAACGGGGTGACAGGTGAGGAGCATCGCTATGTTGTGACGGTCTTCCATGAGGGCGTGAGCTACAGCTTTGGGCCTCATACGAGCCCTACGAGCCCAGCGTCCTGGACGCAAGACCCTGATCCAAGGTACACCTACACCCTCACCCAGAGCTGTATCGCAGGGACCGTAACTGGGCCAGATGGTCAGCCGATCACCTCAGGCACGGTCAGGGTAGGCGAGCCTTATTATGGCTTTGGAGATCCAGTCCCGCTCCAAGCAGATGGCCACTTTGAGCTCATCACCCAGCGCTCAGAGGTCAACGCGGACCTCGACCAAGACGGGATACTGGGGGAGGCCATCCCCTTAAGCGTGGTGGTAGACGATGGAGAAAACGAGTTCGTTTTTAATGAGCTCACCGCTCCAGTGAGCTCAATCCTCGCGGGCTGTGTCAGCCTAGACCCACTCGTCACCGAGGACCGCAGGCTAGAGGATGGGGGGACGGTCACCGGCGCCTTTGAGCTCCCTGATCAGCGCTTCACCTACACCGTTGAGGTCCCTGGGGAGCGGGTGCTCGAGCTTCAGCTCACGAACGCCCCCGCGACCACGAGCCCGATCGGCTACAACATCTCCTTGTATACGCCCAATGGTGAGCGCTTACAGCAGCACCTCTCTTTGCCGAGCACCTCACGCGGCACAAACGTCGTGAAGCGTTGGCTCGCGCCCACACGAGGGCTGTACACCGTGCGGGTCACGAGCTACTTGGGCGAGATCGACCCCTCGTTGTTCTCTTTGAGCTTATCTATGCGTCCTTTGCTGGACGCCCTGTTCGAGCCAAACAACTCAATGGCTTCGGCGACCGAGCTCGCCTCTGGCGTGCCACTAGAGGGCGCCATCGCGTATGATGATGACAGAGATCATTACGTGATCGAGGCGAGCGGTGAGCAGCTCCTTGAGGTGGAGCTCCTTGGGCTAGATGTGAGCTATGGTGGCTCAGTCCGAGTCTTTGATGAGCTTGAGAGGAGCGTCTGCTCGACGCTGTTTGATCCATCGCCCCCCCTCAACCTCAGCGGGGTCTGTTACTTACCTGAAGCGGGGCGTTATTTCATTCGAGTGGAGAGCCACCTAGGTCGCTCAGACTACGAGGTAGGCTACACCCTCACGGCGAGCCTTCATCCTGTACCTGATGAAGCTCAAGAGCCCGATAACACCAAGGACACCGCGAACATGCTTGACTCGGGCGTCCCCTTTGAGAGCTATCTGTCTTATCTCTATGATGAGGACCACTACAGGATCGAGGCGAGCGGTGAACAGCTGATTGAGGTGTCACTCGAGGCCCCCGACGCGAGCTATGGAGGTACGCTCAGCATCACAGATGACCTTGGGACATCTCTCTGTACGACGCTCCTAGACACGGCCGCTCCTGTCCATATTAGAGGGGTCTGCTATGTGCCTGAAGCGGGGAGTTACTTTATCAAGGTGAAGGCTCACCTCGGCTTACCAGACTACGAGGAGCCTTATACGCTTACGGCGACGCTCCTCCCCGCGCCAGACGAGGACCAAGAGCCCGACAACACTCTAGACAGCGCCCAAGCGCTCAACTCTGGAGCGACGATCACGAGCTACCTGTCTTATAAGAATGACGCAGACTACTACTCGATCGACGCGAGCGGTGAACAGCTCCTCGAGGTCGACATCACGGGAGCTGAGGTGAGCTATGGAGGCTACCTGCAAGTCTACAATGAGCTCGGTGAGTCTATCTGCTCGACGATCACTGACATCTCGCCCCCCCTCAGCCTGAGCGCGGTGTGCTACCTACCTGAGCAGGGGCGCTACTTTATCAAGTTATATAGCTACTTAGGCAAATATGACTATGAGGACCCCTACACCCTCACGGCGACCCTCCGACCTGTACCGGATGAGGCCCAAGAGCCCAACAACACCCGAGCTGACGCCACCCCTCTCAGCTCGGGGGCGCCCCTTGAGACCTACGTCTCTTACACAGATGACGTGGACTACTATTCGATCGACGCGACAGGCGCACAGCGACTTCAGGTTGAGGTCACATCAGCAGAGCTGAGCTTTGGTGGGTATGTCTATTTTTACAACCCAGAGGGGTCGTCGATCTGCTCAACAGGCGTTGACATCTTCGCTCCATTGCTGATTGACGAGACCTGTGATCTGCCTGAAGCAGGGACCTACTTTGTTAGGTTCGTGAGCTACCTCGGCCGGTCTAGCTACAACGAGCGATACACGATCACCGCGACGCTCCAGAGCCTCTAGTCAGCGCTGGAGGAGCCTCGCGCGGAGCTCATCGACGACCTTGACCTTCTCACCAGACGCGTAGCGCACAAGGACGACCACCCCTGTCCCAACCGCGACACAGCGTGGCTCCGCTCCCTCATCGCCCTGCACAAACACCGCGTAGCTCATCTTAAAGCTACTGTTCCCAACTGAGTCCGCGCGGGCGCCAAGCACTAGCTCAGCGGGCCACGTGACAGGCGCCAAGAAGCTACACTCCGTGTGCGCCAAGATCGGCCCCCAGCCGTCTGCGTTGTCGACCGGGATCCCCACCGCTCGAAAGAAGTGCATGCGCGCCTCTTCAAACCACGTGAAGTAGCGCGCGTTGTTCGCGTGACCGAGCGTGTCGAGCTCGCTCCAGTCAAGCCGACGGGGTAAGAGGCTTCGGAAGTCCTCAGGACGGGGTGATGAAGGGGTCATGGTCGGCTCACAGTTCACAGCGTGGCTGAGATCCTAGCCTCGTGTCCTCTTCACCTCAATGATAACTCCTATTAAGCATTCTTTGGGGAGTCAACTGTTGACGAAATGAACATCCTGAACAGTCGCTGTTCATAATTTGAACAACCCCAAGAAATGAAAATGGGTATTTGCCAATTGAAATCATATGCTTGAAGGTGCTGAGCTTCATTGGCACATTTCTCGCTTTAGCGCTCTCGGCCCTTACCCTCAAGGAGCGAGAGATGTTGAGGCTACGTTTTCAACCTGCTGAGTGGACGACTCACTTTGTGACCCAAAGGAACCTGATGGGCTACCTGCTCATGAGGCCTACGCGTCGAACCAACCTGATCATCGCGGGCTGTTTAGCGTACTCGCTAGAGCGCTTTGAGGGGCTGATTGAGCTTCACGCGTATGTGTTCTTGAGCAACCATTACCACCTCATCTTGAGCGCCAAGAGCCAACGTGACTTATCGGCGTTCATGTCCCACTTTAACGGTTGCTTAGGCAAGGAGCTTGGGGTGATCCATGACCTACATGGGAAGCTCTGGCACAAGCGCTACCGGAGCAGCCCTGTTCTTGATGAGGGGGCACTAGAGGACCGCTACCGGTATCTGCTCGCTCACTCGGTGAAGGAGGACCTCGTTAAGCACCCGGGAGTGTGGCCGGGGCTTCATGCCTATAAGCAGGTGTGCATGGGTGAGGTTGTTGAGGGCATCTGGGTCGATCGAACCTCGCTCTATCACGCTCGCCAGCGTGTTAAGCCCGGTGAGCCGAAGCCTCAAGAGTCAGACTTTACTCGTATCTTGACGCTCACCCTCGCTGGCCCACCTCCGATGTGGGCTGAGCGCTCTGAGGAGGAGTACCGGTCTCGGTGTGAGCGACTCACGCGTGAGGTTGTTGTTGAGCATCAAAAGCGCAGGGAAGCAGAGGGGAGAGGGGTTTTAGGGGTGAAGCGGGTCTTGACTCAGCCGATCTTTGAGAGGCGCTTCAC
>Ga0181593_10005846_pt1 | contig 11103 bp, 8 predicted proteins | sample 071ome_19_FD_133756 | JGI IMG/M metagenome (GOLD analysis project Ga0181593, IMG submission 133756) | Coastal salt marsh microbial communities from the Groves Creek Marsh, Skidaway Island, Georgia - 071413AT metaG (megahit assembly) | ecosystem: Environmental > Aquatic > Marine > Intertidal zone...
TCAAACACAGCAGCGGTTTCTAATACGGTATCAATGCGATTAGCCAGTAGCTTTTTGATATTTTTTTCCAGTGCATGATTACCAGACACAGAGAAGATAGATTTATCTTTTAACTTTGCAGCATATGCATCAAACGGTTCACCGTAAGCGTAGCCATGGACAACACCCACTTTGCGGCTGGCCAGAGATTCCAAGTTGCTATATCGCCAGCTATCACCTTTTGCTACATAGAACTTTTGCACATCCCATCCTCAATGTTCATCGGGAAATAGAAAGCCCGGTGCCTCAGATTCATAAGCGCCGACGACGCAATCGTTATTGCCCTTTCGAACCTCATACAAGGCACGTTTCCATGGCATCAGTGCGTAATCTACCTTGATACCTTTGGGTTCGAATACCGCTTTGGCAAAGTCGATCATGTAACCTGGGTTTGAGCTGTCAGGGTCGCCATTCATGGGAAACCACTCGTCGGCTCGAATGGTGAGGGTCTCACTCCAGGCGGAAATGGAAGTGCTAAGCAACGCGATTAGTGCGAGTCTCTTCATGGCGAGAGCATCAAATAATTGGCGGAATACAACTAGGTATAGCAAAGAAATGCTTTCGTTGTTGAATGGTTAAAAATGTTCAAGTCCAAACTTAGTCCTGTAGCTAAATCCATGTCCCAGGAGCGAAATATAGCGTTAAGCGATATGTGGACACGATATATCGCCTAATAACTATTGCTTGGAGAAAAAGCCCTTATTTTACAATGGGTTAGCAAGTGGAACGGCTTTTGCTCTAATGCGACAGTTTAAGCCTTTAGCAGTAGAGAGAATATGGAAAATCGCATTGAAATGGTGGATGTCACCGTCGACGCCACACGGCATAACCCAGCGGTTCGTTTAGCCAAAGGCTATTTCCAACGATGGCGACGAGCGATTACATATCCTCTAATCGCCGTATTTTTACTAGCCCCGTGGCTTGAGTTAAATGGCGCGCCATTGCTTTGGATGGATCTTGCTTCACGGGAACTCCATGTACTGGGGCTTACCTTTTGGCCTGATGATTTACTGATTCTCACTTGGATGGCATTTGCGGCTGCATTTGGATTATTTGCAGTGGCCACCTTCGCCGGACGCCTTTGGTGTGGTTTTTCTTGCCCGCAGACGGTTTGGACCATGATGTTTATTTGGGTTGAAGAAAAGATTCAAGGCAGCCGAAATCAAAGATTAAAAGAACAAGGCAAGCCCTTAAAAGAAAAGCGGATATTTAGGCTTGTAGCCAAGCATGCAGTTTGGTGGCTTATTGCATTAGCCACAGGTTTTACCTTCGTAGCATTTTTTGAAACCGGGCAAGGGCTAACCATGCAAATTGTTAGCGGCGAAGCCGGCGTTAGTGTTTGGTTTTGGATCATGTTCTTTGCCTCACTCACTTACATCAACGGTGGCTGGCTACGTGAGCAAGTTTGCTTGCACATGTGCCCATACTCTCGCTTCCAATCAGTAATGCTGGATCGAAAAAGTCTAAAAGTAACCTATGATGTGAATCGTGGTGAACCGAGAGTGCAAAAGGGTAGGCAAGGCGGAAGTATTGCCAAATCTGAAAAAGGCGACTGTGTTGATTGCAATCTTTGCGTACAAGTATGTCCAGTGGGTATCGACATTAGAGATGGTCTTCAATACGCCTGTATTGATTGTGCAGCTTGTATAGATGCTTGCGATGAAGTTATGAATAAAGTGAAAAAACCTACCGGCTTGATTCGCTTTGATTTTGGTGAATTTGCGCAGTCAAATAATGGCACTTGGCGACTAAAAGACCTTCTAACAGAGCGCGGAAAGCTTTGGGGTTATTCGCTTTTGTTTACTCTATTTACCGCCATGTTTGTTTTACAAATTATCTACCGTGAGACATTGGATGTGCACTTTACGCGTGATCGCGGTCAGCTGTATTTCTACAATGGCAATGGTGAACTGGCGAATCGCTACGGTCTAAAGCTACATAATAAAACGCAAGAAGATGCCACGTTGAATTTATCCATTGCCCGAAATGGCATGGTATTAAACAGCGATCGTCAAGTGACCATTGGCAAGGGTGAGAGTCGAACCATTCCGGTAGAAGTGCAGTGTCAGTTCCCGTGTGAATTTCCTTCTCGCACGCAAATAGATTTGGTCATTAAAAATGCAAGAACTCAGGAAGTTTGGCAAATGACTAATCAATTCTTTGTGCCGCATTAGGAAGTGGAAAATGGAATTGACGCGTAAATCCCCAAGAGACTTCGTTTTCATTGATGAGTTGTGGCCAGCCGACAAAGATTGGCCCAGTGTTTATCCGGGCAATAAAGTGTGGGTCTTTATGGATGAATACTGGGCCACCTTACCTGGTGATCAAGATTATCGACGCTTGATCATCAGTGGTGGCGAAGGGGAAGGCTGGATTTTTAAAAGAAGGCTCAACAAAAAAGTAGAAGTATCTGAAATTCTATTGAGTATTCAAACGCCCATTCGCGAAAAGCAATTAAGGGCGCTTGGATTTCGTCGCTGGCGACAATTGGACGAAATGTAGATTAAGGTCTAATCAGAACAATCGTTAAGTAGTTGTAGTTTTATTTCGGTGATTGTGGTTCTTGTTTAGCCATAATCACCAACATTACGCCACCTAAAATGCCGATGGCTGCAATGATAAATCTTAAGGTGAGCACTTCATCTACGAAAACGATGCCCGCACCAGCCGCAATCAAGGGAACGAGTAACATTAAAACGGTAGCTTGAACGGCGTTAAGTCCCGTGAGTGCCATATACCAAATTGCGTAACCGGCACCAGAAGCGAAGATGCCAGACAGTAAAGCCAGCACAATACCTTGTGCAGTGATGGTGAAACTCTCTGGTTGGATGAAAAATACAACTATGCATAATGCGGCGACCAAAGGCAGAGATTTGGTAAAGTTTAAACTGGTATCCGCAAGTCCATCTTTAGATTGTGAACCCTGCAAGGTATAGATGCCCCATGCAATGCCTGACACCATCATCAACATAAACCCAATCACCGATGGTGTTCCCACTGCGGGTAACATTAAATAAACCAGTCCGGCAAAAGCCAATAATAGCCCTAAGATTTCAGATCGTTTTAAAGCGTGTCCTCTCATGACGGCTATGACCACCATGGTAATTTGCACTGAACCAAACAAAATCAGTGCCCCGGTACCTGTTTCCAACTGAACGTAAGCAAACGAAAAACAGACAGCATAAATAAATAAACTGAGCGCGCTAATGATTGTTGCCGTAAATTGAGATGTGGTATTGGCAGTCCGTTTGTTGCGCCAATTAAGAATCAGCCAAAGTGCCAGTGCGCCACTGCAAAGTCTAATGACAGTAAAAGACGTGGGATCTGCTGCAACATGGCCCTCTGCTGATTCCACCAGTGCCAATCTGCAAAGCAGGGAGTTAGCAGCAAACGCAACTAAAGCGATGAAAGTTAAGGCGAGGGTCTTGATAGATAGGACATTATTCATATCAGGTGTTTATTCATGTCTGCCCTGATTGAATATGGGCTTACTGGTTGTGGGTGCTTGGTCGGAAGCACTTGGCTATATTTAACGTTTTTATACTCAGAAGTCATTAAACCTTCTATTAAAATAGCAGTGGGCTATCAAAACCCTGTTTCGAATTCAGCCAGTCTATACTTTTTGGAGGTTTTAGCTTCAGTAGGATCCTGTACCTAACTCTGCTCTCGCCTATCTTGAAGTATTGAAAATAAGGTTAAGGTTTTAAATGCGGATTTTAGACACTCACAGCGAAATTGGTTCCTTCGAATCTGATTTGAGGTGTGGTTAATGAGAGACTTACCCCTGTCTCAGGCGTTACGGCAATTTGGCGAAGACCTCTCTCTCATGTGGGCTAAGGTGGATCGAGACCTTGTGTATCAGGATGCTAGTCAAAGCTTTTGCGAAATGTTGGGCGTCGTTAAGGACCGTTTACTCGATAAACGGGCTACAGACATATTAAGTCAGGAAGCGCAAGATCATCTTTTTCTCTATTGGAATAAGGCGCTTTCCGGACAAGTTTCATCTACAGATGAGCCAGTACAGTTTCCATCTAATAAGAGTCAACACTTCTTAAGAACAACGTATTTTCCTATTTTTTCTGAAGAAGGTGTTGAAGGATTTTACGTCTTTGTTCAGGATCAAACTGAAGAAAATCGTACTATAAAGACATTGCAGCGATTGCATGCTGTTACTTCAGATGATCGGCTCTCATTGAACACGAAAATTGAAAAAGTGCTTGAGTTGGGTTCACGCACATTTGATTTGCCCTTAGGAATCGTCAGTCACATTGAAAATGATCAATACCGAATAGAGCATGCTTTATCACCAAACGGTGAGATCAATGTAGGTGATGAGTTTGAGCTGGGCATTACCTATTGCTGTCATACGTTAAAAGCCAACGGTCCATTATCTTTTCATCATGCTGGTGACAGCGATATTAAACTGCACCCTTGCTATTCGACTTTTGGTCTAGAAAGCTACATCGGTATACCGCTTGTGGTGAAGGGGAAGCGCTATGGGACGTTAAACTTTTCCGGTCCTGATATTCATCTAAAAGAATTTACCAGAGATGATCACGAGTTGATCCGATTGTTTTCTCAATGGATTGGGAATGAAATAACACGAATCCACAATGAGCGTGAGCTAAAAAAACAGCAAAGCTTGCTGGAGTCCATGAGCAGTCAAGCTCGAATTGGTGCATGGGAAGTTGATTTGGTGAAAAATTCGATTTATTGGTCTCCCATGACCAAAATTATTCACAATGTACCAGATGACTATGAACCCGATTTAGAGACGGCAATTCAATTTTATAAGGAAGGCTATAGTCGAGATCGAATTGGTGAATTGGTAAAACAGGCGATTGAGCGAGGGGAGCCATATTGCGAAGAGTTACAGTTAGTAACAGCTGATGGCAACGAAATATGGGTAACAGCTCGAGGTCAAGCTGAATTTGAAGGAGAGACTTGTGTACGATTATTTGGCTCATTCCAAGACATTGATGATCGCGTTAAAAACCACCAAGAACTAATAGAAGCAAAAGAAGCTGCAGAGATTGCTACAAAAAGTAAGAGCGAGTTTCTTGCAAATATGAGCCATGAAATCCGCACGCCCATGAATGGCGTTCTAGGAATGTTAAATACCTTAATTAAAGGTAGTCTAAGACCTGAGGAGCGCCATCATGCTCTGTTAGCGCGCTCTAGCGCAGAGTCGCTTTTAACATTGATTAATGACATTTTGGATTTCTCAAAGGTTGAAGCGGGGAAGTTAGAGCTAGATGAAACTGAATTTGATTTATTGGAATTGATTTACGATTTCTCTGCTGCGATGTTCATTACGATAGAAGAGAAAGATTTAGACTTTAACGTTAATGTCGATGGTATAAGACAAAGCAAGGTAGTAGGTGATGCTGGCCGTATTCGGCAGATTTTGTTTAATCTAGTGGGTAATGCAATTAAATTCACCAAAGTTGGTAGTATCAAGGTTGTGGCTGCGCTTGAAGAGCGAGAGGAATTCGCATTATTTACATGTAGTGTGACTGATTCAGGTATCGGTATAGAGCAGGATAAAATCAATAAATTGTTTGAAGTATTCACTCAGGCTGATGCTTCGACCACACGCCGCTACGGTGGAACAGGATTGGGTTTGGCTATCGTTTCGCAGCTTTGTCAATTAATGGGCGGCGAAGTATTTGTTGTCAGTAAGCCCGGAGAGGGCAGTACATTTACTTTCAATGTGACATTGAAGCCCGCAACCATGCAAAGACAAATACATGCCATCGACGTTGCTAAATTCAGTAACTTCAAAGAACAGGTAGAAAATAGAATTGAGGCTGAAGCCAGTCAATTTTCAAGCTTAGGTCAACAATATGGGGATGCGCATATTTTGTTGGTCGAAGATAACATAATAAATCAAGAAGTTGCTTTGTCATTACTGCAAGATATTGGTTTAAAAGCGGATGTAGCAGAGAATGGGGTCGAAGCACTAAAATCCCTAAAAACTCATTTAGAAACGAGCCCTTATGATTTAATTCTAATGGATTGCCAAATGCCAGAAATGGACGGTTACGAAGCTACGAGAAAAATACGAAACGGCGAAGGCGGTTATAAACACACCTCTGTTCCAATTCTAGCGCTGACCGCAAATGCCATGAAAGGGGATAAAGAGAAATGTTTAGCGGTTGGCATGGATGATTACTTGTCCAAGCCTATTGATATGAATATGCTGTCGAAAAAAATAAGTCAGCTTCTGGTTCGGTCTGGATATCGAACTATTCGACATTGATAGCTTTACCTGTTTGCTCCGCCATGAAGTTTCATTTCGTACATAAGCTTATCTGCTTTTTTCATTAGCATGTCTATACTTACATTTTGTGTTCGTTCCTTCGTTATTACGCCTTCGCAAAAAGTAATATCGTAACCTCGATTTGCTTCTCGATTATAGATTTCAATATCCAGTTTAAATCGGTCTATGATATCCATGGCTTCGGACATATTTGCGCCGCCCAGAAGTACCACAAATTCATCACCACCCAGTCGTCCATAAACATCAGCATCACGAAATGAATTCCGAATAATCCTTGCAAAAGCTTTAAGTGCTAAATCACCTTCAGCATGACCGAATTTATCATTGATAGGTTTAAACTTATTTAAATCAAAAAAGGCTAACGTGGCGGGTAAGCTTTGACGAGCACAAAAGTTTAAACTATTTTGAGCTAACGCGATAAACCCTCGACGATTAGGGATTTTAGTTAGTTCATCCAGAGTGGCCATTTGAACAGCCGCTATTTCTTGTTCCACCATGTGGGTTAAGTCTCGAAAGATATCGATATCGTCTTGCGAGAGGGTTCTGGGCTTTGTATCCATGATGCAAAGCGTACCAAGCTTTTGACCGTCTACATTGCTTAGGGGGAAGCCAGCATAAAAACGAACATGTGGTTCGTTGGCCACAAGTGGATTATCAACAAAGCGCTGATCTTTCCATGTGTCTTCCACTACAAAAATGCCTTCGCCTAAGATGGCATGTCCGCAAAATGAAACATCTCTTGGCGATTCTGACTCAGATAAGCCTTGTTTGGATTTGAACCACTGCCGGTTGGAATCCACCATGCTTACTAACGCAATGGGAACATCCATTAATCGGCATGCTATACGAGTCAACCTGTCGTATCGTTCTTCAGCAGGTGTATCGAGAATGTTCAACGACTTCAAACTGAGCATTCGTTGTTCTTCATTTTCCGGTAATGTGGGTGCCTGCATGTGGAGACCATTACGTAAGAAGCTAGTGGGCATCTTATTAGTATAGTCTTCAATGATTGGGTTATGCCGCGATAAGGCCATGCTTAAAGTGTGGTTATATTTGGATGTTAATGACGAGGTAAGTAATTAAAGATATCCAAACCGCTAGGCCCAATATGAAAATTAGAGTAGCCATTTTTTGTTGGTCAGGGTCTCGTGGCAGGATGCCTTTCAATCTCATGGTAATTTGTGCGGTTAAATTCACTGAAGAAATATTAGCGATAAGCAATAAGCCAGCACCGATTGCTTCAGGGAGTGCTTGTAAGCCGATGCTAATTCCCAAAGTCACCGTTGGTGGCAGCAACGCAACGGCTACCATAACACCTACCAAAACCGAACTGACACCTGTGGTAATGGAAAGCGCGGCTGCAGCGCCAGATGCCAATGCTAATGCTAAACTCTCTAGGCCAACATGGGTGCGAGAAAGCAATTCAGGCGTTAATTCAAGATTTGGATAGAACCCTCCAATGCCCATTGACAAAATTAACGCGAAGCCAATACCCGCAATTAAGGTTTTAAGGGCGTTATAAATAGCCACGGGTTTTCCAAGGGTGATGGCGAGGGAAAGAGAAAGATTGGGGCCCAACAACGGCGCGATGACCATGGCGCCAATAATAACGGCCACATTATTTTCGATTAAACCTATGGCAGCAACAATGGTACTTAAGAAAACCAGCATTAAATAATGGGCATCCAACTTACCTTGTATGGCTAATTGATTTAACAGCATTTCTCGGTTTACGCCAGCCGTTTGTTTTTTCTCAAAAGGTAGGGCGACTTCTAACGGATAAGCTACAACACGAAAATTGCTCTTACCTTCCATGAGAGTTTGTAACTGATCCAGAATTCTTTGAGATTTGGCCTTTTCCACCAGTATCTTAATGGCCACTTGCTTGTCGTTTTTACTGCTGATCCAGTGATCTTTTGCTTCACTTTGATTAGCGATCCTTAAAATGGCTTCTTCGTTTGTGGGTGGTGCAATGGTTTCAATGGTGATCATAAGAGGTCTGACTCAGTGGATAGGGTATGACTATCTTTGTCAATCAAATAATAGCGGAAACGCTCACCCATTTGTGTCTAAAAGTCGACTTTTTGATCGCTTTGAAGTGATCGAGAAAAGCATGTTGAAAGTGGCCGTTATTGTCTTGAATTGGGAACAGTTTATCTCAGTGTTGTTTCAGCAATTTCCTACAAGTTATTTGCCCCCTAAATGGTAGCATTTGCCGCCATAATTAAAGCTATAACCAAGGAAAGACTGCATGTCTCGCCATTCTAAAAAACATGCAAAAACCTCTAAAGAAAGTGTGTCACTGCATCTTGAAAAATACGTAAAACGGATTTTTCTAACGGGGTTGTTATCCGTTACGTCCATTGCATCATTTGCAGAAAATAATCGTGCAGATTATGACCTAGATGATGATGGTTTAATTGAAATTAATGATCTTAACGATCTTGATCAAATTCGCTACGAGTTAGATGGATACGCTTTGTATGGATCAAGTGATGGTTGTCCTGAGCCTGAAGACCCAGAATTACCCAGTGGGTGTTTTGGCTTCGAGCTAACCACCGATCTGGATTTTGATACCAATGGTGATGGCCAACTCAATCATGAAGATCAATTCTGGAATGATGGTAAAGGTTGGATTCCCATCGAAAATCCTGGGTCAGGTTATCTAGGCTTTAGAGCGATATTTGAAGGTAACGGCCATGCTATAAGAAACCTATTCAGCCATGGCAGTTTAGATAACGGTTACGATCCACTTCCAGTTCAGGGGGAGAAAGTGGGGCTGTTTGCTCGTTTGACGAGGGCAACCGTTCAAAATTTGGCATTGACCGGTTCTCATTCATACATTCATCACCCTTATTATGTTGCCGGTGCGGTTGCAGGTTATAGCTGGGGTGCTACGGTAAAAAATATTTTTACGACAGTACCTGTAAACGCCGGTTACGCGTCTGCTGTAGTTGGTGAATCATATCAAACCCATTTTGAAAACATATTCGTGAGTGGCCCCCTGACAGGAACGTCTTATGGTGTGGTTTATGCCTCAGGTAACAATCCATCCACAATTAAGAACACGTTGTCCGTTGGTTCGCGTACTAAGGCCCCTAATGGTTATCCATTTTCAAGCGGCGGCGCTCAAGTAACAAACAGCTATTGGTCAACAGAATTAACTGGAATCGAAACAGATGATTCGTCGGTCTCTTTGCAGCAACTGCAATGTACCGCCGAAGACGGAGAAGCTCCGTGCTCAGATGATGTATTCAAAGACTGGCCTGTGGATTCAAGCCTCGATGTGTATTGGGACTTGGGTAACGCCCAGCAATTACCAGCGTTAGTGATGTTTGGCAAAACTTATCGTGATAGTGACGGTGATGGGCGAATTGATGGTGAAGATGATGCACCGCTTAATTCTCATGTTTATAAAGATTCTGACGGTGATGGTGCGGTTGATTTATGGCATCCAAACTGTGACCAGCAATGTCGTGAAGTCTCGGGTTTGATGACAGACGAACTTCCTCAATCGGCAGCAGCTTTTATTGATGCTGACTTAGATGGCTTTCCTGAGCAATGGGCCGATACTTGTGATGAAGCTTGTCAGCAAGCTAGTGGTTTGACACTCGACGCGCACGAATTGGATCAAGATAACGATGGTATTCCAGATGCTGAAGACACAGATGATAACGGTGATGGTTTGATTGATGTGGATTCAAAATCTGAAGGCTTAGTCGGGATTAAGTCTTTAGCTGAACTGAATGCTATACGTTACCAGCCAGATGCTAGGGGCTTACGCATTAACTCTACGGCTGCTCTCGACACAAGCGGTTGTCCTGTTACTTTCTTAGATGGAAAAGTGCAACGTGCTTGTAGTGGGTTCAAGCTTTTGAATGATTTGGATTTTGATACCAATGGCGATGGCGTATTGAACGAACAAGATGATTATTGGAATGATGGAAAAGGCTGGTTGCCTCTTGGCTATCTCAATGAAGAGCACAAACGACCTTTCATAAATTTAAAGTTTGTAGGTAATCGAAAAAGCATTAAAAACCTTTATGTAAATCGTCTGACCAAATCCTATGCAGGCTTATTCGCCTTTGTAGATAAAGGGGATATACACCAGCTTCACATGGAAGGTCATTTAACCTATGTGAAGGGACATAGGTATACCGGAATGGTGGTGGGTAGAATAAAGAGTGGCTTTATTACTCATGCCTATATCAATGGTGGAAAAGTAGACGGCTATCAAAACTATACTGGCGGCATAGCCGGTGATGCATCCTCTACGACGATAAGAGTCTCCAATGTCAAAAATATCAATGTAGTTGGGACCAACCAAGTTGGTGGCTTTGTTGGTCAAGGTTATAACACCACTATCGAGTCATCATGGTTTGACGGACAGGTTGAAGGTGGCTGGTTTGTTGGTGGTCTAGTCGGCCACGCTATTGAAAAAGTTTACGATGTGAAAGCAACGGTCGAAGTACATGGTCACGGCAGTGTTGGAGGGATCATCGGTGATTCAAATCGCACCTTAATTGATGATGTTTTTGTAAATGGTCTTGTGACGGGTCAAAACCAAGTGGGTGGTGTTGCTGGTCATTTCTATTGGTCAGAAATGAAAGACATCGCCAGTGCTGTGGATGTTATTTCTGAAAAGCCAACAAATGCCCCCGTTGAATGGGGAACGGAAATAGGCGGCTTGGTGGGGCTCAGTCATCACAATACTATTGAAAATGCATTGGTACTGGGTCAAGTGGTTGGTAATAACAAAGTGGGTGGCGTTGTGGGGGAAA
>Ga0181593_10005851_pt1 | contig 11097 bp, 6 predicted proteins | sample 071ome_19_FD_133756 | JGI IMG/M metagenome (GOLD analysis project Ga0181593, IMG submission 133756) | Coastal salt marsh microbial communities from the Groves Creek Marsh, Skidaway Island, Georgia - 071413AT metaG (megahit assembly) | ecosystem: Environmental > Aquatic > Marine > Intertidal zone...
AGAGAACGAGCTGCTTGTCATGGTCGCGGCAAAGACTGCGGCCAATCGGGTTCACCCATGGCTTCCCGGCAAGCTTCCTCCACGCCGCCTCTTTCTCGCGCGCCCAAGGTTCGCGCGGTTCGAATTCCTGGTCGTTGCCCACGAGCGCCAGCCAAGTCTTTCCGGACACCATGTGAAACGCGTCCCGCTTGAGGCCGTCAGATGTTACTCCGGCCTGGCGTGCATGGCCGCTGTCGCCGACGTAGATCTTGATCGGACGGCCTGCCGTCGGCGTGGAGACAATTCCCAACCGGGCGCCGGAGATCTTCTCAAGGCAAGCCTGCAGTTCCAACGCGCCGAACCCGGCGGCGCGGGGCGGTTCCTCGGCAATGACAATCTCGGCGTTGGGCCGGCCTTCCGTGACAACAAACGCATCGCCGTTGGCCGGGGCGATCAACGCTGCGAGGCAGGCGGTGACGAGCAGATGCTTCATTGGGGGCTTGGGGTTGCTGATGTCTTTCGCACGAGGATGACGCGATCACAGACGACGAGGTCCTCCCCCTGCCCCCCCCAGGATTCGCCAGCGAACTTCAGGTTGAGCCAGGCTTCCCAGCGACTGATCTCGCCGGGAAAGTGAAGACGGGAACCGATGGAGACGGAAGTCTGCCAACTGCGACCGAACCAGATGAGGCTGTCGTCGGTGGCGACATTGAATTCGCCGAGGCGGTGCAGTTGGAATTCGCCGGGCTTGATCTCCTCGGGGGTGAGCTCGAGATCAGGACCGCGCAGGACGTCGGACGGCGTGCGGGATTTCCATTCGGCAAAGCCGCAACGAAAGGGTTGACCGGGTTGATCGATGATGGCGGCGAGTCCGAATGCGGCCTTGGGATCACGGATGGCGCGGGGGGCGTCTCCGCGGCGGCTGTTGACCGGGAGGTAACTGCGAACGCGATCCGGGGGCAGCTTGGCAAATTGGGCGGGCAATGGCTTTTCCCCTCCGGCCTCGATGCGGGTGACAAAATCCGCCACGACGCCCTCGCCAAGTTTCCAGGCAGCTTTGAGCCCCGAGGCGGATTGGGCGATGTCGGCCCCGGCGATGCGTTCAGCGACTGAGCGATGATCGGTGTAGGCGCTTGGGAAGGCCTCCTTCAACGCGAACCATTTCCAGAGAGTGGCGACATCGAGTTCCCGGCGAAGAACTCCGATATTGGAACGATGACGCGGCGAGTCGGCCGTCCGCTCCAACATCCGTTGGAAGGACTGCTGCCAATGGTGGATGTTGGTCGCGGTGAGATAGGGAAACGTGCGGTCATCGAAGTTGCGGGACTTGTAACTGACGCCGGGGGCGAAGGTCTTCATGGCCTTGCGGGCGTTTTCCAATTCGGTCAGATACCGGCGGACCAGGGGCGCCGCCGCCCCGTAGACATGATCCGTAAAATCCCGGATCAAGGCATCGGTGTCGGCGGTGATATCCTGCGAGAGTTTCAGCGCGAGGTAGGCCTGCAATTCGCTCCAACCGCTGCGTGAGTTTACGCCATTGTGATCGAGGAAGATGCCGGCCACGCCGAGTGCGTGCATCAGGCGCAGGTTGGTGATGACGCGTTCGACGTTGCCGACGGGCAGAAGATGTCCGCTGCCCCAGGGATTGGGATACATCCACGCCCAGAGATTGCCCGGCGCGGTGATGGCGGCCCATTGCTCGAGGTGTCGCAGCGTCTCCTGGATTCGTGGATCCGGATGAGACCAATCGGCGAAGTAGGCGTCTTCGATCGGCGCGAAGTCGATGATGAGATTGTCCGGCAAGCGTTCACCCGCGGGCAGCGTTGGCGGGATCTGCGTCTGGCTGCGGCGATAGGCAAGCGTCTTCACCCGCGTTTGCGGATGCTCGCGCCGCAGCGTGTTCGACAATTCGATCAGGTAGTCGAACAAGGGGCCGCCGGGCGTCCTGTGCTTTTTCTCCAAGCCGATGCATCCCTCGCAATGACAGAACCGGCCGGGCCGATCCGCCGCGTCCACCATGATGATCTGGCGCTCGCCCGAAAGGGCGAGCAGCCGTTTGACCTGCTTGGTGAATTCTTCGCGCAGCCCCCGGTTGCTGAAACAAAGTTGCAGGTTGGGGACACGCTTGCCGGATCGGTTGAGCGAGAAGAAATCGGGATTCGTCGCAAAGTAATCGCGTTTCGTCTGCCAGGCGAAATCCTTTCCGTATCTGTCCTGTGGCGTGGGAGGAATGTAGGAGAACGAGGCATGCACAAAATTCCGATTCGGCATCCAGGAGCGCAGATGGTCGGGAACGGGTTGCCCGCGTTCGAGGAGCTTCGTCTCCAGGCCCATGTTGACGCCGAGTTGCTGAAAGAACTCGGCATTGTAGCGCAGGGCCAGATGACGCCTGCGAAAACCGAAACCACGATTCCGATGAAAGGGCTGCAGGGTGAGCGACTCGCGCTTGGGAACCTGCGGCTTCTCGAACGGCGAATACCAGCGCCATCCGATTGAATTCTCGAGGAACTCCATCACGGCATAGAGGCTCGCCCGATGCCCGCTGCCGTACAGGAATATGTTCTTTCCTTTGCTGCGCGCCACATGCTCTTGATCCAGCAGCGCACTTTCCTGACCTCCACCCAACAACTGCCGGGCAGCTCGCCCCATTCCCACATGGATGGCGGGCGCATTCTGTGATTCACCGGTTGAGACGATCTCAAAGCGGGCGCCCGTGGATTGCTTCAGATACGCAGCCAGAGTCTCTGCGGCATAGCGGTCCGTGCCCTCGGGTTGAACGGGAATCACGATGCGGTAGTCGGTTCGACCGTTGGAGGCAAGCCGCAGTTCGGCGCCACCGGCGACCACCGGCGCCAACACCGCCAGAATCATGCGCAGCGCGTTCAATTCTGATCGAGGTCCTTGACCTTGTCGGATTTCCAATTGGGGTTGGGTGGAAGGCCGCGCCTGCGCGCGGCGGCCGGGCGAACGCCAAGCACGAAACCGCGCCCCCCCAGGGACTGGGTGAATGCAATGGCGAGAAGGCCGACCAGGTCGAACCTTTTCATAACGCGGTTTGAAGGCGCCATTGTCTAAGGGTCACGAAAGGCGGGAGTCCGGGGCGACATGGAGAAGTCACTTCACACAAAAGAGGCTCTTGGCCGTGCGGATGAGAAGACGTCCGTCAAACGGGACGGGAGTCGCGAGAATCTGCTCGCCCATGTCGTTCTCGCCGAGGAGTTGGAAGTTCTCACCCACGCGGGCGGCAAAGACCATGCCATCCTCACGCGCCGCGTAGAGAATTCCGCCGGCGATGACCGGCGAGGCGTAGTAGGCGGCGGCGGCTTTGGGAAACGCGGTTTCCCAAAAGGGTTTGCCGGTCTTCGGGTCGAGGCAGACCACCCCGCCCTTGTTGCGAAGAAGGTAGACCCGCCCTTCGTGGGCAATGAGGCTGGCCGCGAACACCCCGAAGTCATCGCGCTCCCACAAGCGATGCGTACCCGTGACATTGCCGTTGCCGCCCAAGCGGACCGCGTGAACTTCCGCCTGCTTGCGGTCGTCCCGACCGACCGGAATCACCGCGATGTCGCCGGAAACGACCGGGGTGGCGATCGGCGGCCAGAGCTTGTTGCCCTTTGGGTTGAATCCGGCGCATTGCCAAAGCAGCGAGCCGTCGTCCGCAGCGTAGGTCGTCACGCGATCCGAGCACCAGACCAACACGGCGTCCCGGTCGCCATGCCGCACGGGGATGGGCGTCGTGTAGCCATTGTCGTTCTCGGCCGGGCACTCGTAGTTGCGCTTGGTCTGCCAACGGATCTCTCCCGTTGCCTTGTCAAATCCGGCGATCCAGGAGTCGCCCGCGTGCAGGCGGGGAAGAATGACAAGGTCACCCATGACGACCGGCGAACTGCCCTGGTCCCAATACAACTTCTGCTTGCCGAACTCCTTCGCCAGGTTTCGTTTCCAGCGCACCTTGCCGTTCATCTCCAAGGCCGCAAAAGCGCCGCTCTTGAAGTAGACGAAGAGGCCCGTTCCATCGGTGACCGGGGACGCATTGCTGCTGGTGCCGAGCTCGCGATGTTTTGGAGGGGTCTCCTGGCCCAGCGTCGTCTTCCAAACCTGTCCCCCTTCCAGGTCGAAGGCCAACACGGCATCCGAGCCGTTGTCGGGCGAGGTCAGGAAGATGCGGTTCTTCCACACGATGGGGCAGGATGCGCCCTTGCCGGGCAGGTCCACCTTCCAGGCAACGCCGTCCGGGCTCCATCGGGTGGGATAGCTCTCTCCGGGCCGGCTGCCATTATGCGAGGGCCCTCGCCAGGACGGCCAGTCCTCTGCGACCAAGTTGACAAAGGCAAACAGGAAAGCGCTGGCTCCTAGTGCGTATCGGTGTCGGTTCGGTTTCATAAGTGCGGGATTGTTTCATGCATGCTGGTTGTCCACCCCCGCTTTTTCAATCTCGATTCGCGCGAATGTGTCGCGGCGGGCCCTGCCGCGAACCGTGACGAAGAAGACGGGCCAATCGGTCAACGAAAGGCAGGAAAGGGCCGCTATCTATCTTTCTCCTTATTCGCTTGGAGGATTCTTCTCATGATGATTTTGCCAAGATCATCCACCGGGACCTGGCTGTTGCTGAGGATCACCATTCCAATCGGCTGACCTTCAATGATTCCAATAAAGGATCGCTGGCCGGTGGAGCGACCTTCATGTTGGAGAAGGATGCCCCCATTGAATTTCAGTCTGAACCAGTTGATCCCGAGACTGTAGTAGTCCGTCCATTTGTAACGATGCGCTTGCGCCTGTCTCATGGCCGCCCCCAGATCGGGGTGATCAAGCTTCGCATTGGCTTTGAGAAATTTCAGCATGTCATTGGCCGTGGAGAGAATGCCTCCTTCAGGAACCCTGGCATCGGGAACCACCCAGGGTTCAGCGGCCAGGCCAAGCAGCAGAGGTCCCGCGCTCATGACCGAACGATAACCGCCGGCTCGTCGAGATTCCTGATCCGGTGAGAGAACGGCTGTGGTGTCATTCATATTCAATGGATCACAGATGCGTTCCTGGACCAGTTCTTCGAAAGACGTCCTGTTCCGGTTTGCAAGGATGGCGCCCACCAGACTGGTTCCGAAATTGGAGTAGCGGAACTCCTTGCCCGGGCTGCTTTCCAGCTGGACGGAACGAACATCATCCCAATACGCCTCCTGACTGTAGCCAAGATATGGGTTTCTTCCCCTGATCAGGCTCAGCAGCCCGGTCTGCGACTTGAGGTTCTCTCCACGGCTCGGAAAGCCGGACGTGTGAGTCGCCAGATGTTCGAAAGTAAGCGACCGGGAAACCGGGTCCGGCATGGCCACCCTCTCCGGCAGTTGCTCGGCAACGAGGTTGGTCAATGCGAGGGCGCCGCTCCGGACTTCCTGCGCCAGGAGAATGCCGGTGAAGAGCTTCGAGATTGAGGCGAGCTCGAAAACCGTATCTCCATCAGGAGGCAGATCAGAGGACAGGTCCCGCCTGCCCAATCCCATGACAAACTCTTCCTCACCGTTGATCATGGCGATCGCCATTCCCACGATGGGCTCCTGGCGCATGTATTGTTGAGCTTCGCGGAGCGCCATTGCCCGCAACGAAGAATCCGATTCCTGGATTGTTGCGGCCTTATGGCGCAGTCCCACGTTTACGTCCAGGAAGATGAGCGCCGTGACCCAGATCACCAAACCGAGGCCGCCTCGAATACGCTCCCGCCGGATCGCTTCGTCGGAGAAGTTCAGCCCCGCCAACTCTTTGGATTCAGCAGCGGGAGAAGACTTCTCAACGGACTTGCCCTTCGCTTTTCTTTTCTTTCGCTTTTCCCGTTGCGTCAGGACCGCGGATGGGAACGCCAGACTCACGCAACTGGTCCAGCAGAAGAAGAGCACGATAAAAAAACGACATTGTGATAGATTGGCTCCATCCACGAGTTGGAATACCAACTGGCGCGCCTGTAGCTCAACCATGAAAGGAATCAGAATGAGGATTCGGCCTTTCCTGCGACCTTTTTCCTGTGAAGGAGAGGGAGGCAAGCCGCTGTCGCAGTCGGGTTCTGACATCGACTGCAGGCCACATCCGGCCACCGGCTTTCGCCAAGATTGAGAGCAGCATGACAAGTTGGCGACGCCTCGAACACCAATCGTCGTCGAACCGCGATCACGGCGCGACGCCTTTCCGTTTTGTGCCAAGTTCCGGCCCAACAGGCCAACCCTATGTCAGCCCAGCCCAACGGCCTGGGTAGTCGACGAGTAAAGCGAACTGAGCCCCAAAGGGGCGGCCCTATCGCCCACCGACAATGCCATCGCCCCCCTTTGGGGCTCAAGCTTTGTTGAACCGGTTCCCTTGGGCGATGCCCTGGGCTGACATGGGACCACCCCTTGGGCTTCGTTCTGCGCCATCGTGACCTGCGCCCGGCGACCACTTCCCGGCACAATTCATTCTCGTCTTGAAGCCCGTTTGATGCAAAATGCCGGGCAAGCCATGCGCCCGATTGTGTTCCTAATCCTCGCTCTGCTGGGTCTCGAGGCTCCGGCGGCGCATTGGGCGTTCGAGCCGCTCAAGGAACCCACGATCGGCAGCCCCTCGATCGACGCCTTCATCGCCCGCAAGCTGAAGCGCAACGGCCTGACTCCGGCTCCCGAAGCGGACTCGCGCACGCTGATCCGGCGGCTCCACTACACCCTGATGGGGCTGCCTCCCGACCCCGCGCGCGTCGAGCAGGCTCCGGACTACCACGCCTTGGTCGACGAGCTGCTCGCCTCCCCGCACTACGGCGAACATTGGGGGCGGCATTGGCTCGACGTCGCGCGCTACTCCGACACCAAGGGCTATGTCTACGGTCGCGAGGAACGCTTCTGGACCCACGCCTGGGCCTATCGCGACTGGGTCGTCCAGGCATTGAATCAGGACCTGCCCTACGACCGGTTTCTCCTGCTGCAGATCGCGGCCGATCAGGTCGAAGATCGCGAGAAGGGCGACGAGGCGGCGATGGGCTTCCTGACCCTCGGCCGTCGGTTCCTCGGCGTGAAGCGGGACATCATTGACGACCGGATCGATGTCGTGACCCGCGGAACCATGGGGCTGACGGTCAGTTGCGCCCGTTGCCACGACCACAAGTATGACCCGATACCCACCCGGGACTACTACTCGCTCTTCAGCATCTTCGACAGCAGCGCGGAAAGGACGGTCACGCTTGGCGATCCGGATATCGGGGACGCGGCGTATCGGAAGAAACTCCGGGAGCTTCGCGACGCCTACGACAGCTTGTTCGCCAAACTTCGAAAGACCGCCGCCGATCGGGCCCGTCAACGCCTGGCGGACTACCTGTTCGCCCAGACCGAGTTGCACAAGTATCCCGCCGCCGGATTCGACCAGATCTTCGAGACCACGGACATCTTTCCCGCTTTCGTCCACCGTTGGCAGGAGTTTCTGCGCGGGGCGAAAGAAACGAATGATCCCGTCTTCCTTCATTGGCGCGTCTACGCGGCGGCGAAGAATCTTGTCCAGGCGACTCGCGAACTTGCGCTCCGCCAAGAAGCGGACCCGCGAGTGGCGGCCGCATTCAAGACGCCGCCCACATCCACGCGCGATGTGGCTGAGCGTTACGCCAAAGTCCTGCAGCACGAGTCGTTCGCGCAGATCACGAACGGCCCGGATTCACCATTCGAGATTCCTGATCTACCCGTGGTTCATTGCGACATCTTCTTTGCCTCCGGTGAGATCACCCGCCTCTTCAAGGCGCAGGGCGAGATCGACCGCTGGATTGTGAAGTCAAAGGTTGAGTCGCCGCAGGCGTTGATGCTGGTGGATCGGCCGCGCCCCGTCCGGACCCGCGTCTACCTGCGGGGGAATCCGCGCACACTCGGACACGAGGCGCCCAGGAAGTTTCTGGACCTGCTGGGCGGCTCGCCTCTCACGCATGGCAGCGGACGCCTGGAACTCGCGACGGCGATTGTCGACCCGGGCAATCCCCTCACCGCTCGCGTGATCGTCAACCGCGTCTGGATGCATCACTTCGGACGAGGCCTCGTGGAGACCCCCAGCGACTTCGGTCTGCGCGCGAAGGAGCCGTCGCATCCGGAGTTGTTGGATTGGCTCGCCTCAGAGTTCATCCGGGACGGCTGGAGTCTCAAGAAGCTCCATCGTCGGATCCTGACCTCGAGCGCCTTCCGCCGATCCTCCGCCGGCAATGCCCTCGCAATCCAGCAGGACCCGGAAAACCGGTTGCTCTGGCGAATGAGTCCGAGACGGCTCAGCTTCGAGGAGCTTCGGGATTCCATGATCGCCGCCTCCGGTGATCTCGACCGCAGAATGGGCGGCAAGCCGACGGACATGTTCAAACCGCCGTATCCAATGCGACGCACAATCTATGGACTGATCGACCGGCAGTTCTTCCCCGCCACCATGAGGGTCTTCGATGTGGCCACGCCGGATCTTCACGTGCCTCAACGCCCGGAGACAAGCGTGCCGCAACAGGCCCTGTTCTTTCTCAATGACCCGATGGTCCTTGATCGCCTCAAGAGAGTAGCCTCCTCCGCGGAGCAGGATCCGAAGGCGCGCGTTGGCGAGTTGTTCCAGCGTCTCGTCCAGCGCCAACCTTCCCAACGGGAGATCGCGGAATCGCTCGCCTTGGTCAACGGGATTGCCGAACCGGCCAACATGAAGACGCCCTCCACGAGTCAGGATTGGCAATACGGCTACGGCAAGCTGGACGAAACCAACCGCCAGGTGAACGGCTTCACCCGTCTACCACACTTCGCCGGTGAAGCCTGGCAAGGCGGACCAGAATGGCCGGACCCCAAACTGGGTTGGGTGCAGCTGCACGCCAGCGGCGGCCATCCGGGCAACACCCGCGAGTTTGCAGCCATAAGACGTTGGACAGCCCCACGCAGCATGCGCGTGCGGGTTGAATCCCACATCAGGCATGAGGCCAGGCCGGGAGATGGAATCCGGGCGTTTATCGTGAGTCCGGCGACCGATGTGTTCCTCGCCGCAACGCTTCATCAAGGCAGTCACAAGCATCAGATCGATGAGTTGACGGTCGCTCAGGGAGACACGATTGATTTTGTCGTGGATATCGACAAGGTCCTGAACAGCGACCAATACCACCGCTGGTCCACGATCACAGAGATCAGCGGCGGCGCCGTTTGGAATTCCGAGTCGGACTTCACCCCGAATGCAGCGCAACGTCTCAATGGTTGGGAGCAACTCGCCCAGGCGCTCCTTTGCTCCAATGAGTTCCTGTTCGTGGATTGATGAGAGACCTTCGATTAAACCGCCGCGAAGTCCTGCGCCAGTCCGCGCTGGGAATGGGAATGCTGGGATTGTTCGGCGTCATGGCCGACGCGTCGGATCCGCTCGCGGCCAGGAGGCCGCATTTTCCGGCGACCGCGAAACGCGTCATTCACTTCTTCCTCAATGGCGCGCCGTCGCACGTGGACACCTTCGATCCCAAGCCGCTGCTGGCCACGTATGCGGGCAAGCCCGTTCCGGACACGCCGGCGACCGAGCGCAAGACCGGAGCGGCATTCCCCTCTCCTTTCGAGTTTCGAAGGCGCGGCCAATCCGGTTTGGAGGTCAGCGAGTTGTTCACTCGGACCGCGCGCCATATCGATGACATCGCGGTGATCCGTTCAATGTATGCTCAGGTTCCGAATCACGAACCCTCCCTGATGCTCATGAACTGCGGTGACTCGGTGCAGGCGCGACCCAGCGTCGGTGCCTGGACACTCTATGGACTCGGCACGGAGAATCAGAACCTTCCCGGTTTCATCGCCATGGTCCCCGGCGGCATGCCGATCAAAGACAGCGAAAACTGGCAGTCCGCATTCCTGCCCGGAGCGCTGCAAGGAACATACATCGATCCGCGACACACCGAGATCGGGAAGCTGATTCAGAACATCCGTCATCCTCAAATCTCCACCGCCGATCAACGCCGCCAGTTGGACCTGATCGCAACATGGAACCGCCGGCACCGCGACACGCGAATGGATGCCCGCCTCGACGCACGCATCCGATCCTACGAACTCGCTTTCCGCATGCAACACGAGGCGACGGACGCCTTCGACATCAACCAGGAACCGGAGCCCATTCGCAATCTCTACGGGGACGGCGTCCACGGTCGGCAGACCCTGATGGCCAGGAGACTCCTCGAGCGGGGCGTCCGCTACGTGCAACTCTGGCATGGCAAGGGCCAACCCTGGGACAACCACGACAGGATCGAGGAGAATCACCGTCGCCTGGCCGCCCAGATCGATCAACCGATCGACGCCCTGCTCACCGACCTCAAACAACGCGGCATGCTCGACGACACGCTGGTCATCTGGGGCGGCGAGTTCGGACGCACCCCGACCGTGGAACTCACCGGAGCCGGCAAGTCAAAACTCGGCCGGGATCACAATCACTACGGCTTCACCGTTTGGATGGCCGGCGGCGGCATCAAGGGCGGAACCGTTCACGGATCGACAGACGACTTCGGATTCCGCGCCCAGCAGGATCCGACCAGCGTTCATGATCTGCACGCCACCATCCTGCACTGCCTCGGCCTGGATCACGAACGATTGACCTATCGCTACGCGGGCAGGGATTTCCGCCTGACAGATGTGCACGGCCACGTGCTGTCAGACATCCTGGCCTGACCGCTGTTTTCTCCCGCCTCATCCCACCAACGCCTGTGGCCTTCTCACAGGTCGTGAATCGACGCCGCTTGAAACAGGAGGGGGAAACCGGGGATACGAATGTGGCCGCTTCAGCGCACGCAAAGCCGGCCGAATCTCAGAGGCTCGTGAAAGGACTTGGCGTCCCGCCCCAATGGTGAGAACGAGCTCGTTTCCTCCGCTTCGGTTCCCGAACGTTTTCGAAACAGGTTGAAAAACCAGGGCAGGCTGGAGCCCTTGCCCGATTTCAAGGCGCTCGCTTTCGATTCAAACGGTCGGGAGCCGACGATCTGATGCAGGGGGTCCTCATCCGAGTTCGTAACCGGCAACTGGAGCTCGACGGACCAGAAATCCTTGTCCACGTGCGCGGCCACCTTCGCCTGTGAGGACCATTCGTAGGCGCGGCCCTGCTTCAGCGAAACGCCGCGGTCGAGGTCGATCATTGCCCCGGCCGGGTTGACCGCGA
>Ga0181593_10005860_pt1 | contig 11090 bp, 8 predicted proteins | sample 071ome_19_FD_133756 | JGI IMG/M metagenome (GOLD analysis project Ga0181593, IMG submission 133756) | Coastal salt marsh microbial communities from the Groves Creek Marsh, Skidaway Island, Georgia - 071413AT metaG (megahit assembly) | ecosystem: Environmental > Aquatic > Marine > Intertidal zone...
ACTTTCTGGGCGTTTTGGCCGCACCCACAATGCTCAGCTTGGCCAGATTCCGCACCAAGGTGCTGGCTAGGATTTCACGCAGGTCTAATCGGGGACTTTTGTTTTACGCAAAACCAGCGCAATATAGCGCCTCGATTTCATAGAGCTACTTTCTACGAGTCATAAAGCATGTCGCTATCGGTATACGCACTTTTTATCACCACTTTCTTTTTCGTCTCCATCACCCCTGGTATGTGCATGACACTCGCCATGACACTGGGTATGACCGTTGGTATACGTCGTACTCTCTACATGATGATCGGTGAGCTTATCGGCGTTGGTCTCGTTGCCGTGCTGACGATCCTTGGGGTGGCTGCTCTAATGCTGCAGTACCAGCAACTCTTCTTCGCGCTCAAGTGGTGTGGTGGTGCCTACCTGCTCTACCTCGGCATTCAATTGTGGCGTTCCAAGGGCAAAATGGCGATAAAGTGCGATAGCCCATCCGAAAGCCAAGCAACGGCCGGTTCACTCTTCTCGCAGGGTTTTATAACGGCCGTTGCCAATCCTAAGGGCTGGGCATTTTTCATCGCACTCCTGCCGCCCTTTATTGATAACACCCAGCCGCTATTAATGCAGTCTGTAATTATGCTTGCGATGATCCTAGCGTTAGAGTTCCTCTCACTACTCGGCTACGCCTCTGGCGGCAAGGCGTTGAGCCATCTGCTGCGCAAGCGCGGCAATGTTCAAATTATGAACCGCATTGCCGGGACGCTAATGATGGGCGTCTCTGTTTGGCTTGCGCTTGGTTAAAAGATTAGCGAGCTAAAGAGATGGCACAGAACGCGACTATATATAAAGCGCATTTAGAGATCGCGGACATGGATCGGCACTACTACGCCGAGCACCCGCTGACGCTTGCGCTCCACCCATCTGAGACCCTCGAGCGAATGATGCTACGAGTCATTGGCTTTGCCCTTTTTGCCAGTGAGAGACTTGAGTTCACTCGCGGTCTCTGTGTCGATGATGAGCCCGATCTCTGGTTAAAAAGCTACAGCGATGAGATAGAGCTCTGGATCGATGTAGGATTGCCTAGCGACAAACGTATTCGTAAGGCGTGCAATCGCAGTCGGCAGGTGAAGATTCTCTGCTACGGATCAGATCAGGCGGTACAGCCCTGGTTGCAGAGCATCCACGCAGAGCGAACTCGACAGAGAAACCTCGAGATAATTCGTATCCCCAGCGACCAAAGCACAGCACTGGCTACGTTTGCTGAACGCGGCATGCACTTGCAGGTCAATATCCAAGATGCTCAGCTGTGGCTCTCCAGCGAAACCCAAGCGCTTTTAATTGAACCCCAGATTCTCGAGCTCTGACTGCCAAAAGAGGGCGGCGGCCACGGGCGGGAGAATATTTGCGCAGTCTGCCTTGAGTGCAGCTCAGATGTCGGGAATTGCAGCGCTCAGGCTGGAACAAGCACTATTCTAAAGCTCACTAGCAACATAAGGCGGCAGTTCATCGAGCGATGGCACTGGTGTAGCCTTGCCTGCATCATCCACGGCAACAAAGCGGAAAATGGCCTCGGTTACCTTCTCTCGTTGCCCTATTCGCCCACGCCGAACCCAGGCTTCCACATGAATATCTAAAGAGGTACGCCCGACGCGCTCGACCTCGGTGTAGACACCCAGGATGTCACCCACCTTAACCGGGCGAATAAAGCTCATGCTGTCTACAGCAACGGTTACAACGCGGCGCTGAGCGCGCTGCCCCGCACAGATGCCTGCGGCAAGGTCCATTTGGCTCAAAACCCAGCCACCGAAAATATCGCCAGCCGGGTTGGTATCAGAGGGCATTGCAAGGGTACGAATCGTTAATCGACCGCGATCGGGGGCGTTTTCACTAGTCACGTTTACGGCACTCAGCTTATGTTGGGCTAACTATGTTACGCTGACTCTTCGGACTGAGCCAAGAGGTATCCGCTACCCTTCTGCTTAGCTTTGTACATAGCGCCATCAGCAAGCGCTAGCAGCTGCTGTGGATCTTCAGTGGTTGCAGGGTAGATTGCGACGCCAATGCTGCCACCAAGATTCAGGGAGGTCCCGTTGTAGTCAAACGGTCTATGCATGACCTCAACTAACTTTGAAGCCTGGGCCTCAATTGAGCTGAGCCCTTGATGGTCCGGCGCGATCAGCACAAACTCATCTCCACCGACCCGCATTAATACATCAGATTCACGGATATGCCGACTGAGCGAACGCGTAATATGCACAAGCGCTGCATCACCCGCTTCGTGACCATGCTCATCATTTATCTCTTTAAACTTATCCAGATCGATAAACATCAGCGCCATAGGTGCTTTGCTGCGTTTGGCGCGGCTTATCTCCAGCTCCAAATGATCTTGCAGAGCGCGCCGGTTGAGTAGCCCCGTCAGAGGATCCCTTTGAGCTATCTGAGAGAGCTCAGCCTCCCGTTCTATATAGTGAGAGATATCGAACAGTGAGATGATCTGGAAGCGCTCCATATCAAACTCAAGCTCTTGAATATCAAGTTGTATTGGGTAGCTCCTACCGCCGGGAGCGGCTAAATGATCAACCCCGTCGCGTCTATCAACGAATGTGTGCCAATTCACCCCGACACAGAGCTCTGATTCAAGTTCAAACCGGCTCTGTGCTGCCATATTTGCCTGCAACACTCGCCCTCTTCCGTCTGCTATTAGCATAGGGGTGCTGACGTTAGTCAACACCGATTCCAGAGCACCTATAGTCCTCTCGGCCGCCCGATGCTGACGCCTGAAAATAAAAACAATATAGAAGAAATTTCCCGTCGCTATCAGGAACAAGAGCCCCTGAATTTCTCGTAACCTCTGTGTCTGTAACCCGGAGTACTCCTCCAACAAGACAACTAGAGCATTCATATCGGCCAATAAATCCTCGCTAACTTCGGACCACTGCATAGCTAACTGGCGATATGTTGAACTGTCGTGTGGGCCTGCTAACGCGGTTGTCAGTTGTCCACTTAAGGGTTTTATGAGATCAAGCGCATCTTGCACTAGGGCTTGGGCTTGCCCATTAGGCACTGGATGTAGAACAACCTCTTGCAACTCGGCACCTAAAACTCGTCCACCGGTATTGAAAGCTGAGAGGGTTGATGTAAAGAGCGCATAACTATCAGCGGCCGTTGTGCGATGAAAGCTCCATTCAAGTTGGTAGTTTTCATCACCGAGTTGCAGTAACGACTTACCAATACGCTGGGTAAGCATACGCTGACGGCCGGCAAGGTTAATTGCTGAAGATTGTTCGTCTACATGCAGTGTTATTACAAAGTTAAGTGCAAACATTGCACCGTCGAGCAGCAGAAAAATAACCACAGCCACTAGCAAGTTTACGCGACTTTTGTAGGCATGCCTCTTGTGGCTTAGCATCACTCTAAACGCCTAATTGTGAATAGCTGGAGCTTCCAATGTAGACTCAAATTGCGATGCAAATTGCGGCGCATTATGAGTTAATTTGCGTAAATGTATGGCGCAAGATCCACCGCTACAAAGCCAACCGGCTTCATGATTTTGTCATCACTTGTGCGCTTCAAAACGAACACTTCATTACCAAGGTACGAGGACCTATGTGCGACAACCTCCTCCCCTTTTGCTGCGTAGTGCTGCACCGACTCAGCGGCACGCGCTTCATCGGCCACATACTTAGAAGCGTTATTCTCATTGACCGCTTGCTGCGCACCGATAAAGTCGACCGGCAGGTCGCGTACCAGCGCCAGCGAGAGCTGCAGACAATCAACAATAAACGGATTATCCCTCAACTCCGCAGATGTACGCTTGGTCATTCCACTAAGCAACTCTGCTTGCTTAGCCAATGCGGCTAACTGCTGCTCAAGCGCACCGAGCTCTAGCGGTGGCACCACACAATCGTTGATGCTCACCGAGTGGTTTTTCGCCAACGCCAGATAGTAGCTCGCAGTCACAAAGATATCGCAAACCGCATCAAGCGTCTCAGTGAGGTCGTCTTCAGCGATTGCGTGGACCAACTCATTTAGCTCCTCTACAACGCGCGCCTCCTGATTCAACAACTCTAGCTGCGTAGCGTCACGCTGATCCGGAAACTTTCCAGCTGCACTGTTCCACGCGACGATCTCATCAGCAAGGCGTTTCAGTGGGGTCGCATAGGTTGGCAAAGGCATTGGCTCTTCTCTCATTCGGTAGGCAAAAGAGGGATGGTAAACATCTATTTGAGATCTGCCAATAGGCGTCTGAACTCTGGATGTGTGCGTAGCAGCAGTCGCCCCGCCGCGATAAGCGCATCCACTTGCGCGTCACTGAGGTTCAAGCTAGTTGGAATACGGTTAAACTCTGCGACCTTTTCCGGGTCGGGATGATCTGCCAGAGCAACGTCGACAAAATAGGGCTCTACCGTCATCCCGCTAGACGATAGTTCAGTATGCCAACGCCCAAACTCCTCGCGCATCAACTCTAGCGTAGAGGCGTTGTAGCGGTGCAGCTGTATATCTGTGACGGCATTAACAGACTGCTCAAGGCTTGGCTCTGTGGCAAGCTGGCCAATACCAAAGCTTGAATCCACTGCGGCATCCACACTGATTAACACCGAGCGTGAGTCGTCGGTGCGACCCATAGCATCCATAAAGGCATCAATACCTCCGTAGAGTTCAACCAACTCATAGATGGAGCGCAACCCCAAGTTATCGGTAATTCCGCCATCGACCAGGTGTAGATAACGGTGTTTCTCTTTCTCATTGGCCAGTTTGGATATGGTATTTACGGCGAGCTCCATTTGACTGCCTCTAAACTCACCTGATGCCTGTTGCAGCCGCGTTAACGAAGGCCCGACATCACAGCTATCATAGTTCTCTAGCACGACCGGCTCGAACAGCAAAGGCACTCCTGCAGAGGCCGCCACCGCCTTATTTATGGGAAAGCTATCAATATCAGAGCAGAGGAGCGAAAAGAACTCTTGGATGAAGGTTATGCGAGCACCCGATGAGAGATCGGAGGCGTTTATGAGAATAAGCGGAGCACTCTTTTTACGCATGTCGGCGAAGGTGCGCTCACCAAAGATAAATTCAGAATAGATCTGTGCCGCGGCTTCTCCGCGAGAGTTACTCGAGAGCAGATGACTCAAACTCAGCACGCGATCGGTGATTTCAGTCTCCAGGTCACGCTCCAGCACCTCCTCTTCAAACCGGCTGAAGAGCGCATCCCCGAATAGACCATAATAAGCCGCAGTGAAGCTCCCCCCGGATACCGAGCTAATCACTTTGACATCATCTATAAGCTGGCGCCCCTGACCATCAACAACTATCGCCGTATCGCGCAACTCAAGCATCACGCCGTAAGCCAGGGCTGCAGCCCGAGCACCGCCACCGGAGAAGGCCAAAACTAAACTCACCCCCGTCTGCGAACGGTTGCCGTACACCTCTTTGAGCGAGTAACTGCCCACAGCACTCTTCTGCTCTAGGGGCTCATTTTCAATGACTACGGTGGAGGCGCAGCCCGTCAGTAACGTTATGGAGAGTAGAAAAAAACGTAGCATAGTAGAGGCAGCTCGGTTGGTCAGTGGCGAACTAAGAGGTCACCTTGGGTATAGCACAGTTTGGCATCAATCGCCTCGAAGAGGAGATGCTCAGTCACTTTGAGATCCACTTAGTCAGCTAAGCGTCCGGCCTCCTGCATATCACTATTTGGCAGCATCTCTTCTGCCTCTGAGCGCATCTCCACAGATTGCTGGATTGGCTCGTCAGCGAGATCCTCAGTTATCTCTTCAACAATCAATTTAAGTTTGTGATCATCAATATCGATATGCCGATGCTCTATTTTCGGCAGATCTTTGCTCACCTTAGTGGAGAGTGTGCGGAATCGCTCAACCTTGCCGTACAGGCCCTGCTTACCGGCCAGGGCTGTAATCGTATCGTTGTAGTGTCCACCGGCTGTATTCAGGGTGTTGCCCAACTTGGCTAGGCGCTCGGCTAATGTGCTTACCGTATTGAAAATATCCCCCGCCTTTTCACTGATCTCACGCGCCTCGGCATTGGAGCGTTCAATCATCCATAGGTTCGAGACCGTTCTGAGTATGGGTATCAGAGTGGTGTGCGATACTAGCACTATGCCTTTGCGGTAACCGTAATCAAATAGGTCCTTCTTATGCTTCAGAGCCTCAATATAGGCAGGTTCTATTGGCATAAACATCAGAACAAAGCTCGGGCTGCGCATACCCAGCACGTTGGTGTAGTCCTTGGATGCAAGATCATCAATATGCCCTTTGACCGCTCTAACATGCTCCTCCATAGCTACAGCACTCGCCTCTGGCGTCTCTGCGCTCACCAACCGATCATAGGCATTCAACGAAACCTTGGAGTCGATAATGATCTGCTTGCCATCCGGTAAGTTGATCAGATAATCAGTCTGTTTACTCCGACCCTGTGCATCTTTGAAGGATGTCTGCGTCTCGTAGTGAGCATCCTCTACTAAACCACTCATCTCAAGTGTTCTTCGCAGCTGCGCCTCGCCCCAAGCTCCGCGCTGCTGCGAGTCGCCCTTGAGCGCAGAAGTGAGGCTGGTCGCCTCTTGGCTCATTTTCAAGCCAACTTCCATCACCTTTCTAATTTCAGCATTAAGGTTAGCGTTCTCACGAGTGCTCGATTCGTGGATATCGTTGACCCTTTTCTGGAACCCCTCCAGCTGATCTTTAAACGGCTTTAACAAAGTGTCGAGGCTCTGCTGACTGGTACTGGCGAAGGTCTTACCTTTCTCTTCGAAGATCTTATTCGCGACGTTCTCAAACTCTTTGGTAAGCGCTACCCGGCTAGTGTTTAGCTGCTCCATCTGCGCGCTAAAATGGAGCTCTTTCTCTTGCATCCGGGTCTCGAGGGCAGCATGTTCTGTACTGAGCTGCTGATACTTCTCTCGCATCGACTCGAGCTCTTGCGCTTGCTGCATAGCGCTCTGTTGCTGCTCATTAATGCGCGCCTCGGTTTGACGCAATTCGGTGTTAAGACGAGTGGTATCGATCTGCGCCGCCTGCAGCGCCTCCTGCAGATCGGCACTCTGGTGCTGATACTGCGAGCGTTCAGCCTGGACTTTTTCTAACTCCTCAGCGAGTCGCTCTCGCTCTAGTTTTTGCGCAACTGTGCGTCGCCCTTGAAACAGCCAACCCAGCGCCACGCCTAGGGGAAGCATAAGAAATATTGCGATCAGAAGTTGCTCAAGTGTCATCGTTGGAGGGCCCTCGTTTTAACTGCGCAAACAGATAAACTGTCTATTTAACCAGTAGTATATACCAGAGCGACCGGTTATTAACCCCAATTTGAGAAACAGAACGCGAACGCTGTGACTGGTGCGCACAGAGGACTGAATTCGTCTACACTTTGAACCGAAGCACAAAAAAGTGGCAACCCCCTGATGTCTCTAAAACTACGTATTTTGGCTGGCAGCCTTATTATTGGTCTGCTTACGCTCCTACTCTCTTGGCTTGCGCTCAATCGTATTACCGACGACATAGCATTACGTTGGGCAACAGAGACGCTAGAGCACGAAACTTCCAATGAGATTTACAGAGCCACACGTCCAATCGTGGAGGAACTGGATCGCATCAATCGCCTAGCCAGCTCACAGGAGATTCTGAAATGGAGCCAGGATCCGAGCTCGCCCGAGACTGAAGTCGCAGCGATCCGTCTGCTTAACAACTCAGCCAAGAGCCTAATAGCCGGTTCATATTTTGTTGCTCTAAAGAATAACAACCACTACTACTTCAATAACGCCGATGGTGAATTCACAGGTAAAGAGTACCGCTACACACTTGACCCGAAAAACCGCCTTGATGGCTGGTTTTACACTTCGTTAAACGACACTCACCCCTACAACCTAAATGTCGACTTCGATCGCGGCATCCGCAAACTTAAGCTCTGGATCAATGTGCAGATACGCTCTGGCGATGAAGTACTCGGCATGATTGGCACCGGCTTTGAGATCTCCTCAGTCTTGGCTCCCTACCTTGAAGGAAACCAACTCAACTATACCGCCTTCTTCCTCGACAAAGACGCAGCTATCCAGATATCTAGCGCCCGGGTTGGACTAGAGATGGGGTCAGTAGCCAAAGCAGCAGATGAGAAGACCTCCTTCTACCACTACCTGACCAGCGAGAAAGACCAAGAGGCGCTCAGAGCGGTACTTGCGAACCTAAACGGAAAACCCAACCTCACCACAAGCCTGATGCTTGATTGGCAACAGACGCAACATATTTTTGGGGTGAGCTATTTAGCCGAGCTCGACTGGTTTCTGCTTTTGGCGATTCCCCCAAACCAGCTAATATCAAGCTCAGACTTCCTACCGATCTACCAGGTCTCGATTCTAGGCGTTGTTCTGCTGGTGGCAGCAATCTATCTATTGCTGGTTCTGGAGGTCGACAAACCTCTGGCCCGCCTCAAAGAGCGCATTGAGATACTGCGCGACCAAAAGAGCATGCCAAGTAGTGCGCAGGACAACCTGCCAAGCGAATTCAAGAAGCTCTCGCAAAGCCTTGATTCATTTGCGCTTTATGACCCACTTACAGGCCTCTACAACAAGCGAGGGCTGAATATCCATCTGAAGCGCGATCTGGAGCACTGTGCGCGCACGAAGCAGAGCATCTGCGTGATCGTATTCGACCTAGACCACTTTAAGCGCATTAACGACACCTATGGACATAGCATTGGCGACAAGGTTCTTAAGCTGACAGCAGAGTGCATTACCAACCGCTTCAAGCGCGCAACCGATTCCGTTGCCCGGTTTGGTGGCGAGGAGTTTGTTGTAACCCTCGTAGATTGCGAGGCAAGCCTTGCACGCAATTTGGTAGAGAACGTTCGCTCAGATATTCGTCAACAGGTGCTTGAGTTCGGCTCCATTGAGATAGCGCGTGGAATCACAATTTCGGCAGGCGCCGTACTGCTGGAGCCAGACGCTGTAGGCAACTATACGAGTCAGGGGATATTCGATATCGCCGACACCCTACTCTACGAGGCCAAAGCGACCCGCGATAGAGCGTGCTGGCGCGTAATCGACGTTTAGCGAGTATGGGGCTGTATCCCAGCCCCGCGTCAACCCGCACCTACTGATCAAAGCGCGCATCAACGGCTCTGCTGAAGACGCCAGCTGTGGAGCTTCTTATAACTTGCCAGCAGCCGCTGATGGCGGTCGAGTCCTTGCAGTTCGAGACCCACAGGCTCTAAGCCGTTGAAGCGTTCTTCACCGCGCACAGAGGCAATTACAGCGTGAATACGATCCTCACCAAACATCCTTGTGAAGTTTGCCTCGAAATCGCCCAACTCCAACTCGTCGCTGAGCTCCACCTCTAAGACCGCGCTCATGGCACGATAGAAGAGCCCCCTATCAACCGTGTTGTCGTTGTATTGAAGAAAGGATTCGACCAACTCCTGTGCCGCTTCACGCTGCCCGATAGCAAGATAGATCAAGAGTTTTAGTTCTAGTACTGTCAGTTGCCCCCAGACCGTATTCTCATCGAACTCAATCCCGATCAGGGTGCGGATATCGGTGTAGTTATCCAGCTGGCTCTCCTCAAGGTGCTCAACGAGCGCCTCGAGGTCCTCGTCGCAGAGTTCATGTAGACAGAGAATGGCTTCTCGAAACTCTAAGGCTTTATTGGTGTTATCCCACACCAAATCCTCTACGGGATAGACCTCAGAGTAGTCCGGCACCAGAATTCGAACAGCAGGCGCTCCTAGGTCATCATAGACTGCCTGATACACCTCTTTACCCATCTCTTGCAGAATTGAGAAGAGCGTTGCCGCCTCCTCACTATTGGAGCCGGAAAAGTCCCAATCAGCGAATTGATAGTCCGAGCGCGAACTGAAGAAGCGCCAACTGACAAGGCCAGACGAGTCGATAAAGTGCTCAACAAAGTTATTGGGCTCGCGTAGCTCCAGTGAATTAAAGGTCGGTGGCTGCAGGTCATTGAGCCCTTCAAACGAGCGCCCCTGTAACAGCTCTGTCAAACTACGCTCTACCGCTACATGTAAACTGGGGTGCGAGCCAAAGGAGGCGAACACACCTCCCGTTCTCGGATTCATTAGCGTGACACAGGCTACTGGGAAGCGCCCGCCAAGTGATGCATCTTTGACGAGTACTGGAAAGCCCTGCGCTTCGAGCGCCTCAACGCCCTCCAAGATACCCGGCCAGCGCTGCAGTACCTCATTAGGAATATCGGGTAACGCCAACTCCTCTTCAAGGATCTGGCGCTTCACCGCGCGCTCAAAAATCTCTGAGAGACACTGAACCTGCGCCTCTTCTAGCGTATTGCCAGCACTCATACCGTTACTGAGAAACAGATTCTCAATTAGATTTGACGGAAAGTAGACTGTTTCACCATCGGAGTGGCGCACAAAAGGGAGCGCGCAGATACCGCGCTCCTCATTACCTGAATTCGTATCCACCAAGTTGGAGCCACAGAGCTCAGAGTCTGGGTCATAAATCTCGAGACAGTAATCGTCTAACAGACCCTCTGGGATAGAGTCATCCTCAGTCAACTCAAACCAGCGCTCATCTGGGCGATGAACGAACTCAGCCTCGGCTATATCTGCACCAAAGTATTGGTCGTTGTAGAAAAAATTGCAGGATAGACGCTCTATGAATTCACCCAGCGCGGAGGCAAGCGCCGCCTCTTTCGTTGCGCCCTTTCCATTGGTAAAGCACATGGGCGACGCAGCATCACGAATATGGAGAGACCAGACATGGGGCACGATATTGCGCCAGGATGCCACCTCAATCTTCATACCGAGAGAAGAGATGATCTCGGTCATACGCGCGATCGTCTGCTCCAGCGGCGCATCCTTACCCTCTATGAAGGTCTCACCCTCAGTTTGCAGTGTCAGCAGCGCCTGCGCATCCTCATCCAGATTCTCTACCACCTCAATCTGAAACTCGGGGCCAGTCTGCACCACTTTCTTTACAGTGCAGCGATCGATAGAGCGCAGAATTCCTTGGCGATCCTTATCAGAGATGTCTTCAGGCAACTCAACGTTGATCTTGAAGATCTGATTGTAGCGATCCTCGGGATCTACAATGTTGTTCTGCGACAGACGAATATTGTCGGTAGGGATAT
>Ga0181593_10005864_pt1 | contig 11087 bp, 5 predicted proteins | sample 071ome_19_FD_133756 | JGI IMG/M metagenome (GOLD analysis project Ga0181593, IMG submission 133756) | Coastal salt marsh microbial communities from the Groves Creek Marsh, Skidaway Island, Georgia - 071413AT metaG (megahit assembly) | ecosystem: Environmental > Aquatic > Marine > Intertidal zone...
TGAAGAGCGGTGTGGCGACTGTCCCGCAATACCTTGAGATTCGTTTCGACCACCAGACCCAGGTGATCACGAACCTGATTTTCCTCACCGCCTACGTGGCGATCCTGCTCCCCATCATTCTCTACACGGGCGCCAAGGGGATGATTGGCATTCTGGACGTCACCTCGATGCTGGGGGACTTGCCCGAGATGACAGGCATTGCTCCTGAAACCCTGGCGCTGTGGATCATCGTCTGGATGGTCGGCATTATCGGCTCAATCTACGCCCTCTTTGGTGGGCTACGAACCGTCGCAGTGTCCGACACTCTCAACGGCATAGGCCTCCTCACAGGTGGCCTACTGATCACCTATTTCGGATTTTCCCAACTCGGTGGCACCGCAGGCGTGATGGGGGGCATCGACACCCTGATCGAACAGCAGCGCAATCGCCTGAACTCGGTTGGCCCAGCCCAGTCGTCGGTGCCATTCTCGACAATCTTTTCAGGCATCTTCCTGCTCAATCTCTTCTACTGGACGACCAACCGGCAGATTATTCAGCGGACCTTTGGAGCGAGCAGCCTGGCTGAGGGACAGAAGGGCGTTCTGCTGACTGGTGCTCTCAAACTGTTGGGGCCACTTTACCTCGTCGTGCCAGGCATGATTGCCTACTCGATGTTCCACGCCGAAGGCGTGAAAGCCGACGACGCCTACGGCCTGCTGGTCCGCAACACCCTGCCAGCAAGCCTGACCGGCTTTTTTGCAGCAGCCATGATCGGTGCCATTCTTTCCAGCTTTAACTCGGCCCTTAACAGTGCCTGCACGCTCTTTAGCCTTGGCTTGTTTAAGAATGTCTTCTTCAAAGACGCCAGTGATCGAGCCGTCGTCCGATCAGGAGTTGTCTTTGGCTGGATCATCGCGATTGCGGCGATGTGCATTGCCCCGCTCCTCGCCAAAACAGCCAGCATCTTCGACTACCTGCAGAAGATGAACGGCATCTACTTCATCCCGATTTTTGCAGTGGTCCTCGTTGGGATGCTGTCCAAGCGAGTGCCGCCGCTGGCAGCCAAAATCGCCCTCATCGCCGGGTTTGTTGTTATTCCTGCGGGTTACTTCCTGCCTCCCCTCGACACCATCGTGGCCTCCATGCACGAATTCCACTTCCTTGGTCTTGTCTTCGCCTGGCTTGTCATCCTGATGCTGGTCGTTGGCGAAATCTCACCCAGCGAGAAGGAATTTGTTCAGCACGATGTCGGCGCTGTTGACATGACCCCCTGGCGGCATGCCAAGGCGGTTGGCATCGTTCTGATTTTGATCGTATTCATGATTTACCTTACCTTTGCCGACTTCTCTGTTCTGGAACCTTTCTCGCGCTAGTCGTTTATGCCTGTTCATTTTTCTGTCTGCATCGATGCCGTTCTGGAGAACGTCTCGCTCGACGACGCAATCAAAGTTGTTTCTGACTGCGGCTATTCCGCATTCGAGTTCTGGAAATGGTGGGAGAAAGATCTCGACCATGTGCTGCGGCTACGCGATCAGTACGACCTGCAGATTGCCGCCTGTTGCACCAAATTCATCAGCCTTGTTGATCCGGCGTGCCGGCCGGCCTATCTCGAGGGACTCGCTGAGTCGATTACGACTGCCCGCCGTCTCAATTGCCCGACACTGATTTCCCAAGTCGGCGATTTCCTTCCTGGCGTCCCCCGCATCGAGCAGCATGCCAGTCTGGTTGCCGGCCTTCAGGATGCCGCTCGCCTGCTTGAAGGGACTGACATCGTCCTGGCAATCGAACCGCTCAATGAACAGGTTGATCACCCCGGTTACTATCTAGTCCGTAGTGATGAAGCATTTGCCATCATTGACGAGGTCAACAGCCCGAACATCCAGGTCACGTTCGATCTGTATCACCAGCAACTCAGTGAGGGCAATCTGACTGCGACCCTCACGGACCAAATCGACAAGATCGCTCACTTCCATGCCGCCGGCTGCCCGGGACGAAACGAATTGGACCGAGGGGAACTCGCGTACCCTTGGCTGTTTTCAGCCATCGAGGAGGCTGGCTACCAGGGATTTGTCGGCCTCGAATACTGGCCTCAGAGGCCGGCAGAGGAAGGCCTCCGTTCGGTACTGGCTGCCCGGAGCAGCTCCTGACCGCCGGCGACCTGATACACCGGCGACCTCAGGCCACAGCAGCGATGTCGCCAGTCTCTGCCCCAAAGGCCTCACAGGACTGAGCGAAAACGGTCGCATGTAACGCCGGTTTCTTTCATGCCGAGCGATCAGATGGATGCTCGCACTCACCGACGGGCTAAGATACTGGCCAGTCGAAACATGATTGTGGCTGGAAGGCCGCGACCCCGAGGGGGCTCGCTGATTCTCCGCGACGCTCCGTTCATTTCTACCCGTGCCACGATTCTAAAACCGCTGCGGACGTTACATGTTGCATTCTTCCTACAGTCTTCACTCTCATCGGCCAGCGTTTCTCATGACGTGCCTGACATGCCTCACCAGCATCTCGGCTGCGGCCCCCTCACCAGATTCACCAGAACGGCCGGCCCAAGAGCAGACGGTAGTGACGTCAGCCTCACCAGATGTCATCTGGGACGACCAGCCCGCCTCTGACTTTGAACTGGCGTACCCTGTCGGCAATGGCCGGCTCGGTGCCATGCCCTACGGTCAGTTTCCTCGCGAACAAATCCTGATCAATGAGGAGACGGTGTGGGCCAACGAAGAGCCGCTGTTCATGGATGACAACCTCGCGGAGCATCTGGAAAAGGTCAGGCAACTCGAAGCTGCAGGTGACTATTCCACGCTCGACACCTACTTCACGAAGCATATTTCAGGCACAGGAAGTCGCGCAAAAAACCCGTGCAGTTATCAGCGAATCGGCTGGCTCCACCTCGACTACACCTCCATGGCAGAAGCGGCCCAGACACGGCGGTCGCTTGACCTCGCCACCGGTGTCGCCCGCACCGTCTTTACGCTCGCAGATGGCTCAACCATCACCCAGGATGTGCTTGCCAGCAGCCCTGATGATGTCATTGCCATTCAGATTACCGCCGACCGCCCCCTTTCACTGAAGGTAAGCATGGAAGGTGGAGTGGTAGAGGACGGTGACCTCGTCCTCCACGGCTCCGGAACCGGGACACGCGGCACTCAATTCGTGAGCCGTGTTCGCCTCATCGAATCAGACGCGGCGACGGCCGCTGAAAATGGCCTCACGATCACAGATGCGCGGACTGTCACGCTCTACCAGTCCGTTGCCACAAACTTCAATCGGCTCGATTCAAGCAATCCACTCCCAGAAGGCTGGCAGCACAAGGCAACGGCTGCCCTCGATGCCGTACAGCCAAAAAACTTTCCGCAGGTGCGAACCGACGCAATCAACGACCATCGCCGTTTTTTCAATCGCGTCCGCCTCGACTGTGGCGCAACGGCTGCTGCCATTTCTCGCCTGCCAACAAGAAAACGGCTTGCGCGACTGAAGGCAGACCGTCACGATGACCCCGATCTGATTGAGACCTACTTTCAATTCGGACGCTACCTGCTTATTGCCTCATCGCGACCTGGGACAATGCCGGCCAATCTCCAAGGCATCTGGAACCCCTACGAGCGAGCACCCTGGGGGTCTGACTACCATCTCAACATCAATCTAGAGATGAATTACTGGCCAGCCGAGACCACCAATCTCGGTGAATTGCATCAGCCCCTGTTCGATCTCATTCGCCTTTTCCAACCAACTGGTCGAGAAATGGCACGTCGGCTCGGCATGCGGGGTTGGTGCATGGGGCATTCCACCGATATCTGGGGGCACGCCCGCCTGATGGGACAGCAGCCCTGCTGGGCTGGCTCATTTTTCGGTGGGCAGTGGCTGACCTTCCACATCCTTGAGCACTACCGATTCAATCAGAACCCCGCCGTCCTTGAGGCCAACTGGGATCTCCTCACCGCTTCAACTGAATTCGTTGACTCATGGCTGATTCCCGGCCCAGATGGCAGCCTCATGGCTCGGCCGGCAAGTTCACCCGAAAACACGTTCCTTTTCGAAACCCCGACAGGGGAACTGAAGCCCGCGTCACTTTCGGCCGGGACAAGCTACGACCAGTTCATGGTCCTTCAAGTCTTCAATGATTACCTCGAAGCTGCGGCCGTCCTCGGCCGTGAGAGTGAGCCGCTGGTGCAAAAAGTCCGCGAAATCCTTCCCCGGGTCTACCGTCCACAGATCGGCCATGATGGCCGGCTCATGGAATGGCGACTTCCTTTCGCCGAAAAGAGCCCGGGGCATCGCCATATCTCCCACCTGCTTGGTGCTTTTCCCGGCAACCAACTCGACCTCGATGGGAATGAACGAATGCGGGCAGCCGTCGTGAAAACACTGGCAGGCCGCCTGTCCCGAGGCGGAGCCGGGACTGGCTGGAGCCGAGCCTGGACCATCGGGATGTTCGCCCGGCTCTCCGACCCAACGAACGCGTACAAGAACCTCCATGCCATCCTGGCACGATCGACACTCGATAATCTCTGGGATAATCACCCACCATTCCAGATCGACGGCAACTTCGGCGCGACGGCAGCCGTGGCAGAAATGCTCCTTCATAGCCATGGCCACGGCATCCGCCTTCTTCCTGCCTTGCCTTTTGACCGCTGGCCGAACGGCCAGGTCACAGGCCTCCGGGCACGCGGTGACTATACCGTCGATATTTCCTGGCAGGATGGCCAACTCAAGGAAGCCTCGATCACCGCTGGCCCAAACAGTGCAGGGACGCTGCCCGTTCACTGGCAGCAGACACGCACAGCAGTCAGCCCCACACCGGGGACCTCTGTTACGCTCCACCCTCATGACTTCAAGCCGAAGACAAACAACGAAGACAGCCGCTAGCCGGCAGGGCACAATCCTGCCCGCTACTCCAGGAAAGGAACAGTCGTGCTGACCTCCAAAAAGCCGTTCGCCTCTCCCCGCCAAAGCCCCGCTGCCAAGACCAGCGGCCGCAGGCCCTATTTTCTCGCCCTCGGCCTGGTTGCGGCAAGCATGCTCAGCCTACCTGCGTCGGATGCCCCAGCCGCGACATTCCATGTTGCCCCGACCGGCTCTGACAACCACCCGGGCACTCAAGAGCAGCCATTCCAGACCATCCATCGAGCCCAGCAGGCTGTACGGCAAAGCCAGCAACGCGGCCAGGAACCCCTGCAGGTGGTGCTTGCAGAGGGAATCTATTATCTCCCTGAGCCCCTTGTGTTCACCGAAACTGACTCAGGAACAGCAAGCGCGCCGGTCATCTGGACAGCAGCCGACGGCGGCACGGCCGTGATCAGCGGTGGCACCAGGCTGGACCTCACATGGAGTTCCTTTCGTGACGGAATCCTCAAGGCAGCCACTCCCGGCGGCCTGTCGATCGATCAACTGTTCATTGATGGGCAGCGGCAGAGGATGGCAAGGCACCCGAATTACGACCCTGAGGTGCTGGTCTACAACGGATACGCAGCCGATGCGTTTGCTCCCGAACGGGCGGCCGGATGGGCCAACCCGGAGGGTGGCTTCATCCATGCCATGCACGTCCACCGCTGGGGCGGCTACCACTACAGGATCACCGGCCGTGCCCCTGATGGCTCATTGCAATATGAGGGCGGGTGGCAGAACAACCGCCAGATGGGCATGCACCCCCACCATCGCTTCGTCGAAAACATCTTTGAGGAACTCGATGCCGAACATGAATGGTTTCATGACCCAGCGACCAGCACGCTGTACTACCTTCCAGCTCAAGGAACTGATCCGTCACAGATGACCGTCGAGGTGGTTCGCCTGAAGCATCTGATTGAATTCACAGGAACACAAGCCGCATCTCCACAGCACATCGAACTTCGCGGCCTCGTCTTCCGCCACACCGCCCGCACCTTCATGGAGACAAAAGAACCGTTGCTCCGGAGTGACTGGACGATCTACCGCGGCGGCGCGGTCCGATTTGATAACGCGAACAATTGCAGCATCGTTCATTGTGAATTTGATCAAGTCGGTGGGAACGCCATATTCGTAAACCGCAGGAACCACCACATTCTTATTCAGGGCAGCCACATCCACGGGGCAGGGGGCAGTGGCATCTGTTTCGTTGGCAGCCCAACTGCCGTCCGCAACCCACTCTTTGAGTACCAGCAGACGCAGAGCTATGCCGACATCGACACCACGCCTGGTCCCCAGAATGACGACTATCCGCATGACTGCACCGTCGAAGACTGCCTGATTCATGAGATTGGCACCGTTGAGAAACAGGCTGCCGGCGTGCAGATTTCAATGTCAAAGGCGATCACCGTCAGCCATTGTTCGATCTATGACATTGGTCGGGCTGGCATCAACATCAGCGAGGGCACTTTCGGCGGACACCTCATCGAGTTCTGTGACGTCTTCGACACCGTGCTCGAAACGGGTGACCACGGCAGCTTTAACTCCTGGGGACGAGACCGCTTCTGGCACCTCAAGGACGTCCCAGAGGGCAAACTCCCTGAACTTGCCCGCCTCGACGCCGAGAAAACGGTCATCCGCAACAGCCGCTGGAGCTGCGACCACGGCTGGGACGTTGATCTTGACGATGGGTCTTCCAACTATGAAATCGTCAACAACCTTTTTCTCAAAGGCGGCCTCAAATTGCGGGAGGGGTTCTTCCGGACCGTTCGGAACAACATCGCTATCAACAATACCCTTCACCCGCATGTCTGGTACCCCGACAGCGGCGACATCGTAACTGGCAACATCTGGATGGCAGCCTATCGCCCTGCCCGCATGAAATACTGGGGAAAAAAGATTGATAAAAACTTTTTCACATCAGCAGCCGACCGAGATGCGTTCCAGAACCAGGGGTGTGACCTTGATTCTGTCGTTGGCGACCCCCAGTTCATCGATCCAGCTGCTGGCGACTACCGCATTGGACCTAACTCTCCGGCGCGAGCCATCGGCTTTGAGAATTTCCCCATGGACCAATTCGGTGTCCGGTCTGCCCACCTCAAGGCAATCGCCCGAGTCCCAGCATTCCCCACACCACGAAAAGCGGTCGTCTCGAGATCAACCACTGCCAACAAGACAACAACCTGGCTTGGCGCTGAGATCAAGACGATTCAGGGCGAGTCTTTCTCAGCCTTCGGCATCTCGCCTGAGGATGGCGGCATTCACCTATCCTCCGTGCCTGACCGCTCAGCCGCCTACCAGACGGGCCTACGAACAGATGATGTCATCCAAAAAATCAACGACCGCCCCACCAAAACCACTGCAGCATTCCTGCGACTCTTAAAACGCGTCCCGGCAGGAAAAAAAGGGCGACTGTTGATTGTCCGCAAACAGCAACCGCTGGAAATCAGCGTCTCCCTCCCCAAGGCGAGATAACTTTTCAGCGGTTCGTGCCCGTCAAGACGGCCGCGGCGAGTCGTTGGCTTATTGTTTCCCAGTCATCGCATCGACCACAGCCCCCACCCAGGAGACCGCCATGTCGAGATTTCCTTCCCGCAACTGCATTGCCACTGCCACACTCATGACATTCTGTATGGCAAGTGCACTCGCCCTGGCATACCAAAGCCCCACAGCACAAGCGGCAGAAGCCGCAGCAACTGGGGCGACTGAGCAACTGGCCATCCCTCAGTTAACCGAGTCTGCCGAAGAGACCGAAGCCCGGCTCAAGTGGTTCCGGGATGCCAAGTTCGGCCTGTTCATTCACTGGGGCCCAGCGACATTGAGCGGTGAAGAGATCAGCTGGGGCATGGCTGATCGAATCGAAGGAGGAGATCACCACAAAAAAGTTCCCCGCACGACCTACATGAATCTGTTCCGACAGTTTAACCCCGTGAACTTCGACGCCGAAAAAATTGTCTCACTCGCTGATCAGGCAGGCATGAAGTACGTCGTCTTTGTCACAAAACATCACGATGGCTTCTGTCTCTGGCCAACCAAAGAACAACGCTTCTCGAGTGAGGCTGAATTTCCTGAGCACTATTCAATTGCTGACACGCCGTACCAAGGCGACCCCGTCCGCATGATGCAACAGGCTGCCCAACGGCATGGGATGAAGATTGGCTGGTACTACAGCACTCGGGACTGGACGCATCCTGAGTATCTGCAGGGCGATCAACCTGCCGACAACGCTGCCTACAATGACTACTACGAAAATCAGGTTGTCGAACTCCTTACTGAGTACGGACCAGTCGATATCATGTGGTTTGACCATGCCTTTGGAAACTGGAATCAGTACAGCATTCCGCGTCTTTTTCAAAAGATGTACGCAGTTCGCCCCAACCTTCTCGTCAACAACCGGGCAGCAAAGGGGCTTAAGAACATCCCCACTGAGTTGATGAAACTCCGCATGGGAGACTTCGACACGCCCGAAAATCGCATGGGCGCCTTCCAGCATGGGCGTGCCTGGGAATCGTGCATGATCCTCTCTCCACATCCCGACCATGGCGGCTGGTCATACCGGCCTGAGGCAGTCACCCGGTCACTGACCGAGACGATTCGGCTGCTCTCTTCCTGCGTGACTGGAGACGGCAACATGCTGCTGAACATCGCACCGCTCCCTGACGGCTCACTCCGACCAGAAGAGCAGGCGATCTTGGAGGGGCTTGCGCCCTGGATGGACCGTTACCACGAAGCCATCTATGAAACCCGAGGGGGCCCCTGGATCAATGGGGTCTGGGGCGGCTCAACCTACAGAAACAACATCGTCTACCTCCATCTTTTTGAACCGAGTGATGAGCCAATCATCCTCAACGCCCTCACGCAGCAGGTGGTGGCGGCGACAACGATCGACGGCACTGCCGTCCCTTTCAAATACGATGAGAAACAGCGTCAGCTCTCACTCTGGTTGCCCGAGGAGGCCCGTGACCCTCACGTGAGCATCATCAAGCTCACACTCAACGAAAACGTGACCGGCGTTCATTACGGCCCAGCTCTCGCAAATGAGACCGAACTGGTCGTGCCGGGCACGCTCACTTTTTCTCCGGCGGCAGCTGATCGAACCGGAACCCTACAACTAGCGGGGAAGGGGAGGGAGGCTCGCCTGACTGAGTGGACTGACCCACGGAATACAGCCAGTTGGCCGCTTGAAATCATGAGCCCTGGGACCTATCGAATCGAACTGACCAGTTCGGCTGCCAAGGCAGGGGCAACCCTGGCCGTGCGGTGCGGCAAGAAAAACACCTACGTTCATGTCCCGGGCACGGGGCACTCGAACAACTTCCAGACCTACACGGCTGGGAGCGTGACTTTTCCAAATGCTGAAAAGCTCACACTCACCCTCGCACCGGTCGACCATGCCAGCTGGAGCCCGATCGAGGTGAAGGCGGTCAAGCTCATTCCATCAAACTGATCTTTTTCAGTCTGCCGGAAAAGCAGACTTGATTGTCTGAAGATCGACACCGAGCCAGGCCCTTGCCAGTGGATCGAGTGCTTCCTCGGTTCCCTGCACATGCCATGTTCGCTGCACATGCCGCATGGTCTCATGCGGCGCGAGGGCCGCAGCAGGCGAGGAGGTTTCGAGTTCATAGAAAGGGCCTAGCGGGTCGGCCCCCGGCTCGGGCGGCCCATCGTTGTAGGAATTAATCACGTCACCGGCATAGGGCCTGTCCTGATGCTCCCACATTGAATTCACAAAACCATGAGGGGCCTCCTGAAGGTTATAGGTCACCACGGTCAGGACGCCGCCCTCAGCGTCATAACTTCCGGCAATGCCCTGTGACCGGGCGGGACTGATGCCAATCTTGCCCCGCCGTGTCCCATCACCTCGAAAAAACAGCACGTCGTCTGATACCCGCAGATATGCGGAGGGCACCTTGCCGAAATAGGTATCGTTCACGGCCGGCCCGAGAGTCTCCTCGCTTCCGGCCTTGAAGGGGATCACGACTGTTGTCTTTGGCGATGGGTTGTACATGCCGAGCATCCAGATCGACAGCAGGCCAGTGGCTGGCGTCCAGGCAGATGCCCCCTCATTCGTGATGCGATTATCTGTTTCATAGCCAACCAGTCGAACATCTTCAGGGAGGCCTGCGGGCGCAAGTTTGCCCGCTTCTTCTGGACCGAGCACGGAAACCATGCGGTCAATTGCGATCTCGAAGCGAGTACCACTGTGATTCAACAGGCTACAAGCGTGCCGAAAGGAAACACTGCTGGGTGAGCGTTCAACAATCTGGAATGCATCTGTGTCGATGGCCGCAGGCGTTTTCCAATGGTCGAAGTCAAATTCGACGCCAGGCTCAAAGAAGATGGCGTATTGCCCCCCCTCAGGCCCGAGCCAAAAGCGTTCCTCACCACCAAAAATATGGATATGCGACTCAAGCTTTCCCGCACGCTCCGATTCGGAAAGAACCCCTCTGGCAATAACCGGGCGGTTGAGCCAGCCAAAACTGGGGCCAGTTGCCAGATCGAACGTACTGGTCATCACCCGCCCTTGATAGGCCGGCACCACGGCGACTGCGGCCGCACCTTTCTGGAGGACAATCAGATCAGTATGGGCCTCAAGAAATTGGACGTCGTCCTGAAAACTCATGACTTGCTTTGACTCCTGCGTTTCGTCTGAATGGGCAGTCGTTCCGAGGAACATGCCCAGAGAGATGCTAACCCCAAAGAACAAACGAGAACTCCACTGCCTAAGTCGTCTCGGGCTGTCCGCAAAGCCGAACGTCATGGCGAACCCCTTTCAGAGCGGTCAGACCACCACACGCCCGCATGCCTCAGGAAATCAAACGACAGCAACGGCTCAACGCGTTTAACGCAACGGCACGAGCTCGAGCGTGTGGAGGCTCGCCTTTTCTTGATTGCCCTCTAAACAACGCACCGTAATCTGATGCCGACCCTTTGCCGGGAAGTGCAGCCAGCCAATCGGGAAGGACTGGTAGTTGTGTGATGAGTTTTGCTGGTTCTGGATTTTCTCACCACCATCTACCGCGACCTCCCAGACAATTCGTCCGTCGCCAGCATAGTTCAGAAACACCTGGTACTCACCCGGTTCAAGCACATCGACATCCCAGGTGACCGCTCCGCCGTCAGCGAATTCATGGGCGTGGACGATCCGCTTCCATTCACCAAACTTCTCCATCCAGCGTTTTTCAGAGAGCTTCATCTGATCCACTGTTGCAAACTCGACA
>Ga0181593_10005869_pt1 | contig 11077 bp, 10 predicted proteins | sample 071ome_19_FD_133756 | JGI IMG/M metagenome (GOLD analysis project Ga0181593, IMG submission 133756) | Coastal salt marsh microbial communities from the Groves Creek Marsh, Skidaway Island, Georgia - 071413AT metaG (megahit assembly) | ecosystem: Environmental > Aquatic > Marine > Intertidal...
CTCATGGCCGAACTGTCGAACATTGAGTACAACGCCGTGATGACGTCCGAGCCAGAGATGCTGTCCGCGAGAGAGCAGGCAACGGGGCTGGTGAGGGCGTCGTGGCGCTTTGATGGCGATGATGCCAGTACAGCGCTCAGGCTGTTAGACGCATCCGGGGCGGTAGATATCTCGCCGTAAGTATAAATTACCGGGGCATCAGCACCGCCGTTGCGGACACTGATATCGAATGAGCGCTGAACCATCATTGCCCGGACACTGCCGGGGGCTGCGGCGAGAGCGCTGAGGTTCAGTGTGATAGGTGCACCACTGATTCCAGGGTTGCGGGAAGAATCCTCAATCGTAAATTCTGTCCCTGCTGCGTTCAGTGTGCCGTACAGGCTGGTCAGTGTCCCCCAGTCTCCCGGATGGAAAGCATCAAGGCCAGCGACCTCACTCAGCGTCAGCACAGCCTCTGTGCCATCGGCCAGTGCACCGGTCGACGGGCGACGGGCAGTGACTTTAGTGAAGGTAACACTGGTGTCGGCATCGTTGACCAGGCCTGCCGCGAGCAGGTGATTGCCACCATCGAGGAGCGTAGCAGGGGAGACGGATACACCGTTTGTATCGGTGATTTCGCACAGGTCGTCAACGATCTCGTAAGACGTGCCAGAGCGCCGTACCAACGCTTTGATACTCAGAGGGTGCGCCTGGCCTGAGGTGTCGGCCGCTGTCGCATCGTTTTCCAGACCTGTCGCTTCAAGGAATACGACTTCGCCTTCTGCAGGCGAACTGGTGATAACAGACAGCAGAAGGTTTTCGCTGTCGCGCCAGTTCACTTCCAGCGTGAGGTTGCCCATAGCGCCGGGGAAACGACTTGAGAAAGTCACATGATTGTTGCTGTCTGTAGCACTGGCAAAGCCATCGGCAGGGGTGGCGAAATTAGCTACCCGTGAGACGTATAGCTGCTTGCCGCCGCCATCGAAAAAGGCTTTTGCAGACAGTGCTGTGTGGTTCAGTACGCTCGTGCCGTCGAAAGACAGGTCCTGTACATCGCCATAAATTCGGGTGAATTCAGCGAAGCTGGTGACTACCTCAGGCAATCCACGCAGTGGGCCGGATCGCGTTGGTCCTGCAATCGCAGCAACGCTGGTGCCGACACCTTCAATTGATTTGGAGCGAAAGCTCACTTCCTCTACAAACACACCCGGGGCTAGGTATTCAGGCATGGTTTTCTCCTCTCAGACGGGTCATACAGGCTTTATGGCAAGAAAATTTCTGCCATCAGACCGCAGGGTTGATAGTTCACCGGGTACTACAGAGAAACCGATGGATTCAGAAAAACTGGCGTTATCCGGGTGCCCGGCTTTCATGGGGCTGAAGTCATCCGGATTTTCAGGCTGCTTGCTTGTGGCAGCATCTGCGCCACGAACGCTGAGGGTCGCATTGTAATCATCGACCCCCTCAGGCAGCGGGGGCAGGCGCAGAAAGGGCAGCAGTACATCGCCGTGTTGATCGCTCTGCGCCCTGTAACTCTGGTTACCCAGACCGGGTATAGAAATAATGACGGTGATGATGGCCCAGGGCAGTGGAGTATCGTCGGCGTCTCGGGCAAGTGTTAATTTCAGGCCGCCGGCACTGTTGAATCGCACCGATACCGGAGTCGGATACAGCGTCACCATATGACCTTGTGGAGGACTGTCACCTGCATTGACCGACAGTGCTCTCGGCAGATATCTGCCGGTCGGATCGGTTGCTACACCTGCCAGGGTGTAAGTGCCCGGTGAGGTAAATGTTTTTTCAGCTTCGTCGGGGGAACCATCGATCAGGGACGATTGAACCTGTCGCCAGAAGACAGTCTTTCCTGCACCTTCTCTGATGCTCAGATCCCGTGGAGACTCGGTCAGGCTGAGGGATATTCGACCGTTGATCCGGCGCATGTCAGAGGTATTTTCTGCCGTACTGCCATCCAGCCAGAAAAGCTGATCGCTGGCATGAAGTACCGTGCTTTCCAGAACATTGACGGAGCGCATCAGACGTTGCCTCCAGACAGTACCCGCGTGACCAGCAGTTCGCCTTCAGTCCGCTTTGGCTGGAGTCGCAGGCGCACGGTTTTGGCGACGTAGGCCATGGTGGATGTGTACGGCGATTCAAACACATCCCAGATACGCATCAGGTCTTCGGTGGTCGTGTCTTCGGGCATGATGGTGAGAATTTCTGATTCTCCCCAGCCGTCGTCTGCCGTTTGCAGATGGGATATATCAAACTGACTCTGATTCGCCAGCTCTACCATGGCCCAGCTCATCAGGTCTGCTTCTATCGCCGCGCTGCTGGCGTTGGCAATCAGAAGAAAGTGCAGGTTGATCGGCAATTCAGCGCTGGACTCTCCGGTATCAGACCCCCTGGGTGCAAAGTGCCGGCTGCGTCCGTGGTCATCAATCGTCATGCGGTGCAGGTAGATACCGAGCAGGTTACCAGTCAGGCGGTTAGCGATATCGCTACTGCCGAGAACTTCGACTTTGGCGTTAGTCGGACCGTCACTCAGCTCACTCGGGAGACGACTTTTAAAGAACGTCTCAAGTGCCCTGAGTACACCCTGGACTCCTTTGTACGACGCCATGCAGTCTCCCTGTTTTTTAACCGGTATCCATACGCGAATGATTAACCTCGGGTGAACCATCCAACTTTTCTGCGCAAGGATAAAAGCACGCAAAAAAATGTTGGGTCAACCCGCTTCTGTACTATGGCGACATTGCTCTCGGGGCGTAAAATGTCTAACCCTGATAGGGACGGCTGGCCTGACCGGAAACCGAAGTATGTCAGGTTCAGGTACTTACCTGTGAGGTGACTGAGCGGTCTTTTCCGTGATGAGAGCGGCTTAAGTTTCTGATCCGAAGCGAATAAATGTTGGGAGGAATTTCTATGGATAACTCAGGTCGTCGATGATCATGTCGACTGTGCAGAAGTATCACTGTTTGTTTTATGATCATGGAGTGAGACGATATGCGTCATCAGCAGAGGGTGATTCCGGTCATGAAATTGAACAGATTGGCGCTTACGGTCTATTTTCCTTCCCCTGAAGAGTTTTGTTGGTAAACGGCAACGGCTTGCGATGAAAGACAACGACTGAATGTTTTTATCGCATTCATTACCCTTGAGGTACCTATCGGTTCCTTGAAATCTCCGGGTTTACACCTATTTAAGGAGAGTGTGGTAAAATTTCGCGCTTATTTTTATTCTGCGCTTGAGAATCTCAAGCGTTCCACCTGGACTGAACGATTCGATTGCCATGACTCTGACCCCAGAAAAAGTAGTTCGTGATTACTGGGCCCAAAGCCAGAAACCCCGTACAGAAGCTGAGAAAACTGCTCTGATTGAAGAAATTCGCGAGCTGTTGAAGCGGGAAGACGCGGCTATAGTTGCCCACTATTACACCGATCCTGAAATACAGGCGTTGGCAGAAGCGACCGGTGGTTGTGTCTCCGACTCGTTAGAAATGGCCCGCTTCGGTCATGATCACTCAGCGAGCACTCTTCTCGTCGCAGGCGTTCGGTTCATGGGTGAGACTGCCAAAATTCTGAGCCCTGAAAAACGCATTCTGATGCCGACGCTGGAGGCGACCTGTTCACTGGACCTCGGCTGCCCTGCGGAAGAATTCTCGGCCTTCTGTGACCAGCATCCGGACCGCACGGTCGTTGTTTATGCCAACACCTCGGCCGCTGTTAAGGCGCGTGCAGACTGGGTCATTACGTCCAGCATCGCACTGGATGTTGTTCAGTATCTGCATGATCAGGGTGAGAAACTCATCTGGGCGCCAGATAAACATCTTGGTTCCTATATTCAGAAAGAAACCGGCGCTGACATGTTGCTCTGGGACAGTGCCTGTATCGTCCATGACGAGTTCCGTGCGAAAGGCGTTGAAGAGTTGAAGGGCGTCTATCCGGACGCTGCAGTGCTGGTTCACCCTGAGTCACCGGCTGGAGTGGTGTCTCTGGCAGATGTTGTCGGTTCAACCAGCCAGCTGATTGCCGCCGCCCGTGATTTGCCTAATGACACACTGATCGTGGCTACTGACAAAGCCATCTTCTATAAAATGCAGCAAGCGGCGCCGGATAAGTTGCTTATTGAGGCACCGACCGCCGGAAATGGCGCCACCTGCCGCAGTTGCGCGCACTGCCCGTGGATGGCAATGAACGCGTTGGAAAATATCCGTGATGTGCTTAAAAATGGCGATCAGGAAATTGTGGTAGATGAGATGGTCAGACGTAAAGCCGTGCTCAGTCTCGATCGTATGCTCAACTTCCGCAAACCGGTAACAGCTGCCTGATCAGCCGCGCCGTCTTGCCAGAAGCGCCTCAACCTCTTTGAGGCGCTCTTTCAGCGCCAGCTCCCGCTGCAACTCACCTTTTTCTTCTGCTTTGCGGATAGCGTTACGTAGCTGCTGTGCGGCTTCCTGTGTACGCCCGGTAGTGAAGTAGTACTCTGCCAGTGCGCGTGAGGCGAGCACCAGGTTGCCACTTTTACTGGCGTTCTGGCTGAGATCTTCCCAGAAACCAGGAACATCAGGGTACTGTTCGGTTAAGCCTCTGAGTATGGATGCTGCCTCCGCGTAGCGACCATCAGTGCTGAGTAGCTGGGCATGTGTGCTCTTCAGCGGCAGGCTCTGGGGGTGCAATTTTTCTAACTCTTCAATCCGCTCCAGCGCCCCGAGAGTATCGCCCGTTACCGAATCAATACGGGCCTGAAGCAGCTTCACCAACAGGTTGTTGTCACTGATATCGCCGAGGTAATTATTAGCACGATCGTAGGCCTCTTCTCTGGCCGCCAGCTCGGCCAGTGCATAGTTCAGGGCGTCTGCTTCGGCAATGCTGGCGTCCTGCAGGCGCTTTCTGAACTCGGTCTCGGCACCGTCGCCAAGTTGATAACGTGCTTCCGCAGACAGCCTCAGTATGCGGAAGCGGAAGCTTTGCTCTGGCGCTGTTTCCGGATAGGCGCTCGCGCGCCCCGCAGCGTCTGCTACCCGAGTGGCTGTGAGCGGATGGGTAAGAAGAAACTCAGGGGCATCCCCGCGAAACCGCGCTGCGTTGAGCATGTTGCGGAACATGGCAGGCATGGCTTCGGGCGAGAATCCAGAGCTTGCCAGGGTATTCATTCCGAGACGGTCTGCTTCGCGCTCAAAATCGCGGCTGTAGGCCAGCTGGTCCTGAACGGCCGCCGCCTGCGTTGTCATGATGCCAGCCATACCGGCTTCACCATTGCTGGTGGCGATAAGAATCAGGCTGGCGAGCAGCGTCGCCAGAGAGACCGGGTCGCGTTTGCGTGCTGCTTCGACCTGACGTGCAAAATGGCGTTGACTCAGGTGAGCCAGCTCGTGGGCAAGGACGGATGCGACCTGATCCTCACTGTCGGAGTATAAAAGCAGCCCGTAATTGATTCCGACAATACCGCCTGGTACGGCAAAGGCATTTAACTGGGGGCTGTCGACAGTCACCAGGTGCAGATCACTGACCTGAAGGTTGGAATCAGGAACAAGGCGATAAATCAGATCATGAAACCACTCGAGCAGTATCGGATCATTCAGGGTTGATACCTGTGAGCGCAGGCTGCGTAACCAGCTCTGGCCAAGTGCACGCTCTTCCTGAAGAGAAATAAGCCCTGACGTTGAATCGCCCAGCGCCGGTAATTGCTGTGCGTCCTGACTGTGCCCTGAAGCGGGCAGTAGCAGGGTGACTGAAGTCAGGCTGGCAATAAGCAGCCGGGTGTGAATCTTCAATACCGGTTCCTGTCGATGATTTCTGTCAGTGGCGACTTTTTCGACTGATTTCAGCGTCTTAGGTTCACCGGGGCATACAGAGGCATTATGCTGCCGTATAATCTGATCATGGCAAAACCTGATATGAGTGTCTAACCCCATGGCGCCAGATTCGACCCTGGATGCAACTGGACTGCAGTGTCCTATGCCCTTATTGAAAACCAAGCTGGCCCTGCGGGATCTCAGCCCTGGCCAGACTCTGGAAGTGACTGCAACAGATGCAGGAAGTGCCCGCGACATTCCCCGCTACCTGGAAAAAAGCCCGCATGAGCTGGTCAGTATGTCTGATGAGGGGCAAAACGGCACTGCAGGGGTCTACACTTTTTTGATTTCATGCGGAGTGTGAAATGCTGAACGTCGTTAAAGGCTGGATCGATCGTTATTTTTCGGATGAAGAAGCGTTGGGTCTGCTGTTTATCCTGATTGCTCTGATGCTGGTCATCATGCTGCTGGGCAATGTACTCGCGCCATTTCTTACTGCTGTCATTATTGCTTACCTGCTTCAGGGCACAATGAATTACGTCAAAGGGAAGGGGGTCAAACACCTGACCGCAACGATCGGCGTGTTCATACTGTTTATGACGGTGATGCTGACCCTGTTGCTGATTATTCTCCCGGCGACCTGGAATCAGTTGATTCAGTTTATTTCTGAGGTTCCCAGAATGGCCTCGAAAGGCCAGGAACTGTTATTGCTGCTTCCTGAGCGCTATCCGGAGTTAGTCTCGGTGGAGCAGGTCAAGGAATGGACAAAGCAAATCGGTGATGAAGTCGCCTCCATGGGGCAGTTGGCAGTGAGCTTCTCCCTGACGGGCATTACCGGCCTGATGGCGGTTCTGATCTACTGCGTGCTGGTTCCCATACTTGTGTTCTTCCTGCTCAAAGACTCGAATCAGATACTGAAATGGATCACCGCCTTCTTGCCAGCTAAGCGTGGACTGCTGAAAAACGTCTGGGCTGAAATGGACGAACAAATTGCCAATTACATTCGCGGTAAGGCCCTGGAGATCGTCATTGTCGGGGGCGTGACCTATATCGCTTTTGTTCTGCTTGGAATCAATTATGCTGCACTTCTGGCAATCGCGGTGGGTTTCTCGGTGCTGGTACCCTATATCGGTGCTGCCGTCGTTACCGTTCCTATTGCCCTGGTCGCGTACTTCCAGTGGGGATTGGGTGACGAGTTTACCTGGGTGCTGGTGGTGTACGCGATTATTCAGGCTCTGGATGGCAATGTGCTGGTACCATTGCTGTTCTCTGAAGTGGTCAACCTTCACCCGGTGGCCATCATCGTGGCAGTGCTGGTGTTTGGTGGACTGTGGGGATTCTGGGGCGTATTTTTTGCGATCCCGCTCGCCACGCTTTTCAAAGCCGTAATGAGGGCATGGCCTGTCGCCTTGTCGGCGGGTGCCGAAGAGGCAGACAGAAGTTGAGAAAATGGCCGCCTCAGACCCCCGGTCTGACTTGTCAGCGGTGTCAGGCACCTTTAGACTTGCGGCCTTTAGCACCACGTACGCCTCAGATAACAATAAATCAGGAGATAGGTAACTATGATTACCGGTAGCATCGTTGCTCTTGTAACCCCTATGAACGCTGATGGAAGCGTCGACTGGGAAAACCTTGATCGATTAGTAGAGTTCCACGTCAAGGAAGGAACGGATGCCATTGTTGCGGTCGGGACGACCGGTGAATCAGCAACTCTTGAAACTGACGAGCATGTCGCCGTTATTGAGCGCGTGGTCAAAACAGCCGCTGGCCGTCGCCCTGTGATTGCAGGAACCGGTGCAAACAATACCTCCGAAGCGATTGAGCTGACTCAGGAAGCCAAGCGCGTTGGAGCAGACGCCTGTCTGTTGGTTACTCCGTATTACAACAAGCCGCCTCAGCGCGGCATTATCAAACACCACGAAGCCGTAGCCGCTGCCGTTGATATTCCACAGTGGCTGTATAACGTGCCCGGACGCACGGGCATTGATATGCTGCCCGAAACCATTGCTGAGCTGGCGAAGGTTCCTCAGATCACTGCAGTCAAAGAGGCGACCGGTGACATGGATCGCGCGCGTCACGTCATTGATCTGGTCGGCGACTCCATGGCCGTATACTCCGGTGATGATGCAACGGCTTACGAGCTGATTCTGTTGGGTGGTAAAGGTAACGTATCTGTTACTGCCAACGTTGCTCCTGCCATGATGCACGAGCTGTGCATGCTGGCGCTTGACGGCAAAACAGACGAAGCCCGTGAAATGAACGAACGTATGATGCACCTGCACAACGCTATGTTCGTAGAAGCAAACCCAATACCGGTTAAGTGGGCTGTAGAGCGCATGGGCCTCAGTGGTCCGGGCATCCGCCTGCCGCTGGTGACTCTTGACGAGCGCCTGCAGCCAAAAGTAGAGCTGGCTCTTAAAGACGCTGGCATCATCTGACGGAAAACAATGCGAATACTCATCATCTCTGCTCTGGCTGTACTCTCGACAGGGTGCAGCTGGATTCTCGGCGACAATCAGGCGCTTTCCTATCTGAGTGCTGAAGAAGCAGCAGAAACCCGTGTCCCGGAGGGTATGACCCTCAATACCTACGATCGCTTTCCCGTGCCTGAACTGGAAGGCAATCCGGGGCCGGGAGATGAATTCCGTATTCCTGTGCCGGACGCGCTGGCGCTGACCGAGCAACCCTCAGAACCGACGTCGTTAAGTGACTTCAAACGCGAGTTAAACCCACGCTTTGTCCGTGACGGTGCAGGCACTCTGACCCTCCTGATTGATGCCCGCTTTGCCTTGGCCTGGGCCAGAGTAGCCGATGCGTTGACAGCGACCGATGTCCGTATGACTGACCTCAACCGCAGCATAGGTACGTACTTTCTTGAGCTGCCAAACCCGGCTGCCGCGGAAGACGACCGCAGCTGGTGGGGCCGCCTCTGGGGCGAAAAGATTGACCCTGTTCTTCCTTATCAGTTGAAAATGGTGGAAGCCGGTGAGGGCGTATACCTGACACTGCTGGCTGACGCCGAAACACTGGCTGCTGAAGATCTTACCCGTGACCTTCTCAGTCAGGTGAAAAACCAGATCGAAAAGTGAGATTCTGTTCGCTGGGCAGTGGCAGTCGCGGCAATGCCACTCTGATTGAATATCGCTCTCAGGCGCTGCTGGTCGACAGTGGGTTTTCCCGCCGGACGCTGCTGCAGCGTATCAGTGATGCTGGCCTCGAACACAGTGCCTTACAGGCGGCCTTCGTGACGCATGAGCACAGCGACCACGCCAAGGGCATTCAGGCGCTGTGCGAACATCTCGATATACCGTTTTATACCTCGTTCGGTACCGCGCGGCGAATGGAGTGGACACGCCATTCATTATGGCGTTGCCTGACCAGTGATCAGCCGGTGGAAATTGCTGGTATGACTGTGACTCCTGTCACTGTTCCGCATGATGCTCATGAGCCTCTTCAATTTGTTATTCAGAGTGCAGAAGGGCGGCGCCTTGGTATATTATCCGATCTCGGTTCACTGACACCGCACGTGGTTCAATGCTATCAGAATTGCCATGCCCTGCAGGTCGAGGCTAATCATGATCCGGTGATGCTGGCGAATGGGCCTTACCCACCAAGTCTCAGGTCACGGGTCGCCGGTGCTTACGGGCACCTGAGCAATGAACAGTGTGCTGATTTTGTACGTCGCGTGAAATGGCCTGGCTTAAAGTATGTATCTGCAGGTCACATCAGCGAGAAAAACAACGACCGGAACTTGGTTGCCCAAGTGCTGGCTTACGAACTCGGGTGCGCCCCTGAAGATGTTCCTCTGCTGTCGCAGGATGAGATGTCTGACTGGGTGGCCCTCAACGATTAATACGAACCCCCTTTTCCGGAGACCCCCATGGAAAAACGCGAACTTCTTTACTCAGGCAAGGCTAAGTCTGTTTTCACAACAGATGATCCGGATTACATGGTCCTTGAATTCCGTAACGACACTTCCGCGTTTGATGGCAAAAAAGTAGAGCAGCTTGATCGCAAAGGCATGGTGAACAACAAGTTCAATGCTTTCATCATGACCAAACTTGCTGAGGCTGGGGTACCGACACACTTTGAAAAATTGCTGTCAGACAACGAAGCACTGGTTAAGCGTCTTGATATGATTCCTCTGGAATGTGTTGTGCGTAATGTGGCTGCGGGAAGCCTGGTCCGCCGTTTGGGTGTGGAAGAGGGCAAAGATCTGAATCCACCGACGTTTGAACTGTTTCTGAAAAATGATGAACTGGGCGATCCGATGGTCAATGAGTACCACGCTCAGTCGTTTGGCTGGTCTGATGAAGCGACGATTAATCAGATGAAAAAGCTGACGTTTCAGGTTAATGATGTACTGAAAAAGTTGTTCCTCGACGGCAATATGCTGCTGGTGGATTATAAGCTCGAATTTGGTCTGTTTAATGGTGAAGTCGTACTTGGCGATGAGTTTTCGCCAGACGGTTGCCGCCTGTGGGATAAAGATACCCGCGAGAAGCTGGATAAAGACCGTTTCCGTCAGGGACTGGGCGGTGTGGTGGAAGCTTATGAAGAAGTCGGTCGCCGCCTGGGCATGGAATTCTGAAACAAACTTCTGTTGCTGGTGCCAGAATCCGGCCGAAAAGTTGGCATTTTATGATTCTCTGTGCACACTAAGAGCACTGGCAGAACGCCGGTGCTCTGGAACACAATAAATAACGGGAATAATTCATGAAAAAAACAGCACTTGCGGCTTTTCTGGTCGCGATGACTCCGGTCGCTGCTCAGGCTGACCTGCTCTTCACAGTAGGTGCTAAGGCAAATATGTGGAATGCTGAGCCAAGCGGCCAGTTGGACGATGGCGTCTCTGTCGACAGCGAAAACAATGGCCTTGGTCTGGAATCTGAGTCGGGCACCAGCATGACTGTGTTCTTTGAGCACCCAGTACCCGTTGTGCCGAACCTGCGTATTCGCCAGACCAGTCTGGAGATGGATGGCTCAGGTTTACTGCTCGCGGATTTCAATGATGTTACTTACGCTGAGCAGGTAGATAGCACGCTGGACCTTGGTCACACCGACGCCACTCTCTACTGGGGTCTGCCACTGCCAGTGCCTTATGTTGACGTTAATCTGGGTCTTACAGCGCGTATGTTCGATGGGATGGCTGAGGTAGAAGGCCAGACCACGAACCGTCGTGAAGAAGTTGAACTCGACTTCACTTTGCCAATGGGCTTTGTTGAAGCTCAGGTAGGCACGCCATTCGGTGTTTACGCTCAGGCAGAAATCAACGCGATCAGCTATGACGGTAACTCGTTGACC
>Ga0181593_10005870_pt1 | contig 11076 bp, 5 predicted proteins | sample 071ome_19_FD_133756 | JGI IMG/M metagenome (GOLD analysis project Ga0181593, IMG submission 133756) | Coastal salt marsh microbial communities from the Groves Creek Marsh, Skidaway Island, Georgia - 071413AT metaG (megahit assembly) | ecosystem: Environmental > Aquatic > Marine > Intertidal zone...
ACCGATCCGGCCCCGAGCCAGGAACAGATAGATGTACTGTTTCAAGCGGCGTTTCGCGCCCCGGATCATGCCTGGATGCGTCCTAGCCGGTATCTGACCATTGAGGGGGATGCGCGCCAGCGACTGGGCGAAGTCTTTTATCAGGAGCAATCGGCGCTGGAAACGCTTAGCGCTGAGAAGCAGCAAAAGTTGCGCAACATGCTGACCCGGGCGCCGCTGGTGATTGTCGCCATCACAAAGATTCAGGATCACCCGAAAGTTCCACGAGACGAACAGATCCTCTCGACAGGGGCAGGCGTGCAAAACATGCTGATTGCTGCTCATGCGATGGGCCTGGGTGCGATCTGGCGAACGGGCGCCATGGCAGAGTCTCAAGCGGTACGCGACGCATTGGGCGTAGCCAGTGATGAACTGATTACCGCCTTTTTGTACATCGGGCAGATCAACACTAAGCCGAAACCTGTCCCTGTGGTGACCACGACAGATTACGTACAGGCCTGGACTGGCGAGTAGTCGAGTACGCTATCGTGTTAAAAGCAGTTTAAAAACAACTTGTTAGCCGGATCGGCTTGCGATCACGGCTTGACCCTCACCCATTGTGTGCGTATAGTGCGCGGCGCTGGTGAGGTGTCTGAGTGGCTGACTCACCGAGAACGTCGGAGTTTACGACGACGGTAACGAGCACGCATAAGTGCGACTTACAGCCAACTGAAACAATGTCTTCGGTTGGAATACGTGAACGACAAGGTGAGGTGTCTGAGTGGCTGACTCGCCGAGAACGTCGGAGTTTACGACGACGGTAACGAGCACGCATAAGTGCGACTTACAGCCAACTGAATCAATACCTTCGGTTGGAATACGTGAACAACAAGGTGAGGTGTCTGAGTGGCTGACTCACCGAGAACGTCGGAGTTTACGACGACGGTAACGAGCACGCATAAGTGCGACTTACAGCCAGCTGAATCAATATCTTCGGCTGGAATACGTGAACACAAGGTGAGGTGTCTGAGTGGCTGAAGGAGCACGCCTGGAAAGTGTGTGTAGGTTTATACCCTACCGAGGGTTCGAATCCCTCCCTCACCGCCATTAATTCAAAGAACCCGGTCAATTGGCCGGGTTTTTTATTGGCTGGCGTTCAGGTTGCCAGTGACCGGTGAGGGCAGGGTGAGGACCCTCGCTGGGTTCGAGTAGAGCGAAGCGAAACAACGTCGGAGCCTGCGACGACGGCCCGAAGGGCATAAGTCATTCCTCCCTCTCCGCCATTTCTTTTTTTGTTAATGAAATCAGTGATTTATCGGGTTTCTATTCACTTGAAGTTGACCTAAATGTTGACCTTAGTAGCGACAATGTTCATGCCTGAGTGTCCGAACTGTAGTCATTTTCTTCCTTAGTTCTTCCTGGTGGAGCATTTGTCTAAGTTGATTGGTGCTCGTTGATATTGCGGTATCGGTCTCAGGGCTATGCTCGAGCTATTGGTGAGGCACTTGGTACTTCAATGACGCTTTGAAGGGTCGGAGGTGGACTGCTGATTCCTTTGGTTTCCCATGTACCTTAAGTTACTTAAGTTACCTGGGTTCTACCCCGTTATCACGGACACATCTAAAAGAGGCATAATATGCCTGTAAGACCTCAGAAAATGTCGATATTGCCATCCCCAACCTGAATTTGCCTGATCGGAGTTACATGGACGGTCATAGTAAGAGCGCGGCACACGAGCCTGACAGTAAATGGGTTACCGATATTACGGAAGTCAAAACTCAGCGAGGCAAGTTGTATCTGTGCGTTGTGCTAGATCTGTTTAGTAAATTAGTTACCGGCTGGTCGATGCATCATCCTCAGGATCGGTAAATGGTAATGAGGGCAGTTGAGATGTCGGTTTGGCAGAAGCAGGGAGCCGGTAAATCAATTTTGCACTCAGATCGTGGTTCACAGTTTACCAGTGGTGATTATCAGCGTCTTCTAAAGAAGCATGGGCTGGTGAGCAGTATGAGTGCGGTAGGCCATTGCGCTGACAATGCAGCATGCGAGGGGCTCTTTGGAGTGATAAAACTGGAACGGATTAAGCCGAATAATTACCGAACTCAGGATGAGGCAAGATCGGATATATTTGACTATATCGAACGGTTCCATAATCCAAGAATGAGACGTAGACTTGCAGAACGAGATCAGAAATTTAGTGCTTTATTAAACCGTCCGTGAAAACGGGGTAGAAGCCGTCCGCACAAAGCGGTATGGAGTCGGCTTTAGGAACTTCGGATATAGCTTGAAATAGAGATCCGCCTTTTAACCAATGATATGTGGCTCATTTTTTTGGAACAGATGAGTCTCAATGCTCAATGAATCTCAAAAAGTTTGCTAGGCACCTTTGAGTTAAAGAAAATAAACCAAGCAGGTGCATCTGAGAAACAAGCGCTATCCCAAAGAGTTTAATATCGAATCCGCACAGTAAGTAACATTGGCTAGCCACAGTGTCGTTGATGTTGTGGCCCAGTCAGCGGACACCATTCATAACTCGGATACCCTTAGCAGCTTAATCAGGCTGCGACTGAAGCAGTACAGATGCAGAGCCTTAAAGAAAAAGTTGCGCCGCATTACCAAAGAGCGAAATCTGTGAACATCAGGACACAGATCCGCCTCGGCGACTGTGCGACCTGTTGAATTTTCACGCTAGAGGGTATTACGTTCGGTTGCAAGATCCCAAGCCTGAATGTTGCCTTGGTTACGAGTGGAGAAAGTAAACACTGTCACATCTGAGCTTACTAAAATTATGGCTTTTTAGTGGATGTGGTTTGACGTGGCTCAATCCGTTATTTTAACATCCGGCAAATTAAGGATTAATGTCGGCGACTGCCACAGTACTCAGGGACGTGAATGATGAGTTGGTTCAGAGTTTTTTTTGCATCTGTATGGATGCTGTCTATCAGTTGTGTGTCTATGAATTCGGTTGCAGATTCATCAGACAGCACTGGTGATATATCTCGCGGGCTCGCATGGCTTAGTAGTCAACAGCAAGCGGACGGCTCCTTCCGTAACAATGTCACGACAGCTACCGACTGGCAGGCCAGTACGGAAGCTCTGCAGGCGTTTGCCACCGCTGAGCAGCTGAATCAACTTAATACCCAGGCACTCGCGGCTTATCTGGCCGGTCTCAATATTCCCGAGACCGAATTGCTGAGCCGACGCATCAGCGCCAGTCTGCTTCTCGGCCAGCCTTTCACTGATGACTTGGCCACACTGGAACTGCGGCAGAACAGTAATGGTGGCTTTGGTGACGAAGACGGCTTCGACAGCTCGGTCTACGATACTCTATTCGCTCTACAGGTATTGGCCAACAATTCACAGAACAATCAGCAGCTAATTTACTATGCAATTGAATACCTCAAAGGCCAACAACAATCAGACGGCAGTTTTCTGCTGGAGGGAAATCTTGGTTCCACGTCCCTAACAGCCCAAACTCTGGTTAGCCTTCGGCCCTACCTGTTTCGCTTTGATGTCGGTTCAATGATGAACAGGGCGCAGGACTATCTGTTGAATCATTTAGATGCTCAGAATTCAGCTGAAAGCTGGGAAATAGCACAAGTGCTGCTGGCGATAATCCCCCTGACTACTGACCCAGCCCTCTATCAATCCGCTCTCGATAGATTGAGTTCCAGGCAACTATCCGATGGTTCATGGTCACAAGACGCTTTTAGCACAGCTTTAGCGGTTAAAGCCCTGCAACAACTCCAAGACACTGCTCAAATAACAGATCCTGCGCAATCTGCTTTGACCGGGATCGTCCTCTCTCAAAACACACTTCAGCCGATGATCAACGTTCGGGTAACTCTCACGGGGGGGAGTGTTTCGGTCTTGAGTAGCTCTGATGGTCATTTTTCTGTGACAAACATTCAGCCCGGAGACTTTGCTCTGACCTATGAATCAGATGGTTATTACCCGGTAACCCAAAGCGGCAAGTTAAACGAGGGGCAACGTATCGATCTTGGTTCTGTTCTGCTCACGCCAATACCAGATTTTGGCGTTATTCGTGGACAGATTACTGATGCCAGCTCAGCCAATCCGCTGCCCGGAGTACAGGTTACGCTAAGCGGAGAAGCCAGTGCCTCTACTTTGACAGACGCTGAGGGCTATTTCCATCTGGTGAGCTCTCCCGGCGAAATAACCCTAACAGCCTCTATGATAGACTACGTCAGCGCGAGCGGTAGTGCTGCGTTGCAGGCAGGAACAGAGTTGGTATTTTCCCCCGCTTTGTACAGTGCTGAGACAGAGCCACCTGAGCCACCTGAGCCACTGGTACAAGTGACCGGGTTAATTGTGGATAGCTCGACAATGAAGCCTATTGAAGGCGCTACTGTCAGCATAAACCAGAGCACTTTTACTACGGAGTCTGGTGAAGGTGGTTCTTTCACCATTTCCCATATTCCTATCGGGATGCTGCACATTCAAGTTGAAGCTCAAGGCTACGCTACTGTTGAAGAGAAAACTCTAGTAACTCAGGAAGGCAATATGGATATCGGTGTCCTGGTGCTACAACCGGATATCCCAGGGACACTTACTGATCTGCATGGTCAGATTATTGACGCTGAGTCTCAACAAGGGATTCCATATTCACAACTGCAAATTACGCAACTGGATCAGGCACAAGAGGCTGATCCACAGGTCATCTTCGTTAATACAGATGCACAGGGTTTTTATCAGATTGACGACATCGGCTTTTTGGCAATGGAGCTGTTTGCTCAGGCTGATGGATTTCAAAGTCAGGTTCAGACACTGAAACTGAACGAGCATCGTCGTGTTACACAGGATGTTACGCTGACCCCCTTTAGTGCCGGGGGAGTCACAATTCCGTCACTGCTAACGGACGATTCAACCTATGGTGCCTATCGCCCTGTTAATTTGACAGCCACTCTTCTGAATAACGGAGATGCTGCCCGCCGAGTACAGCTCCGTCTTGGGATTTTTGATAACAACAATGATGTGATTCAGCAAATTTCTATCGGTACTGATGTGGATGCCAGCGGTGCTTCTTTACCAGTAACGCTTCTACCAGGAGTCCCGGTGGATGTCATTGGCCAGTGGTTTACTGGTGATACTCCCCCTGATAACTATCGACTTACGCTTTCCGTATTTGATGCAATGAACGGTCAGATCCTGGGAGAAAAGCTCCGGTATATCAGTATTGAGTCTGAACAGCATATTGAGTCTTCTGAATTACTGGCATCTCCACGTATTTCCAGAGTTGGGGCCAGCGAAACGCTGTCGTTTGCTGTCCGCATCCGTTATACCGGCAACACAGAAGCAACCTATGCACTGAACTACGATTTGCTGGATCCAAACGGTCAGCCACTGCTACAACGCAGCGAGCCCTTGCATTTAAAACCGGGCGACACCAGCCGATTAATCCAGCTGCCACCCGAGCCGCTGCTTTTCTCACAAGGCGGTCGATTCCTTTTACAGGCGGAGATTGAAAACCAATCACTCTATATTACTCCGGCCTGGATTACCGTCGCACCTGCAACCCGTATTGAACTAAGTCAGGAGCTGACACCGGCTGAGGTTCTGCCCGGAGATGATCGCCTGCTGAATGTTGAAATTCTGCTGCAGGGAGTGGAGCAGCCATGATCAGATTTAAGAACTATATTTTTGCGCTATTGTGCGTAACACCCTTTTCTTATTCCTCTCTGACTATCGCGGCAATGGATAGTCGGGGAACTGAGTTTATGTTCACGTTCCCTGCGAACTTTAAGACCTCCAAGCCCTCCGGCAATTTAAGTTTAATCATTTCATCCGAGTCAGATGCTTCCGGAACCGTAGAAATTCCAGGGCTAAGCTTTGTGCAGCCAATCACCATTCGGGCAAATGAAGTTACTCAGGTAACGCTTCCCCGTAATGCACAAAATTATTATCCCGACGCCATTAAATCGCTGGGAATACGGGTTGTAACCGATCAGGAAGTGACTGTGTACGGCCTGAATCAGGCTCAGTACACAACCGATGCTTTTCTTGCCCTTCCCGTTGATGTTCTTGGCCTTGAGTATCTGAACTTAAGTTATACGGGGGGGGGCGGGGTCTATCCATCGGAAATGCTGGTAACCGGCGTTTATGACGGTACTGAAGTAACCATTACACCTGCGACGGAGTCCATAAACAGAGCTGCGGGTGTTAGAGCTGCGGGTATTCCTTTTAATATCACCCTGAATGCTGGTGATAGTTATTTACTCCAGGCGAGAGTAGGAGATCTGACCGGTACGACTGTAAAAGCTACCTCCCCAGTATCCGTTATGGGGACAGGACAATGTTTAAGAGTGCCAGTTGGCATCCCTTACTGTGACCATATTGTTGAAATGTTGCCACCAGTCGCAACATGGGGTCAGTCCTTTGTCACCATTCCACTAGCAACACGCAAAAAAGGCGATGTATTCCGTATTCTGGCATCAGAAGACAATACCCAGGTTAGGATTGACGGCGATCCGGTTGCCACACTGCAACGTGGTCAGCACCATGAAGTAATATTGACAGCCCCCAGCGAAATTACAGCAGATGCCCCAGTGTTGCTTGCCCAGTATTCCATCGGACAACACTTAGATGGTGTTATTTCAGATCCCTTTATGATGTTGATACCGCCATCAGAGCAGTTCCTGAATAGCTACAATTTTGCCACTTTCCCCCAAAGTATTGGTTTCATGAACAGCTTCGTTAACGTTATGGCACCAACCAGTGCACTCGACAGCATGCTGCTCGATAACACGCCTGTAGACAAAACTCTGTTTCAGCCGGTTGGTAATACCGGTTTCAGCAGTGCGCAAATCGCACTTGAATCAGGCTCCCATAACATCAGATCACTGGAAAGTTTTGGTATTTACGTATATGGCTTCGGTAGCTACGATTCTTATGGATATCCGGGAGGCATGTCATTTGATTTTATTAATCCCCGAGGGGATAGCTACCCTCCGAATGCCCGGCTTGAATTGTTGGGAGACTATATCATCGGATATGCAACCGACAGCGAAGACAGTAATGCTAACGCTACGCTGGATGCGGAGGAAGACAGTAACGGTAACAATATTATTGACCGTCGCTCTGAGGACCTGAACGGCAATGGATTGTTAGATGAGAGCGAGGATTCCAACGGTAATAGTGTTCTGGATCAAGATACCGGTTTATTTCGTATTGAATTACAGAATGCGGTCAATTTGACATTGGAAACTTCCGCGTTTATTCCGGGAAGCCTGGGAGTAGACTTTGTTATTCGCCGCACAGACCCTTCTCTTCCATCATCAGGCGACCTCCGACTGATTGATGGCGCTGGGAATGCCACACTGACCCCTGTGAATTTCTTCAATACGCCTTTACTCTCTGACGTCCGTGTTATCAGCACCTTCAGTAATAACCAAATAGAGCTGATTTCCACTTCATTTTCTGTTGAGCCGATACGCATCGAAACTAAAAATAACCAGACAGAAGTAGAGTGGCAGTTCGATCAGTTTCCTTCTGACCAAGTTCAGCAGCTTACTTATCAACTCCTGTTACGCAATCCGGTTCCTGGTGAGACACGCCTGGTACTACATGAACTGGAGCTCACCTACGCCGATGTTAATGGCAACCCGGTTAGCATTTTCCTTGGAACACGAGCAGTGGAAGTAGCGTCTTCTGTTTTGACGCTATCTGTTAGCACTGACAAAATCCGCTATCGTTCAGGCGAGACTGTCATTATCGACAGCTTGCTTCGTAATGCAGGTGATGCAACTGACACGTCTAATCTACTTGTAAAAGTCGTTGATAGCTCGGGAGCATTGGTTCAACAACTGACAGAACAGAATGTAACCGTCGCCGCTCAGGATTCATTATTAATTAATGACACGCCTTTTTTTGTCGGCAATCTGGTAACTGGTAACTATCAGGTTATTGCCCAGCTGGCAGATAACTCAGGCAGAATTCTGCGTCAGACAGAAGTACCTTTTGTAATTGTTACCGACTCGGATACGCTGATTGATCTTGCCTCAGCGGTACACACACAACAGCCTGTTTACGCACCCTGGGACACAGTCGATATTACTGCCCGTATTCAGAATATCGCCAGCAACTCTGTGGTAACTGGTGCCACCGCTGAAGTCCGTGTTAAAGCACCTGATGGTCAGTTGCTATTGGAAGAAAATCTGGCGCTTGAGCAAATTGCGCCTTCTGCATTGCGGCATTTTAACTTCTCCATGGAACTCAATAATGCTCGTGAAGGTACGTTTTCGATTATATGGACGATAAAAGATGCAGATCAGCAAGTGCTGAGTACCAGTCTTAATTCATTCGGTGTCGAACGGCAGTTAGTACAGGAAATCGTCGGTAGTGTTGAAACGGTCTATAACCGTATTTTCCATACTGGTAACAACCGCTGCTTATTCAAGGTTCGCAACCGTGGAGAACTAGACTTTACAAATATGGAATTTGCTTACAGTCTGATTCAGGCGGGCAGCGAAATCCTACTGCAGCGTACCGAAATCAGCGCCGATGTCGGCCGCAATGATGAATTTACCTGGCACACTGATTTCAGCGCCGCAGGACAGGCCTACGGCGGTTACGTATGTTTGCTAGAGGCGAATATAGAGGGTACTTGGCAAGTACTTGCAAGCACCTCATTTGAGGTTCAATCTCCCAAAATTTCTACCAAGGCGAGCGTCGGCGATAAGGAACGTCTCCTCGTCCTAACCGATGCCCCTCGCCAGTGTTCTGCATTCGAAGATATCCATCTGGGCGCCGAGTTCGGTGCCGAACTATCCCTGAATAACGAAATCACGGTTCGTTTGCTCAATGATGAGGGCGTAGTTCTCGATACTGAAGTCATCACTGCTTTTGATCTCAATATTAACCAGAGCTACGGCACTCCGACAGAACCTGACCTCGCAGTCAAAGCATCTGCTTCAGGTGAACTGGAATTCGTACTCACCAAATCAGGTGGTATGCCGCATAATCGCTATCAGGTTGAGGTCAAAGTTAAGAAAAGCTGGCTGACGACGGTAGAGAAATCATGGTCGGTTGATAGCTCGTGTGATCGCCCTATGACTATCGGAGAGCTGTATGAGGATCTGACTCTTATCGACTGGGATATCTGGAGCAACGACAGCGACCTTCGCGAGATTGATCCCTATGGTCCAACGGCAGGACCAGATCTGAATACTCAAAATGACTTTATCAAAGATCTGCTGGATGCCGCAGGTTGGGAATACACCCTTGTTCACACGCCTGAAGACTTTGCCTATGAGCATCGGACTGGGGACTACGGTACCTACCTGATTCTTTCAGAGCGCTCTCAGCTTCACTGGAAAGTACAGAAAGAGATTCGTGAGGCGGTCGTCTCTGGTAAGGGCCTGTTAGTCGCAGGTGCCTATGACAAACGTAATCACTGGTTAGAGCCCGCGTTGGGCATGGATGTAGTAGGGCATCACCCCTGGGTGCGTGAACTGAACACTGGTGATGACTTCTTCACAGCCAGCGTACAGGTACCCCTTGCTTATCAGGATCGTGTTCAGGGGATCTGGCTCGATGGTGCCTCTGTCATTGGAGAGTACACGCTGGCGGCAGATCAGAGTGAGGGCTGGACCTGGCTTGACCAACACAGCTTTGTTCTGGATGACATTCTGAGCTTTAAGCGTAAAGCCATTACTCAATATGAGTATGGTGATGGTAGAAGTCTGTTCTTTGGCTTCGACCTGCTACTCGAAGCGTCTGCGGGCGGCTCACAAAGCACGTATTCTGACCTGTTACGACAATCAATTGACTGGATCCAGCCAACAACAAGTGATGAGCCATACCCAGGGTCAGTCCTACCTGTGGATATTACATGGACCAACAATCGTGGTGCGGTTGATGCTTATACCGAGCTCAGCGCATCCGGCGATGCGACTATTGTAGCCGCAGACGACTTCGCGATGGATGCCACCCCCATTTCAGCGACCTTCGCTATGGCGGAAGGTGAAGTTCGGGAGCAGACCGTCTACGTAGAGCTGTCGAGTGAGCTTGATCAACAGTTGGCGATCACGACAACCTCTGTTGATGGTGATCAGCGCACAGTTCAGGCTGAGGCGCTGCTGAACTTCACTGCGACAGAACGTCCGTCGCTGGAAGAAACTCAATCAGAACTTGACAGCCTTGCCTGGCAATACTGGTACCGTGTCGATTACCGTAGCGCCTGGTTGAAGTACAAGCTCGCCCGATCCGCCTATGAGGCAGGCTATTACAATGAGGCCCAGGGCTTGTTCTTGATTGCGGCAGATCTTCTCATGGATAGCGATGAACCTGATGTTATCGCTGCGCGTCAATCTCTGTACAGCCATATAGAAACCACGGGTCGTCAGCTGGCACTGGACCAATAAGGAATTTGAACATGACATACGGAAATAACTCAGTGTTGATGACAGAAGAGCAGCCTTTTGATACCGGTGTGCGGAGCACACCGGTCGTACGACATATCGCACGTCTGGTGCTGGTTGTATTTTTAAATGCAGTGATCTGGCCTTCGTGGGCGGTCGCTATAGAAACTGAAAACCAGCAGCAGCTTGAAGAAGAGCGCCGCTGGGATCTTGAAAATAGCGAACTCCATCAGGTTTTGGGTAACCTGAAAAAGCACATTGACGAAAAGAAACAGCGAATCAACCAGCGACTGGTAGAAAACACAGGTATTGTTGCCCAAGTCCTTGGGTTCATTGGACTTGGGGAAGATGCACTCGAAGATGACATCAGTACTAAGTTTCAGCAGCGCCTGCAAAGCCTCCGGGAAGGGGTTGTTGAGTCTCTTGATACAGAACGCACCTGGATAGAACAGAAGCAACTCCCGGCGAGGATCATGCAGCGTCACGAAGAGGTGCGTGAAAAAATCTTATCCCGATACTCAGAAGTAACGACCAATCTTGAGAATCTGGCTTCTCCCGATCAGTCTCTCGAAGAGCAGGCAGAATACGCGGAAACGCTCAATAGCATCCTCGAGAGCTTTACGACTAAAAAAGGCCGGGATCACTTTGACCCAAACAACTTGCCGTGGGGAACCCCTGACCCTGAGACAACGCCAGAACCGGCAACCACCGCTAACGA
>Ga0181593_10005872_pt1 | contig 11075 bp, 4 predicted proteins | sample 071ome_19_FD_133756 | JGI IMG/M metagenome (GOLD analysis project Ga0181593, IMG submission 133756) | Coastal salt marsh microbial communities from the Groves Creek Marsh, Skidaway Island, Georgia - 071413AT metaG (megahit assembly) | ecosystem: Environmental > Aquatic > Marine > Intertidal zone...
CCTTCTGGTGGTACATCATTTGCGGGTGCAACTCCAGGAAGTCCACTTCAACCACCAGGACCAACTTATTCTACAGGATGGACAGGATTAAATGGCCCTACACATAATCCGATATTGTATAATTGGAAAAGTATTGCATATAATAATTTCTATGAGTTGCGTTGGGTTATCACTCACGATCAGGATCCTAGTTATGTTATTGATAGTGGATTGCTATCTCTAGATGATGGCGAAAGGTTCCCTATATTACTCGAAAAGATAGGAACTTATACAGTTGAGCTTTATTTATATGATTCTTTAGGTGGCCTTTCTAAAATAACCGAAAATTCATTATTGATTGTTGATACTAAAGACGTTGATTTTATAGGACACTTTAATTTTAGAGAGGAAGATTACAAATGGCAAGATCAAACGATCCTTAGACAAAGCGATATTGTCCCAGCACCAAAGAAAAGACAATTCCCTTCGTGGAATATGTATAATAGTACTTGGGATTTACCGGTTCAAGAGAACGAACAGGTTTCGATGCAAGATCTTACATACAATGACTTGGATAAAATTGAATTTTATCAAACACAGAATGATCCTCAATATCAAGGTTATTGTAACGATGTTAGAAGATTGCCTGAAATTCCTGGTGTATCAGGTTCTACGGGATTATATGATATAGATGCATATAAATGGAATCTTTTGCAAGGTAACGCTAATTGGAATGATTCATATCATTTATGGTGGGATAACATGCTTCCAAAATTAGCTAAATTAACAATCGATTATCCTACGGCAATTGGATCTACTGGATCTACTGCAATTACGTTAGCGATGTTCGAAAAGCCATTTGTTGGAAAACCTAACAAAGTAGAATTAGTTGACAGCTTATCATCTATACTTTCTTACGGATCTCCTTCATACGGAACAATCGTAAAAAATATGGATGCCGGTGCCACTGGTATTACGAATGTATATCAATACTTAGGTGGTCCTACTGGTTCAATCGGCGGAACCTCTTGGGTGGAATCTGATATTAATATAGAAACATTTACGTTCAATGATCTCACCAACTCAGGGTCACTGAGCGGCAATGATATTTGGAGAGAGTTCGCAAGACAATTGAATGTTGAGTTGTATAACAATGGAAATAATTATGAGATAATCAACGATTTCATTCCTTACTATAAAGAAGAATACACAGATCCGCTTAATCCATTAGATCCTTTGATCGAATTAGTGACTAAAGAAAAAGGAGCTGCTAATAAATATTATGCTAAATTATTCTCAAACGGCCCTACATATACACCAATAAATATATATGATGAATCAGGTGCAACTGCTAATTATACACAGTCACAAGCTACATATTGGACTAACTATGGTGATATTCCTTATTTCGTAGAGATATTTGCAATTGGACCTAGTGGTGGTACTATTCACATTCCAGGACCTAGTTCTTGGATCGGCTATTATGGACAAACTATTACAGGAAGTACACCATGGCCATATTCATTCGGTGCAACTAACTTACAAGATTTATGGACCCAATTAGATAATACAAGTAGAGGATTGAATGTTGGTGGAACCGGTCCTATAGCAGTGAATGGTCCAATAACCGATTATGAATGGAATATTGTTTATGGTGCTAGTGGATACACCGGACCTACTGGTTCTACGGCGTTTCCTCCACCTTCTGGCTTAGTTCCTATCAAAATTCAAGGTTACAAAAAACACTTTAGTAGCAATGATTATCAATGCGTATTCTTCAGTGGAGGTACCGTTTTAGGAGGTACTGGAGGAATGGCTGGAACTATGTGTGGAAGATCAATTACGAACAACTCTACATGGGATACTTTGAGAATACACAAGTATGCTAATGAGTTTCCTTTGTTGACTCAGATTAACTTTAATTACAGCTTATCTGAGATGGATGGTAAGGTAAAACCAACATGGGAATTGATTAAAGAAAATGACGAAAATTGGGAGAATATATACTATAATAATCCGTATTTCAGCTATCTGTTTACACAGAAAGGTAGTTATACAATTAACTTAACTATCGAAGATGGAAATGGAAATACCAAGACAAAAACGAAAAAAGAATTTGTAAAAATTATTTAAGACCATGGCAATTACAACAACTACAATCGCTGGTACTGATTCTTTGAGTGGTTCAAGGATTACTATTAACGATAACTTCAAGACACTTGAAGATGCTTTAAATTCTGTTTTAAGCGCATTTGATATCGTTAGTGGTAGATTTGACAATTCAAACTACGGCAGTGCTAACGACATCTTAACAAACGGCATTACTATTACCGGAACTGGTTTAACGAATGCCTTAACATTAAACAATGGAAACATTAATGTTTTATTAGGTGATGTTAAAATTACTGACAATTATGGATTTTATATTGGCAGTTTATTAAAATTAAATCGAGTAAATGTTCCTGAAACTACTGGACCTGGTAATTATCCTGCTTGGGATTTAAGAGGACCTGGTGGTACCGCTGATCAAGTTGGTGGTGTAGTTTTACCTCGATTAACTGCTGCTGGATTTACAGCGATTGGACCAACTTCATCTATTCCTAATGGTTTATTAGTCTTTACTGAGCAAGGTCCTGGTCTTACTCCACTCAAGCTTTGGTGGGCAACTGGTCCTTCTGGAGCTACTTGGTATAACGTAACAGTAACAGTCTAATAAAATAAACGAAATAAATGGCAACTCCATTATTACAACCATTACGAGTACAAGGCGGAACCTTCTACACATTTGCATCGGCGGCTAAGGATATATCAAAAACCTTTACCGATGACAATGCTAGGTTTGTATTCTCTAAGTATGCATTACTAGATTTACCTAAAGTTAAGACTCCGTCAGATAGTTCGAACACTATCGTTTGGCAAGCATTGGATGCTTATGGTGGAGGAGCTACTGCATCAAGCGCAATAGCTAACGATTTCACAACAGATAATAATAGAAATTTTGCACAAGCCTTTCAATCGTATGCTTTAAACTTTGAGCAATTGATATTGGCTAGTAGAAATAACTTAAACGAGACTTATGATGAAGATATACTTCCTACCGTCTCAGAAAGAGTTTTCTGGCATTTTCTAAAAAATATTAATGCGATTCGTTGGCAAGATGCGAATACCACAAATGAAGCTAACTTTACTGGATTGTTTAGAGAAGAAGTGCCGAGTACAGGTGTTTCTTACAAACAAGTCGTAAAGTATTTAGGTGATATAGAAGTTATCAATAATATTTCTAGAGGAGGACAATCTTATTCTGAGATTTATATTCACGTACCAACTAGCCATGGCAATACTCCACTAGTTTTGTTTAATACTTCTGCTGATAAGAACTATAAACCTGGATTATCTTGGGAAGGCGAAGATGATTACATTTACAAGAGAAATTCCGGATTCGGAACTTTCGGATTAAGTAATGATGCTTTCTACGATAATATGTCAACTAATCAGTATGTTGTTGGTCCTACTTTCGGATTAGCTACGAATACTAGTTGCACTGCTTGGGTAGGACCTGCACCAGGAACACCAGTTCCTGTATTAATATCTGATATGGAAGGTATTAAATTAGAGTTCAATCCTGAAAGTTATTTCCCGATCACTAATGATCCTGAATTAAATACTATTAATGATTTTAATGCTTCTACGATTAGTAGTGATTTTTCGTTTAACGTATGTTTAGTTTATTATGATACTTACGATGTTTCTAATCCTGATTCGTTTGCAAGAAATTTATATGGAATACTGGTTATTGATGATTACGAAAATGGAGTTTCAGAGTCATCGTTAAAAAGCTTTAAAAAGTTTAAGCCTAATGCCGTTACTAAATTAAATGGTAATTCATATGGTCTTAAGTTAAACTTAAAGTTTGATACATCGAACGATAATGTTGGAGTTGAAACTGTGATTCGAGAAGATCTAACATTTGGTATGGATTTATTTGCAGATGCCAGTGTTAGATTACAAGAATCTGCTGATATGTTCTTAACTCAAAAACTTGAGTTGATTGATGTTGAAAACAGAGTTACGAACTTAGAGCAATATTACTTTAGTCAAGATACGATCGATTTACTAGATGAGAAGGTAAATTCACTTGAATCTGCATTAAATAATGCGCAATTAAACTTCGCATCAGATACTACATTATTAGATTTAATTAGAAATAATTCAGATAATATTAACGATATCCTTAATGGAAAAGTAAATGTTAATCTTACCTATAATACAGATGTGGTAAGAGCCGGCGATGGTATCACTATAGATTACTCGATTCCAAATCAAATTTCGGTTAAGAACAAAAATCAGAAATATTCGACTTTTGTAAATTGCTTAAATTCGACAGGAAAGATAGAGTATACTGTTAATAATGGAACAACACCAGGTGCAACCGCCGATGGTAACCGTTTATTAGTCGGACCTTTCACTAATTATTATAGACAAATTGGTGCAACATCATCTACTGTGTTTGATAATATTAGAATAAACTTAGATGATACTACGACTAAATGGAAGAAAGGACAGACAATGAGAATTGTCTTCACTAATGATATAGACCTAGATACATATCAAATAAATATAAAGACCGACGCTCAAAATGCTAAAGGTCTTGGAAAATATGGAGTTAGCGTTGGTAATCTTACTATCGCAGACTTAATAACAACTAAACCTATCATTGAAATAATTTGTGTTGATCCTGTTTCATACACATTTTATGTAGACGTAATTAAATAATAAGAATAACGAATGGCCGACACTAACGTAGATTTCAGTACAAAATATTCATTATCTTCTTTGGTTAATAACCTTTTACGGGTTAATCAGAATGCCTTAGAAGTTATGAATAAGCTGTCGGATATAACGACAACTGATTCGGAAACTGTAGAGATTGAGGTTATTGATGCCAATAATCAAATCAATAAAGTTTACGTTCCAAGTTACGGTCAGTTAAAATCCGAGATAAACCGATTAGATAATAATATTAAGCAATTATCTGGAATTGGCGATTCAAACGCTAATGTACAATTAGAAGATGGTAGTTTTAGAAAGTTAATGCTTTCTAATTTGAAGCTTGAAGGTAATTCCATTAAGAGAATCGCATCACCAACTGAATTTGAATCTAAGTCTAATTGGTTTTTTGAAAGTTTCTTAAATCCTTTATTGTACGTATCATTTGATTTCAGTGGTCAGATTCCTGTTGACACTGAAAGATGTAAGGTACAGAGATTTATCTTAAACTTAGATAGTCAAAATAAGTTAAACATTTGGAATAATAGTCTAAATGGTACTTCTGATTTAGATTATATTAAATTCTTCCAATTGTTATTGAAGAATAATATCACGTATTTCTTAGATGAAGATGTTGTTGATTTACCTCCAAGAGATATTCGCTTTTATGGTTCATTTAATGTTCTTAGAATAATTGATGATTTAGTAGATGACACGATAGACGGTGCAACGTTTACTAAAAGAAAGTTTAAAGTTCAATTAGATACGTTAAATTACAATGATGCATTATCTGAGTATACAAAAACACAGCAATTAAAGATTGGAGATACTATCGTAATTGTTGGCGATAATACAAATAACAATACTCGATTCGAAGTAACTAATATTGATTTAGAGGCCGGAAATATTATTGAAGTTAAATTATTAGAAGGATATGATTTACTTTCAATAGGATCTACGCTTAGCTTCTATAATGGCGATAGTGCACCAACTGAGTTAGAGGTTAACATAGGATTTAACGAATACACGGTGGTCTTTATTAAACCTATCAATCCAGTATCCAAGATTCCTGCTTTGGAATGGTCTCCTGGAGTTGCATTCTTTACGAATGAATTGCAAATAATCGATGAAAGTGGAAATCAATTAAACCTAGAACAATACTATAAAGAGCAAGTTGTAGATTTTGGAGCCTTCTTATATAACATGGCTAAGGATGGAATTCCACCATCAACATTGGCAGAAAAACCAATGGTACCTAATGCTACTGAAACAGATTTCCAGGTATTACAGATAAACAATCATATTACTGATGTTTCTAGAATTGATAAGATTAAAAAATTACAATCAGAAAAGGTTAGTATTCAATCTGAATTAGATTCATTAAACGAATCTATTAAGAAGAAAAAGGCTGATATTAATACCAAGAAATATACATCAGATTCGCAAAGAGCTACTGATCAATCTGAATTAAATGACTTAATTCAAAGAAGTTCATCATCATCAACATTGCTTAAATCTGCAGTAGATGAAATAATATCTTTGGCTGAAGGCGATAATTTAGAAGGAATAACTCCTAAATATAGAATCAAAGGATTTTGGCCAATACCTGATCCAGTTGCATCTACTCAAACTGAACCACAAGAGGTTGTTCAGTTTAGGGTACAATATAGATATGTAAGTCAAGAAGGTGGTTCTAATCAGCCTAATCAAATTACATTCACTGATAATAATGGAGTTACTAGGAGAGGAACTTTTTCAACTTGGCAAGAATTCTTAACTCCAGTTAGAAGAAGAGTTAAAGATCCATCAACTGGCCAATTTACATGGCAAACACCTGATGTTGAAAACGCTGATGAAATTAATGCAAATCAATTAGAAATTCCTATCCGTCAAGGTGAAGGTGTTGAATTTAGAATCAAGTCTTTATCTGAAGCTGGATGGCCTACTAATCCGGCTGAATCAGATTGGACTGATATTATTAGAATTGATTTTCCTGACGAATTGATTGCTACTAACGAAGTAGTTACTATCGTTGAACAGGCTAAATTGGCATCAGAATCTTTAGAATTGATAACTACTTTACAAGATACTGGAGTTACTCAACATATTTCTGGACAATTTACTCAAAACGAAACATTTTATGCTCATCCAGCACAATCAATTGCTAGTGGATTCTTAACGAACGAGCAAAATGTTATTAATTTATTTGAGAAGTTATCTGAATTCGAAACTAGAATTAGATTGATTGAAGAATCAATAACCGGAGAAAAAGGACTATTACAAGTCGTTGTTATCGACGATTCACAGCAAGAATATGTTGTTAAACCAAATGCGGTGTTACAGTTATTTGCAGGTAATTATAGAGATCAAGTAAAGGATTTAACTGTTAAGAAAGGTGTTATTATATCTAAGAATTACTTATTAAGATTGACTAATGTTAATGCATCATCGTTAGAGATGTATGCTAGACAATATGGTAACTTTACTCAATTCGTAGATTCGTCTACGGTCGGAGGAACCGGTTATTCTTCAACTGATGAAGATTACAACATAACTCGTAGATATGACGCGGTACCATTAGGACCGAGTAATTTATCTAGTGATTATATTTCGCAGTATACTCAATTTGCAGATTTACCATATCAAACAGGTCAAGTAAAAGGTCAATTTATTAATAGCAGATATAAGAATATTACATCTACGGCGAATCTATTTGGATCTATCGTTCAGAGTGGTTCTACTGGTGGTACTGCCGGATATCCTGCTGCTACACTTCCATTAGATACTACTAATGGATTTCCTGATCCGAATGCAAATCCATTAGGAGCCGCATTAGTTAATTACACACGAGATGAATATACGTTATCCTCGTTATATCCTTTTGGACCTCCATCAAACCTTGCAGGAGAATTCGTTTGGGCAGGTACATTAACCGCTGGAGTTCCAGATACGGTTCCTTCAACAGCAGTTACTAATTGGAATGATGGTATATATGTACATAAAGATCATCCATTTGTTGGAGTATCATGGGGTGATATTCCGGGATCTCCAATTATAGGTCCTGGTGGTACGGGTGCTGCAGGCCCTGAAGGTGTTAGAAATTCTGGATATGCTCCATTAGTTGCTTCTGATATTACAAGCGGAAGTCGAAAACAAAAGCCTTATTTCTATTATCCAGGATCAACCGTTTCATTCCCTACAAAAAATGGAAGGATTGGTAAAATGGCATTCGATGAAGAAGATCAATACTTATTAGGTCCTAATTCTTGTGGAGCATATTTGTTCTTATCTCCATCAAATAATACTGGAGCTATAAATGTAGATGGATCTAATAAATTATCTGTTAAGACTGTCTCTTTCGGAACTGAGAATTCGGTTACTGTTCCGGTAGTCTTCCAATATAGAATGACCGATTATTTTGGTGATGGAAGTATTGGAATCGGTAAAATTGCTGGAGATCCTACAGGAACAACTAATCAGGTAGAATATACTAAAACAATTGGCATTGATATTTATTCAAATATAGACGAAAGATTCTCGTTTGACTTAGAAATAACCGCGAGATATCGTTCTAAATCATTACAATTACAGCAAGTACCTTCTAGAGATCTTGAAAATGTGGTTGATGATCTTACTAAAACTATCAAGTTCCTGAATCCTCAGTTAACTAACGTTAATGGCGGAAGAGGTCCTTTGAGTGGTGGTGGATCTAGTGGTGGTGGAGGTCTATTAGGATCTATCACCACGGAGTGATGATTTTTAATTGAATAAATAACATATGAGTAAGCCTATATTACAAAAGACATCTTTCGGATTATTGAGAACTAATCCAAGATTAACGACCAATGTTAAATTAGTCGTAGATAGTAAGGATTTGTTGTACCTAGAATCATTTGATGCTACTCGAGAGTTATCAAAGTCTAAATATAAAGGCTTTAGAGTTTCATCAAATAGCGATTATTACTTTGATTTGTATAGATTCTATAATCAAGGTTCTTTAACCTCAGCGGCTGATGCATATTCGGTTTATGAACGAGATAATCATTTAGCAATTCAAGATAAGTATGGCCATCAATATGATACTAATTATGGATACGGTGCTAGGTCTAATCCATCTAAAATATATCCAGAAGAATATTCGCTTTTAGCTCCACTTTGGGTAGAACCTAATAATATACCTGATTACTTCATAATATTTAAGACAGATGGTCCAGTTAGCGTTAACACTAAGAATGCATCATCAGAATCAGATCCTACTTTAATCAATTTAGTCGAAGATCCTGAATTCTTTGTTTCTAATATATTAAACAAGAGTCAAGTTTTAGCCTCATATGATTTAACTGAGGCTTCAAATTTGGGAAGATATATTAGACGTCATGCAGAAAATCCGCAATTTCCGGAATCATCGATACTCGTAAATTGGGAAAAGGATCGATACTTTCGTTATATGGGAATCAGCATTGATCGGCCTGGTTTTGCCGATAGAACTAAAGAAATGTATTATGATACGTGGCCGAATGATAAAACTATAATTGAATATGAAGATATTGTTACTAGTGGATTTTCTTCATTAAATGTGGTTCATCCTAACATATTAAATTTACAATTTTTGTTTGATGACAAAGATTCAGAAAAATATACATTTAATCGTTATTTTGGTTTGTATGTCAATAAAAATGAATACAACAAATTCTTTTTAGATGGTAACGCTTTATTTGAAGATAGATTCAATCAATCATCACAACTACCTATACCAACTCAAAACAATATTGGATATTTAGATAATATTAAAGACCAAATACAAACTAACAAGGATGGTATTGTAGTATATGCGAAAACCCCACCAATTTCAAGTATTAATAGCAATCTATTTTTTGAAGATAAAATTGTGAAAGGTTTGCCTAGGATTGGGTACGTTTTTGATGCCAATGAAAACTTCTATAAAATAGAAAATGGTAGTCAATTTGATTATGGCACATTGCGTTTGAATAACAAAAAGGTAAATTGGAAAGATTTCGCGGGATTCACAGATCCAGAAAATTATATAAAATCTGATATTAATACTCGAGTTCTTGGAAGGTCTCAATGTATTATTGAATTCACAAACAATCCTTTAGATAATGATCAGTTCAGAATATACTATACAAATCCTAATGCGCCTTCACAATTAGAGTTTATTGATTCATTTACGATCACTGCTAATACCGCTTTGGGCGAAGGTACTTTTGTATCAAATTCTTATAGCCCTAAAGGCGATAAAACCTTAGTGGCCAAGGCTTTTGCTGATTGTGTTAATAACTTAGCGACAATATTCGAAGATACAATTCCTATTAAAGCTATCAATGTAGGAGCTAAAGTCATTATGTTTAGTCGAGTGATTAGTGAATCTTGGAATAAAATAAAGATTGTATCATACTCTAACGAATTATTATATGATGATATTGCAATAAAGTTTATTTCTGGATTAATTGATGATTATACTAATGGATCCTATCAAGAAAGTCCACAGCCATTTACACCGGCATTAGGATGGGTAGCGAATGCGTCTTTCGTTGGTGGAAATAATAACCCTCTATCAAGAATTAAAATATCAGAAGACAAAACTTCACTGATAAATGACACCAAATATCTTGTTACTAAGGATGGCTTCTCTAAGGTTGAAAATGTGATACCTTATTTAGATGAACCGATCAAAGATAATCTTGGACAGATCATTGGATTTAAAGATTTTGAAAAATATTATACGGTTAATATTGAGAATCATTTAACAGATATATTGTTAACATCAGATAAACAATGTTCTATTGTTAATTTAAGACAAAACGAATGTGGATTATTATCAATATATCCTGTTAAAGATTTTGACTCTGACTTCTATAATACTGATTATATGAAAGAGGCAGATTCTAATTTGTACGAATTAGCTGAATGGTATTTAGGAACTACTGGTCCTGCTGGCCAAACATCATCATTCCCTGATCCTATTTCCGGAGCCACTTTTGATGGAAATTATTGGATAAAGAGAATGCTTGGACCGGATTCTGCCTTTTTTGAAGATGGACAATTTCAAGGTTTAATGGGTATATCAAATGAATTATTAGATACTGATACTACCATATACAATGAATACGATCGTTTAAAGTAAAATGACTTAAAGCAATTAGCTATCGCATCTAGAGTTGTTACTCATATTAACAAGTGGGTCTACGACGATGATGGATTAGATGTTAGACAAAATCCATATAGATTAAATGCTAATGCTGCATTTAGATATCCAAATTTTGGACCATCATTCAGAGAATTTGATGCAAATCCTAAATTCTATACAC
>Ga0181593_10005878_pt1 | contig 11068 bp, 13 predicted proteins | sample 071ome_19_FD_133756 | JGI IMG/M metagenome (GOLD analysis project Ga0181593, IMG submission 133756) | Coastal salt marsh microbial communities from the Groves Creek Marsh, Skidaway Island, Georgia - 071413AT metaG (megahit assembly) | ecosystem: Environmental > Aquatic > Marine > Intertidal...
AAAGAACGGCGCAGCGGCCTGGTTCGTTTGGAGATTCCTGCTCAGTATGTCACAGCTCACCTGAAGCGCGAGCGTCGTACCTGAGGAATTAAGCTCCACATCCCAGCTCACCCCGCTTGGGAGGCGTACTGACCGACCTAAGTACTTCCGCACTGTTGATAAAACTGTATCTCTAGAGCTCATATTTGATCTCCTCATCAAGCACATATCGTGACGTCATCCACGAAGTATAGCTGGGGTCTTGAAGCGCTTCAGAGAGCGCTGTGAGCAGTGTGCTCGCGGGCCACCTGTGGAGCTGTGCAGAGGCCGCGCTCGCCAGACGATAGGCTTCCCATGGCTCAACGACGTATGGGTTTTGGTCGTGATGGACGAGAGCTAGGTGCCAGAACGACGCCTGACCCGCGTCGACCATAGCGAGCGCGAGCGCGTGGTTGCGCATGGGCTGCTGCCAATCACCCGCGAAGGGACACCCGCCCTCGGGCTCCCAGCCCGAGAGGGCGCCTCGCACAGCGCCATATGCGCCCTCGAGCAACGCCCAGTAGCGTCGGTCTCGGCTCGAGAACTTAGGCCTCGTGAGGTAGCACCGAGAGGGGTCGCTTAAGAACACGCTCGCGTCCTCACATGGGGCGCGGTCTTTGTTGTGTCTGCTCGTGACCCCCCCGCAGGTCGTGAAGCCACCCTCGCTGAGCTTGACCTCGATCAATATGACGCCTGAGCGCCCCTGCGCATCCTCAACAAAGAGCGCGATGTCTGCCATGGTGTACCTGTCTTTGGGCTTAAAGCTTGCCCCTGATACCTCGGCGAGCCAGCCGGCCTCCCCGGCGTACTCTAACGCCACTGACTTGAGGGTGAGCTGCATTTTAACGAGCGCGCTGAGCGCGGCTGAGATCGGCGCGGGGTCACCTACGGCGGCGGGGAGCGCGAGGTTTATCGCGAAGGCTTGTGAGCTGTTCCTCGCCTCAAGGTGGCTGTGCCTCGGGAGCCCCTCGTTGATCAGTCGCTCCGCCTCGGGGACAAGGCTTGGGTAGAGGTTCCCCCGCCAGTCAGCTTGCATCGGCGGGAGGCTTGTACGGCCTACCTCTTGGCCTTGGCGCCTCATCTGCGCTCGGAGCAGCGCCTTGCTGAAGGGGTTAGTCATGGCTATCTGACTCATCAAATGACAGGTGATCCGCCACGCATATCTCAGGCTCCTCAGCCCGCTCGACCCCCTCAAGCGCGCCCAGCAGCCCCTCATGGGCCGAGGCCCACTCGATCGAGGAGCGGACGGCGTAGGCGACCTCGGGCTCGAGGTTCTCGAGCGCCTTGCGGAGCCGCTGGACGCTCTTGATGACCTTGAGGGCCTGCCCACGCATCAGCTCAGACTCAGACGCGACCTCAGCTCGTTGCGCCTGCTCGAGCTTGCGGCGGACGGTGCGGACCGACTGACCGATGAGCGAGGCGATCTTAGGCTTCACGGCCCGCTCGCTCGCCTTGGGCCGGCCTGGGGAGTCGGTGTAGCCTTTTGTGAGCAAGACCTGATAGAGAGACAGCACCTCAGCAGGGGAGTAGTTACGGCGCTGTGCGTTCTCTGAGATCTCAACCTCTAGCGCGCGGTTAGGCTCATCGTGTGCGCTGAAGTTGAAGACCCGGACGGGCACATGGTCAAAGTCAAAGCTCGGCTCAGCGGGGAGCCCCTCGCGCAGCTCGTCTAGCGAGCGGTGGACGTTGCTGATCCCCTGCTCTCCGACCTCTTGCTGAGCGCGCCGGAGGAGCTCTTGCACCATCTCTGAGCGGGTGTGGGGGTTGAGGAGCTTGAGGGCCGCGAGGCGGTGACCCCCCGCGAGCAGATGCCCATCAAGGTCTACGACGATGGGCTCAATCAGCCCCACCTGCTCGATCGAGGTCGCCAGCTCAAAGACGTGGCTGATGTTGAGCGCTCTTGTGTCTCCATTAGGGCGCTCGCTCAGCTCCTCAAGCGGGAGCGCGCTCCAGCGCTCAGGGTTAGATGTTTGCTCATCGCTTAGGTTAGCGGGCTCGTTCATCATGTGCTCCGTATCGATATTTTGGACATCTGTCCTAGTTTTATACGTTATCATTTATTTGTGTCTACACATATTTTGAAGCTGTCTGACCCGAACGAGGACGTACGTACCTTGACGACACGCATGAGTCAACGCTACCTAAGGGCCCATTACGGACGCTTGATGGCTTAACCTAGGGTAGAGGGTGGGTCTGTTAGTAAAACCGCGTTAAAGAGGTCATTATGGCGTCCTGGGTCACTCTGAGGCTCTTGTCTCTGGGTCACTCACCTAGCTCAGGTCACTCAGTCGACCATTGAGGTTATGATAAGAGGCTCTGCCCTCTAGAGGCTCCCTGTAGACCAGCTGCCTATATATACATATACATAATATATTCATAGGGGCCTCGCAGTCATATGAGCCGTGGGTCTTGAAGCGGCTAAGTACTGAGCGCTGTCTTGCAGGTTATAGCGCGCATGGCCTCCTCGCCTCGTACCCCAAAGTCAAGCAATTGAGCCTGTCCTCAAGGCGCGTTAGCAAGGCGGAGTGAGATGAGCGAGTTTATGCAGAACCACAGATGTCTCCCTTTAAGCCATGGGCCCGCTCAAGAGCGAGAGCGCGCAGCGCTTGAAGGTCTTGAGGTCTTGAGGTCATGCGCTCCTCAATGATATGAACAACCACCTCAAGCTTCGCGCTTGATCGTTGTGGACCGCGATGTTTCGGAAGCCGACCATCCCTTTAAGACTGACCATGAGTTCTTCAGAGATGAGGTCCGCTTTGGCGAGGAGCTCGAAGGTGTCACGAGAGCTTTGAGGGACGCCCAGCCTCTTACGCGACACGATGTGCATCGCGAGGTCAATCGAGGCCTCACAAGCGCGCTGCAGGTTGAGGATGATCGAGTCTTGCTTTGTGAGGTCATCAAGCGTGCTTGGCGTACCTCCATATACATCAATCACACGCTGAATACAGCTTCGATGTTACCGACCTTATTCATGATGACGTCATCCATAAACAACCCCCTCGCGCTTAACACGCTCAATGATCGGCGCCCGCTCTCGGTTTAGCATGACGTACTGCTTGAGCCAGCGCATCTGGCGCTCACACAGCACCTCGGGCTCCTCAGCGCTCAGCACATCTCCATAGCCAACCACCTGAGCCCTGATCACGTCGTTGGCCTCCCTTAAGTCGACCAGGTCAACGTCACGTGAGAGCGCTGCGGCGAGGCGCTCCTTGGTGGTGAGGAGCGTGAGGGGGTTAATTGGGTCATGATGATAAAACGCGACGTCAATGTCACTCTCAGGCCTCAGCTCACCACGCTGAGCTGTGCCAAAGAGGTAGATAAAGCTCGGCTTAAGGGGGGCGAGGGTCCTCACGATGAGTGACCGCTGCGCCGACGTTAAGGCTTGAAGCTCCATAGCGACCTCCTGAGTGAGATGAGCTAGCTTATCATAGATGAGGGGGGTGAGCATTTGGTAGAGGTCACTGCTATCGTAAGGAGGTGAACATGGCGAGCTTACATGTACATCAACTAGAGCCGGAGGTTGTTGAGGCGCTTAAAGAGAGGGCGAGGAGACACTACAGGAGCGCAGAGGCGGAGCACCGAGGCTGAGCACCGAGGCTGAGCACCGAGCGCTGCTCAGAGAGGTCCACTTAACTTGTCTGTGATCACGATGAGTGAACTTCAACGGGGCGTTGAGCTGATTCATCATCGTGGTGACCTCGCTCAAGCTCAGCACCTCAGGGCCTGGCTCGATGAGGTGACGACACGTTATCAAGACGTGATCTTACCGATCACAAAAGAGGTCGCGCTCAGCTGTGGGCTGATGCGCGCCCCTCACCCTCATAACCCCCTCGGTAAGCTGATCGCCGCCACAGCCAAACGTCACAGGCTCACGGTTATCACACGCAACGAAGAGACTTCACAGGTCTGTCGGTCGAGGTGCTGAACTCATTTTGATAGCGCTAAGAGGTATGGCGCTCTCATTGGAGTCTCCACTCAGATCATCGTTTGATCTCGTCTATAACCGTAGAGTGGGCAAGGGAAATGTGACCTGTGATGAGTACACAACGAAGAAGAGTTAAGAGACTTTTGAAAAGGCTGCGTTCTTGTTGTGCTTTTGTTGTTTCTTGGCGCTTTTATTGAGCGCTTCTGCTGAATCGCTCATGAGGAGCTAGTCAGGCTTATGATAATAAATACACCCAAAGCCATCAGTAGGGCGACCATCCGTGAACACATACTCGAGCTGATCAAAGAGCTTACCACGGCATAGACTGAAGAAGGAGTCATCAAAGTGTAAGAGCGGTTTGTCTGGGTTCGCGTACCTTTGGAAGTACGCTGAGACGAGCTCATCGGTGGAGCTCAGGTATGCCTCGTCAAAGGTAGACCTCATGGTCATCATGATCCGATACTCTAGCTTAGGCTGACGGTAGCACCTCACTGAGAACTCCATCAGGATATTCTCCTTGACGCGATGGTAGAGGTCTTGTCGAAAGTGCTCACAGCGAAGGTGAGCGTACGCCTGTGCTCTTGTGAGGAGGGGGCGGGTCTTAAAGCGTCTTCTCTTACTCATTCGGTGGGCTCCTGGCTCTCGGTTACACTTCCTAAGATTAAGGGGGGGAGCTTGTAGGATCACCGTGAGGTCGAGAGATCTCATGTTATGCTGAAATAGACCTATAAACGAATGTCGCTTAGCTGTAGATCGGGGCGCGAGGGAGGCTGGTCACGCCCTCATCGCTCTGAAAGCACAGGGCTCCACCTTCCCTAGAGATCAGACGCTCATAGAGGACGTTACCTCCCTCGATGCCTGGCGGTACATCAAGCCCCTCAAGCGTATACCACGCCTCCGGGCTAAGCTGAGGTGGGAGCGGTTGACTTGGGTGTGTGGGTGCAAGCTGAAAGCGCCGAGCGGTGTCCTTAAGCTCCTTGGGATTTAAGAGCGGGTTCACTGGGAGCCCCTTGTGCTCAGCGGTGATGCCCTCCCACACCTTGCGCTCATGTGTGCGAGCAGACAGGTGAAGCTGTTGATGGACAAAATCGAAGCAACAGCGCCCAAACTGGCTCAGCCAGCCAATGCCAAGCATGTTAAAGGGTGGTGAAGGGACGGGGCCCTCAAAGCGAGCGACCTCACAGGACCTCTGTGTGTGGGTCTTATCTTCAACGTCACGCACTGAGACGCTGTGCTCGGTGACGCTAGCTGAGATCAAGCCAAACGCTGAGGGCAGCTGCATTTGATAGCGCTTGTCTCCTGTTGACCTTCGGTTGATGCAGTAGCGGCTCCCTGTGTCGATGAACACGCCTTGAGCTGGGCCGTCTCCAAAGCTCGCCTCAATCGAAAAGGGCGTCCTCATCTGAAGGGTCACCTCTGTCGCAGAGCGCCCCTGCTGAATTGCTTCCCCGCGCTCTAGTTCCAGCGTACCTTGATCAAAGTCGAGGGTCACTTGATCGAACATTCTCAGGGCTTGAGGGCCAATAAAACCCTCAACTGCTAGGCCGATGAGGCGCTCAAAGTAAGACAAGTCAATGTTCATCTGTGGGAGGCTGAGCGCCTGTGTTGGGTGCCAACCTTGATCCCCCGCGAGGATCGTGACCCCCTCACGAGACCAGCCAAGGCCGTGAAAACCACTGTCGATCAAGAAGTGACGCTCACCCGCAGATGTTGAGAGCGTGACGATGGGAGCGTTTAAGGGACGAGAGAGCTTTAGTGTGTGCTTCATGGTGGTTCCTTACTGGTAAAACAGGAGGGCGTGATCGGCGCGTGATGAGTGAACGTGTTGAATGTGGAGCAAGTCGAGATGAAACATACGTCAATGGTTATAATCTTGTATATGATTTTAAAAGATTATGTTTATGATTTTGTTAAAAAGCTTGTCTAAACAATGACTTATGATTGCATTTTGAACCCATGTTCGATGGGCGTCCTTCAAAACTAGGGGTCCTTAAGTCTCTGAGGAGCTCAGGGATTGGTGGTGGTGTCTCCTAAGCCTCTTGTATGATTAAGCCTCAACGGAGACAGCCCGTTCTCAGCAAGTGAACTACGCCCAATCACTTGACAAACGGCTGCCCTCTCTTTGGCCCTCTCTTTGGTCTCTTTAGGGCGCTCTCTTTGGCGCTCTCTTTGAGAGGGCCTGCTGTGTAGAGCTGGCTCCTATATATTATATTATAGGGATCTCGCCGCCATATGGGCTCCTGGTCTTCAACCGCCTATGAGCTGAGCGCCGCCCTGCGTGCATGGCGCGCTTGACGTTGATCCCCCCCTCGCTCCAAATCAATATAAATCAATACAAATAAAGACAATTAAGACAAATTAAGACAAATTAAGACAAATTAAGACAAATTAAGACAATCAAAGACTCAGCCGTTTACAAAAGTATGTAATCTTGAGTTTGTTTGACATCACTGATGGCATCACTGCTATCGTAAGGAGGTAAACATGGCGAGCTTACATGTACGTCATCTAGAGCAGGAGGTTGTTGAGGCGCTTAAAGAGAGGGCGAGGAGACACCACAGGAGCACAGAAGCAGAGCACCGAGCGTTGCTCAGAGAGGTCCTCTTGCCACCCCCCCTCGCTGAGCACTTATTGAAGATCCCTCAAGCCTCTGATGAAGCGCATGATGACGCCTTTGAGCGTGTACAAGATGAGCAGGCGGGGGATGTATTTAGTTGACACGAACGTCATCAGTGAGTTGAGGCGTGGGGAGAAGGCGAATCGAGGCGTGGCTGAGTTTTTTCAGCGGTGTATCAGAGAGCGTAGCCCACTTTATTTGTCTGTGATCACGATGGGTGAACTTCAACGGGGCGTTGAGCTGATTCATCATCGTGGTGACCTCGCCCAAGCTCAGCGCTTCCGGGATTGGCTTAATGAGGTGACGACACGTTATCAAGACGTGATCTTGCAGATCACAAAAGAGATCGCGCTCAGCTGGGGGCTAATGCGCGTCCTTCACCCTCACAACCCCCTCGATACGCTGATCGCCGCCACAGCCAAACATCACAGGCTCACGGTTGTCACACGCAACGAAAAAGACTTCGCTGGGCTCTCGGTTGAGGTTCTGAACCCTTTCTTATGAGCAAAGGCGCGTTTTATGATGGGGTGAATGGGTGTAAGGTCCCATTTTTAGCCTTAACCCAGCTCGCTGACCCGTGTCTCCCTCTATACCATAGGCTCGCTTAAGAGCGAGAGCGCGCAACGCTTGAAAGTCTTGAGGTCTTGAAGACGCCCCTCAATGATATGAACAACCACCTCAAGCTTCATCGCTTGATAGTTGTGGACCGCGATGTTTCGGAAGCCGACCATCCCTTTAAGGCTGATCATGAGCTCTTCAGAGATGAGGTTCGCTTTAGCGAGGAGCTCGAAGGCGTCTCGAGAGCTTTGAGGGACACCTAGCCTTTTACGCGACACGATGTGCATCGCGAGGTCAATCGAGGCCTCACAAGCGCGCTGCAAGTTGAGGATGATCGAGTCTTGCTTTGTGAGGTCATCAAGCGCGCTTGGCGTACCTCCATACACATCAAGCACACGCTGAATACAGCGCTCGATGTTCGCTGCCTTATTTACAATGACGTCATCCATAGACAGCCCCCTCACGCTTAATACGCTCATGATCGGCGCCCGCTCTCGGTTCAGCATCGCGTACTGCTTGAGCCAGCGCATCTGGCGCTCACACAGGACCTTGGGCTCCTCAGCGCTGAGCACATCGCCATAGCCAACCACCTGAGCCCTAATCACGTCATTAGCCTCCCTTAAGTCGACCAGATCAACGTCACGTGAGAGTGCCGTGGCGAGGCGCTCTTTTGTGATGAGCAACGTTATCGGGTCAACCGGGTCATGATGATAAAACGCGACGTCAACATCGCTCTCAGGTCTCAGCTCACCGCGCTGAGCTGAGCCAAAGAGGTAGATAAAGCTCGGCTTGAGGGGAGCGAGCATTTGGTATGCGTAACCCTTCATAAAGGTCGGCTGTCTCTTTGAGGTCTCTTTGAAAGGTGAGCCGTCCAAGTCGACCGGAGCTCGTCTCCCCGCTCTCGACGCTCTTTGTGGTTGCAATCTCATACGCCTTCATCGGCACCTGCGTGAATGGGTAGATCGAGGAAATGAGAGCGATCGCTGAGGGCCGCGGGCCACCACCTCACGTTCGCCTCTCCGTTGCCCCTCCTCTCGTGACGTATTCTTAGAGGCTCTCCAAGATGGGATCGCCTAGCGCGTGATCCTCGCGGGGGCGATCTTGTACCTCTCCGATTCTGGCTTCTCTTTCCCATCAGCGCCACCGGGCGCCCCTGCGATTAGAAGAGAGCAGAAGAGAGCGCAGAAGAGAGCGCAGCCGTTTATAAAATGAACAGCCACCCCCTATCGTTTTGCTCCATTCCTGAGCGTTTTTCTTTCACCTTGCCCTCTCAGTGTTCAGAAACCCAACGCTCACCGATCTTGACTTTCAGCCCCCCTGAGCCTCTGAGTGAGCGAGGCAAGTGAAGACGGAGCGAGAGATGTTCGAGAGCCTGATCAGTAAAGCGAAGAGCCTAGTCAGCAAGCACGGGCCAGAGGTGGGGGCGGTCGCAAAAATCGCGGCGCACGCCTTGATCCCAGGAGCCCCGCTCATCGTGAGCAGCGTGGAGGCGCTGTGTGACTATAACTCCGAGAAGGAGCATGAGGTCGATCAAGCGAAGCTCATGGCGAAGCTTGAGTCACTGGGGGGAGACACCGCTTACCTTGAGAGAGTGCTTGGCCGACTCACCCCCTGTGTCAGGATAGTTTTCGCTTCAGATTAACCTAAAGCTATGAGGGGCGAGATGAGTACGATACTATGTCAAGAGCCGGCTACCCAAGCGAGCTGAGAGAGTCGATCATCAAGCTCCCTTGAGAGAATTTCTTAAGACAAAGGAGCTCAACATGAGGGCGCTTCGCATAGAAAGTGAGTCACCGTGAGCGCGTTCAACGCCCATAAGAGATCGGGCTCTCCCGCCATCGATGACCTCTTGTTTCGGTGGTATGGCCTGTCGGTCTGCCTGTTTACCCTCAAGGTGCTCGTCTCAGCCTCTCAGGTCGACGCGAGCTCGCTACATTGGGGCTCAGCCTGGCCACTGTATTTGTTCACGCTTTGTGGGCTCAGCTTGGTGTATTGGGGCGTCCAACGCTGGCTCTTGCTGCTTTCAGGGATCACGGCGGCTCGCTGTATCGCGTCGACCCACATCACAGAGGAGCGCCTCCTTTGGTTTCCCGCCGCTGAGTGGGCCTTATACCTTGGGCTACCGTTGCTCTCATGGGTCGCCCTCTACCTCACTCAGCGCTCGGATGAGCGCGACCCGAGAGAGGAGCAGTGCAGCCCTCTCCAGCTTACGTGGCGGGCAGCCTTTGTGTGTTCGATGAGCTTCGCGGCCCTGCATAAGCTGAACAGCGACTTCTTTACGCACGACCTGAGCTGTGTGAGGCTCTCGGAGCGGCTGACGAGCTGGTGGCAGGCCCCAATGTGGCTCTATCAAGGGATCAGCCCTTGGATGATCGTGGCGGCCGAGGGCGGGCTTAGCCTCTTGCTTTGGGCGCGCCCAAGGCTAGGGGTGTTGATCTCAGCGCTGATATTTACTCACTTTGGCTCAATCGGCGCTACGGGCTTCGCGACCCTCATGTTTGGGATGAGCCTCAGCTTCCTTAAGGCGAGTGATCGAGCGATGATCGTGGAGGTGCTAAGCGCTGACAGGCGACCGCTCATCACCCTCGCGCTGCTTGGCGCAGGGGGCTCCTACATTTGCTACCAAGGCCCATATTCATGGCCACAATATGGGCTCTTTCATGCAGGGGCAAGCCTCATGATTGGGCTCATGGTCCTCACGCTGATACACCATGGGATGGGCGAGCGCGCGACGAGCCATGGCGTAGGTAGAGCGGGGGTGAGCTGGGCTCTGTTTGGTGTGGCGCTCTGGTCACTGAATGGTCTCACCCCATATCTAGGGCTGAAATTTCAATACAGCTTCGCGATGCTCAGCAACTTGAGGGTCGATGATTCAAGGTGGAACAGTTACCTCTTCCCTCGCGCGATGAGACTCACGAGCCACGATGACTTTATCTTTATCTCTAAGGTGGATTACAGGAGCAAGTTGACGGGACAGCGACTCCGTGGAGGGTCGTTGACCCCATCCTTAGTGAGCGCCAAGCACCTGAGAGACTCCCTCGCAAACGCCGAGCGCGTAGGCGAAGAATTACGAGTCGTCGCTCAGTACCATGGCGAGCGCTTTGATGGATTAGCAAGGCCTCCGGAGGAGCTATTGACTTGGCTCGAGGCGAGAGCGATGCCCCTCTTTATCCAAGACAGCCTGCCGTTTGTTGGCGCTCAGCGCTGTGTTCACTGAGCGTGTCTTGAGGGCCTTAAAAGTGAGTCTATGGAAGAGTTACCCTTGGTCTTCGAATTTTGGTTGCCAATAAGGTGAACTGTTTGTTGTAAGGCAAAGTTCACCTCAAACAGCCAGCGTCCTGTTTGGTAAGTCTTTGTTACTCATATCCCGCTGCGCTCTATGTCATCATAGGCTGAGGTGAGCTGAGGAGTGAGGAGAGCGCAGCCGTTTAGTTTCGTATTTACTTGAATGGGGTGCTCTCAGGAGAGTGGATACATCGCCTAAACTCGACTGGTAATTTCTGGGAGGTCGCAGGTATTGAGTGGGGCGAGGATTCTTCACGAGTCATCGAGATCAAGCGACTTTACGAATATATTCCTTAGCGAACAAAGGCGTACGCAAAAAGTGTGGCAACAAAGGCTCGGCCATTATAAAGGCGCTTGTTGTTTTGCATGGTACATTTAGATTCGATCGACCCAAATCCTCTTTAAGGTTTGCTTAAGCAAATCTGTGGTAGGCATGTAACCTAGGCCACTGCTTCGGGTGCTCAACGAGGTCCTCTTTCACTCAATGGGCGAGCAGGTCGCAGTACCGATCTTTCAGCGCCTTAGGGTCAGGTATTGGTTTGTTATATTTACGGTTATACTCTTTAAGACGTAGGGGTGGAGTTTGCAAAAAATCTCAGCGAAGACCATCCTCTATCATCACGGATAGATGTCTTGAGACGAGGTTGAATTGGTTCACCATAAGG
>Ga0181593_10005880_pt1 | contig 11068 bp, 5 predicted proteins | sample 071ome_19_FD_133756 | JGI IMG/M metagenome (GOLD analysis project Ga0181593, IMG submission 133756) | Coastal salt marsh microbial communities from the Groves Creek Marsh, Skidaway Island, Georgia - 071413AT metaG (megahit assembly) | ecosystem: Environmental > Aquatic > Marine > Intertidal zone...
ATTCATGTTTGAGTTAGCACCGGAGGAGTACATCATTTTATGGATCACACTCTGCTCGCTACTTTCGTTGACCATCGACAGTTACTTGATGACCTATGTGGACGAACTCACGGGCATATTAGGTCGGCGAGCATTGTTATTTCGCATGAAAACCATCGGCAGTAAATACTCTGCCGTCATGGTGGACGTTGATCACTTTAAACAATTCAACGATAAACACGGCCACCAAGTTGGGGACGACGTGCTTAAAACTGTTGCCGCGCTAATCAGCAAAACCGCTGGCGCAACCGCCTATCGATATGGGGGAGAAGAATTCACTCTACTCTTCCCAAAAGGTGATCCTGTAGAACTGGCTCCCCATGTAGAGGCCACTCGCGAACGGCTGGCTAATTACGATTTATTCCCTAAAAGTGCAGAGCGCACGAAAAAAAATCGTGGCCGAACACGCAAGCCAAAAGCCCTTAAAATTACCGCCAGTTTCGGGCTGGCTCAACATCGCCCAGGGGAATCCCCTGATGCCGTTTTAGAGCGAGCCGACAAAGCACTCTATAGCGCAAAAGCCAATGGCCGAAATCGACTCGTGATTGCCAAAACCTGAGCTATGCTGAGATGAGGGTGGACCGAACGCTCGATCAAATTGTGACTAAAATGACACAACCCTACATGGATAAGGAGCCCCTATGGCAAGCATATTAGCAGTCGATGACTCTCAGGCTATCCGCAGCCTTATGCAAGTTGTCCTTGAAGGCGAAGGTCATACCGTATTTGTTAAAGAGAATGGCCGTGAAGCATTGGATTTCGCCCGTAATCATACCGTTGATTTAGTCATTACCGATTTAAATATGCCGGAAATGGGTGGCATGAGTTTAGTCAGTCATTTACGACGGTTAGATAATTACAAAACCTTGCCGATTTTGGTCATCACCACCGAAACCGCAGATTACAAAAAGCAAAAAGCCCGGACTGTCGGTGCGACAGGCTGGATAGCCAAACCCGTAGATAAGAGCAGACTTCTAAACGCGGTGGCCAAAACCATCAAATAGTCACACCACATTCTTAGTCATAACGTGCGAATTTTATTGTGGCCTCCGCAGGCCACAAAATTGGCGCAATTCGTACTAGGCCTTAAAGACATCAAACCGATAAGCTGCCCTAACCCCAATCTAATAATAACGAGGGAGCGAATCATGTTTAACGACAAAGTCATTTGGATCACAGGTGCTTCATCAGGTATCGGCGAAGCACTCGCCTACGAGTTCGCACAAAGAGGCAGTAAGTTGATTCTTTCTGCTCGCAGAGAAAGTGAACTGAACCGGGTGAAGAGCCAATGTGTCAGTTTAGGAGCAAGTGAGAATCAAATTAATGTGCTTCCTTTGGATCTTGCTAATCAGAACGCCATGATCTCTTTGGCAAAACAAGCGAATGATGCTTATGGCCAAATTGATTTTCTGCTGAACAATGCGGGGATTTCCCAACGCTCCTTGTGTTTAGAAACCGGCTTAGACGTGTATCGAAAATTATTGGACATTGATGTCATGGGCCAAATTGCTTTAACCAAAGCAGTACTTCCTTACATGGTTGAACAAGGCAGTGGCCACATTTCAGTAACATCCAGCGTAGCAGGTAAAGTTGGCGTGAAAATGCGTACCGGTTACTGCGCAGCGAAACATGCGGTGATGGGATTTTTTGACGCTCTACGTGCTGAAGTTTCGGACAAAGGCATTCAGGTCAGCACCATTACACCAGGATTCATTCGTACCGCTATATCTAAAAATGCATTGGCTGCCGACGGTTCTGCTTTTGGTGTAGATGATGAAGACATTGCAGCAGGTATGGACGTAACCAAATGTGCGCAGGTAATTGTTAAAGGTATCGAGAAAGGTAAAAAAGAAATTCCCGTTGGCGAAGGTAAAGAAATGATGGTGCTTTGGCTTAAACGCTTTTTGCCAAATCTGGCATTTAAGTTGGTGGCGGCAAGGTAATCAATATCTGAAGAAATTTAGAGAGAGGCTCTTCACCTCTCTCTTCAACCAGCAAGTCGATGAATTTTCAAAGCTGATTTTGGTACTTACCATCCCGATGCTTTTTCAAACAACGAGGGTAAATCGTCTCCCGCCCATGCGTATTGCCAAAACAACCAAATTTGCCAATCATTGTAATTGGGGCTAGAGCTAAACTGAAAATCTGCTCCAGCATAATGAGACGATTTTTTTAACTGGGTAAGCCCGCCAATTGCAATCTTAGAATTAAAACCCTGATTCTGCTGACTCCCGCGATAACATGATTCATCGGCTCTGGTAAAATCCTTTAAACAATTTTCCATTTGGAATTGATAACCCGGATAAAATCGACCTTTAATAAACCAAGGGGATTTCGGTTGGTAAATCATATCCATATTTATACTACCTTTAATCATAGCTTGAGGACTAAAGTAACCACCATGTCCCAACGTAAAGCCCCCTAGATTTTCATCATGTCCCGCATAACTTAATTCAGGCCCTAGTTTCATCTTGGTTTTTCGATTTATTGGCCATGCATATGCCATGGAACCTGTAACAGAGTTTTTCCGATTTTCAGTCACGCTTTTGCCACTCAATACACTATGGCTCAAACTAAAATTCAACTTCCAGCTTTCAGCAATCTGACTATAGCCTTCGAGAAATAGTTTGCTTTCTACCACTCGTCCCCATGTGGCTTCACTATAAGGATCTTTTTGACCAGTGTAAGACAGAAGGCTTTCGGTTAAAGAATCCCTCCGCCAGCCAAATCCAAACCCTCCATCAGAGTCACCAAGTCCCAATCGAATTTTCCCTGTACTAATACTACTGACAACGCCCGTCATAGGAGTCGCTCCAGTAGCCAATTGAAGAGACGCCCAATCGCCTAATGCTGTTGTGAATTGAATTTCAGGCTCTAACATCAAAGATGTAGATTCCATGGGCTGTTGGCTTCGATCACAATCTCGCTTAGCTTGGAAATTAGGCTCGATGCCAGATGGACATGTATTACTATCCGTGCGAGAACCCACTTCGACTCCAGATCCTATGGAGCCAGTATGCAGCTGAACGGCATCCACGGAAACGCCAACGGCTGTTCCACGATTAGGTTTCCACTGCGCTCTCATTGAAGGTGTTCTTGTGGTCAGCAAACGGCTTGTTCCCATCTCACCACTGCGGTATTGAACTTTTAAACCTGCCACTGACACAAAACGTGAAATGTCATTGGGCCGCTGCGAAACGACACCTAAACTTGAGATTTTTGCATCCTCTTTATTTAGTCCGGCATCAGCCAGTAGTAAAGTTTCTTCATCATAAAAGTGCTGCTTTAACTGGGATGAAACAGATTCATATTCCAATGCAAGCGCTGCTGCCATTTCTAGATCATCATCTTGATAGGCACTGAACATGAGACCCTGAGCAATACTTCGTGATGTGGGCTCCTGACGATACGCTTTGGAAAAACTATCTAGGGCATCAGAATAGTCCGACAAACGATATTGCGTCCACCCTAATAGTTCGCGCTCATTAACTGAAAGATCTCTAAAATCGGCTAGCAAGTGTAGATGATCCAATGCCTTCTGATATTTTTCTTGATCAAAGGCCTTTTGTGCATAGCGTGAATTAAGTTCATTACGTAAATCTTGTGCTGCTTTTGAATCTAGCAACACAATTTCCTTTTCTAATTCTTTCACTGTTGCAAGATCATCTAATCTCAAATAAATACCTACTAGTGCCAACAAGTCTTCTTTCAATAACTTTTCATGTTCATTCGGCATGAGCGTATTTTCTAAAGTTAACCAATCTTTGGCTTTTTCTCTCCAGAAGACAGCGGATATCAAATACGTATTGACTGGAGAGTCAGAATGGTTTGTTTTGGAAGGCTGGTTAGAGTCTGCTAAAGACTCGTAAGCTAAGGACAAGCGTCTAGCAAAATTATGGCTCTTTTTAAGCCATGTAATGGGTTCGATACGCCAGATACTTTGCTGCGTAGAAAGTGAATCGGTTTTGGGTGTAGGTCCCGACATCTCGGTAGCGATGTGTTCACTCAAAATTGCACGGGCTGTTGCGATCATCATTGAAAGAACATCAGTTGAATCGTTTTGATTCATTCCATTTTTACTTTTCTTAGACAGCGTATCGGTAGAAATTTTATTTACCGTCTGGCTCAACATATGATGCACATAAAGATCGTCGGCGATCTTGCCTAAAGGGCCACCGTCCTTCTCAAATTTTTTAAGTGCCTGACTCAATTCACCTAGCTTAATTTGAGAGTAAAACCAACCTTGTGCGGAATCGATGCCACCGGAATCCTGATAAAGTTTATAAAACAATGAATTGGCCTTATCAAATTCACCTAGATGAAATCGAGACCATGCTCGTATCACCAAATGCTCTGATTTAACGCCATAATCAAATCGCTCCGCTTTATCTACACTAATCAAAACGGATCTATAGTCTTGCTCTTCAAAATACTGTCTCGCCAAATAGGAGAAATACAACGACTTCTGTTTATCCGTGGCATAGTTTAGTTGCTTGTTTACAAAGTCGAGGTTTTGTTTCTCCATATGTAGCCATATAAGTGCAACAACATCTTCTGATTCTGAATACTTTTTATTATCTTTTGACCATGATCGAGTAACCTCTCGCCACTGTATTGATTGATCACTCTTACCTAGTTTTTTTGAGTTCTCTGCTATTAGCCGACCTAACCCAATGCTTTTTCTCCTTTTTATTTCATGTTCATTTCTTAAGAGAATAGTAAGTGAGCTAGCATACTTCCTTTTTTTGTACTTTTCTGATGCAAGTAATGACCCCATATCAAATAGCCAACTCTTTAGTCTATTGATATGGAATTTACTATTTGAAGATTTAGAAGAACGATCTAACTCGATATTAGCGAGAGCAACGGCTTTTTCAGTTCCAATCACTTCGTTCACTTTTTGTAAGATAATTATCCGATCACTTAGGAGTGGGCAATTTTGCAATAATCGAACATAAATACTTTCTGCTGCATCTCGCTGAGACCGAGTAGCAAGTCCTTTAGCAGACTTGAACGCCTTATCCATATCTGGACATTGAGAAGACTCTTGCTCCATTGGTTTGGCCGCGTCCGCTTTGGAGCGTTCTATTGTTTTCGTATTCCTTTTTACGTTTGAAGGTCCTGAAATCGGCTCTAACACTATGGGAACGGCTTTTTTTCGGCTGTCTTGTTGGCCAATATCACTATCGACAGGTTCTTTATCAGCGCTGTCGTTAGAACTTGATTCAATTATAAATTCCGCGGGAATCGTTTCTATTTCTAAAGCGTTTAATAAGGCTGTTGTTAGTGCTAGAAGTAGGCAAGCACACCACTTGATGCTTGTCATAAATCAAACACCTTAGAGTCATTTAGCGCAACCTGCGATAGCAGAGAAAGTACAGAGTTGTAATAATCAGATGATTCATTACATTGGTTAAATTTATATTTATCACCAATGCGTTTTTCTAAAAGTAAATCCCTAATGGCCATTCCACCATTGGCTAGGGGATATTCAGCCTGTCCCCCGCCATTCAAATCAATCCAAGCAGGAGGCAAACGCATTGCTCGCCAGAATGCCCTTAGGCCATCAAACCCTGATTGACAACCATTGATCCAACAAGAATAAAGAGGGATACGTATGGCTTCATAACCAAAACGATCGTACGTTAATTCATCTTCAGCCACTTTTGAGTATGGCCGTTCAATGAATTTTCCACTGGCTCGATCAATACGATTCCAATCAGTGGGCAATCCATCATGAGATAAAGATGTTCTCAGCATATCAAGACCGTCTTCAAGTAAATTTCGCCAAGGCCCGTCTACTTGTAATCTAGCGGCGTCAAACAACGCTGGATAAACGTAATAACTTAAATTCACCACATAATATTCATCGTGTTCGAATCCATATGCAGCCGGCAAAAGAAAATAGCGCTTATTCTTTTTCACGACGCTCTCGGCCAGTGACGTTAAGATCTTATTGGCATGGAAAAGATAGTCTGTACGTTGCTCTCTCCAAATTTCTCCCGCACGAATTAATGCCCACGCGATAAGCAAATCACCATCCGTAGCGTTGTTCATGTCAGGGGTAAAGGGTTTGGTGTTTTGCCAGCGCCACACCATGAGATCGTCGTCTCGTATCTGAAGGTTTGACTGAGTCCACAACCATAATTCATCGAAAGTTTCTTTATCATGTACGGCAGTGGCTAGTAGCATGCCGTATCCCTGACCCTCACTATGGCTACCATTACTCTGCCAGGTATCTATAACCCTGCCATCTTGTTTAATGAAGCACTGTTTGAATTGCTGCCATTGAGTTTGGTCCTGCCACTTTGGATAAGGCTCTCTTGCTTTTGGCCCCGACTCGCAAGCAATTAGAAAAACAAATAAGCTAAAAGCGATGATTCTATTTAAACGTAACAACACAGTTAATCCTTAGGCGCTAGCTCACGTTGCAGTTGACGCTTCGCTAAAAGGTAATGAGTTGCAAGAATCGTCATACCTAACACGCCAATTAGAATGAATACAAACGTCCAAGGGTTTTGAGTAAAGTAATAGCCAATGCTGCGTTGCACGCCAATACTGTCTTCATCAAATGGCTTGCTAAGTCGAGCACTACGCACTAGCCCTTCTCTAGTTGAGTCTGCACTCCAAAGAACCGTATCTCCTGAAATTCGTCCCCAAGGTTCAAACTGCACAAGTGCATTAACATCTTGTGCTAACTTGTCACTGTCAGCAGAGGTAACAAGTACGATGTTTTTGTCTTTTTGAAGGGGATCACGCATGAGTAACATGGCGCTTTCTCTGCGAAAGTCCGCCCTTAATTGCGATTGTGCGTAAACTTTTTGCAGTTTTAATTGCTGCTTAATCCCAAACCAGTTTTGCCAAGAATCTGGTAGTAACCCGGTTAAACCATTAGCGAAGCCAGCCTTGAGCACAGGCTCTTCTGCCAATAAAGGCGCTTGATTACTTTTACTTAGAGAAGGGAAATGTGAGTACTCAGTTAAACTTGGCGGCAGGGAGCTATCAATACCCACAAGTAATGTCGATTTGCCATCTTTCAAAGTTAAATCTGTAGGATTCAAACTATATGTAGCAGCACTTAATGCATTTTTATTTAACTGGGCAAGTTTTGCTAACAATGTCCAACTGGCAGACATGGTGCCCGGTGCTGTACTAGAGAGCAAAACTCGAAGCCCAGAACCATCAGGTTCATAAACCAATGGCAAACCAGTACGCTGTAGTAAATCTAGATCTGACAGCATATTAACTTCACCACGGCTATTTAAGTGAATGGTTGAACTATCAAAAATAGTGACTTGCAAATGGCTGTCTAACATGGGCTGACAATCACCACCCATAAATTTAGGTTTAGTATCCGCAATAAATCTTAATGAGTTCCAACCGGGCTTTAGATGCGTATAGGGAATACTAATTTTTGTATTCTCAAATCTCCCACCGTCTTCGGAGGTTAAAGACAAACTTGATTCGTACTTACCATTAAGCATCAAGTTAAGTACAGAATCTGGGTTCATACCCGCGCTGTACGCAACGTTTAGCTCTAATTCAACTGTATCCTTTAAAGGCGCAAAAGGATCTGGCTGCGCCCAAAATGTCAGCTCCGTGGATTTTCCACCCATACCGGCCAGCGTTATTGACTCAAATCCATATTCTGTAAAACGGTGTTTACGGTTTTTCTCAGGCATCAAGGTTCCTCGAGCCTGTTCTGTGTAGATGGTCGGTAGATCTAACGTATCTAGGACTGCTCGCTGAGCATAAGGAAATAACAGTTGGCCCATTGCAAACGCTTTGGCGCCATTTATAAGATGCTTTTCAGTTTCACCCGCAATCACTAAAACAAAATGTTTTTCGCTATTTGGCCTTGGGTAGATAGCATAATAACTATCAGTTATTCGGTTTAATTCGTCTTGTCGCAGATAGGGAGTAAGGGAACTTCGAGTGCCGAGTACAATTGTATCGCCTTCAGGCATGTTCTTGAAATCGATGCCGCTCAATACCGTTTTTTTAGCCTGCTTATCACGGGCAAGCCCAGACAAAGACGGTAAAGACACATGTTTTGCCCCCATGGGTGCATAATCTAATAGCATTGCGACACCTTGTGTTACCAATGCTCCTGATTCAAACAGGGCTTGTTGACTCACTGAATTGGGTGCTGCTATAGATATTTGATAATAGTTCCAAAGCCGTTTATCCATTAATTGGGGTAAATCACTAAGTACTGGATTCAGTGTTTTATATTCACCATGAAACGTAATGGATGAGGCATCTACATTGACATCACTCCATAATTTCCCACTAGCCGCATTATCACAACCGTTACTGTATTGCTGTGCACCTTCAAAGGTTAACGGGTAATACCCGGATTTGATGGCCCGCATGGGTAGTGGGATTTTTGCTCTCGCATTGGGTGTTGAACCTTGCAGTGGTAGTTGAGCAATAGATCTTTCGTCAAACACCACATTGAGTTGGGAACCTTTTTTCAAACTAATTGAATTACTGTAATCCAAATTTAGCTCAGCTTTTTTAATTTTGAATCGATCAGGTATAGGAACATTGACCTGAAATTGAGGGTTACCACCACGAAGGCGGATCGGCAGCCGATCACCTTTAAGTGCTGACAACGGGATGACTACCTTTCCATCTTTTTGAATGACTCCTTCCATGGCATTCAATTGTAGGCTGAAGAGTACTAGTAACAAGGCAATATAGCCTCTGCAATTGCTTAGACCGTCCATTTCGATACTCTATTTTGTAAGTTGTTGAGCGATAACAAATCGTATGTGATTTAAACCATGGCGCAGCGCAGTACCCGTCATAAAGAGTAATCCTCGCCATGTTTCAAGTTTATGCTGGCGCCGTTTTAGATTTTCAGAAAGCTGTTCACTGCTGCCATATTGCAACCGAACGATGGCCCGCTGCTCGGTTTGTGTCTTGGCATCAAACTGCAAGCCTAAGCGAACTTTTTTTGAGCTTAACTTTTTTTGACTCTGAACTAATACGGGAATAGATGCGGTATCTGATTGTCCCCTAGGGGTAAATTTAAGGTTTAAGCGAATGCCAAGTTCTATGTGTACCGGCATTTTAAATTCAGCAACGACAGCTGCACCACTACTGGATACATTTTTAATTTCTGCATGTACCAAGCTTGGTAAAACTGCATTATCAAATGTGGCCGGCAATGTTCCTGGCACAGGCATTCTAGGGGCAGTTCTTCGTTGCTTTCGCTCGAATAACACGCCTAAAGCACCAATTAAAACGATAAAATTAAATAGTGCCCATACAGCAACGACAATCACCACATCTCGGTCTATTGGATAGTTTACCCAGCGATACGCTGCTGCAATAAAGCCAACAATGGACAAACCGATCAGCCAGTAAAACGGTGGGGCCAATTGAGAAATGAAGTTTTCTTGTAAAAATTCACCTTTTGGCGTCACGATAAAGGAAGGCGCTCTTGGATTTTTAAATACTTTGAGCAATCCCGGTAACGCAAACAGGGATTGCATGGTTTCATATATTTCAGAAATAAAGGGCCACCGGACCTTTCCAAATAAGAAATTAGAAAGTCCCCATGCAGCAATCAAATGAGGTAAAGCGTACGCAACCATCTCTTGTAAATTGGCGTAATAAATATTTAAACCAAATAGGAAGTAGGCTAATGGAGCTACGATAAAAACAGCTCTCGCAAATGGGAAAAACCAGAACCCTGCACTGGATGTATAAGCCAACCGTTTTGCAAATGTTAAATTTGGACGGGTCCATGGATTTTTTAACAAGAAGATTTGCATCATACCTTGGGCCCATCGGACTCGCTGACTAATAAACCCGGTAAATGTTTCGGGCTGCAAGCCTGCCACCATAGGTTTATTTAGGTAAGCGCTGTGATAGCCTAAAGAATGTAGATCCATAGCCGTTTCTGCATCTTCCGTAATGCTTTCACCACTGATTCCACCTATTTCCATTAAATATTTACGTCGTAGAACCGCAGCACTACCGCAAAAGAAAGTCCCTCCCCAATAATCAAGCCCTTGCTGAATAACGCCGTAGAACATTTCATTCTCACTGGGCATTTTTTCGTATGTTGAAAGGTTTTTTTCAATGGGATCTGGATTTAAAAAATTGTGAGGGGTTTGTAGCAAAAACAACTTTTGATCTTTTAAAAACCAACCCACTGTATTTATGAGAAAGTCTTCGGTAGGTACATGATCCGCATCGAGGATTAGAATCAATTCACCTGATGTATGTTCTAGAGCAGCATTCAAGTTACCTGCTTTCGCGTGATTATTTTTACTTCTTGTTAAATACCGTACACCCAACTCTTCACACAACGCCCTTAGTTCCAAATTACGCGCTATGGATTCCTCTCTAACTTTCTGGTCAGCATGGTGATATCGACGATTTAATGTACCGCCATCGTCACATAAGTAGACATTAAATTTGTGGCTTGGGTATCGCATTTGACTGGCTGCCATTAGCGTCACTCGAAGAATATCAGCATCCTCGTTATAGCTAGGGATCATAACATCCACGGTAGGCCAATCATTTTCATCATCCGGCAAGTCAACGGGCTTACGATGCCAAGGATTAATATTGACAAATGCCCCTAACAAATAGATAAAAATTCCATAGCATTCCGCCAAATACAGAGAGAATCCGGCAACGACACTAAAAGGATCGTCATCTGGTAATGTGTTTAGTGTTCGCCAAAAGAAATACCTTAGAGTAAGAAACACGGCCAACATCACGACGATCACTCGTCCTAATCCATTCACCTGCCTATGTACCGTTTCTCCACCATTGGCTTTTCTCGACATGCTGTAGAAAACGATCAACACCAAGAATGCCAATAAGTACTGAGTTACGAGCATCATGGGCAAACTTGCTAGCCATAAATAAACGAGCAAGACCACAGTCCACAAAGCTTTAGTTGACCAATCAGAGTAGTCGCTGACATGCCTAAACAATGACTTCTTTTTAACTTCTGGATTTTCCATAGACATGAAACCGCCCTTATCTCCTATGCTGTAAGGGA
>Ga0181593_10005886_pt1 | contig 11052 bp, 9 predicted proteins | sample 071ome_19_FD_133756 | JGI IMG/M metagenome (GOLD analysis project Ga0181593, IMG submission 133756) | Coastal salt marsh microbial communities from the Groves Creek Marsh, Skidaway Island, Georgia - 071413AT metaG (megahit assembly) | ecosystem: Environmental > Aquatic > Marine > Intertidal zone...
CCATTCCATAGGCTCCGGCGCTCATCAAGGCGACGAGATCGCCAGGTTGAATCTTCTTAACTTCTCGGTTTTGGCAAAAGAAATCGCCACTCTCACAAATGGGGCCAACCACATCGATGAGCTCTTTTTCTTCTAAGGACTCAGAAACAGGAATAATTTCGTGAAATCCTTCATAGAGGGCTGGCCGGATGAGTTGGTGCATTCCTGAATCAAACACCTTGAAGGTTTTGGTCGTGCCTTTCTTTTCGTAGAGGCATCGAGTGAGGAGCACTCCCGCATTGCCCGCAATGAAGCGGCCTGGCTCAAGGAGGATCTTCAGCCCTAAGGGTTTTAGAATTGGAATGAGCTCGGTTGCGTATTGCTGAGGGGTCAGAGGTCTAGAGTCTTCATTCTGTTGCTGCCACCACTCTTCTGATCCCGAGGCGAGAGCTTGCTCATAGACGATGCCAATTCCTCCTCCAATCGAGAAAAACTCAATACCGTATTCTTCCTTTAAACGGGTGACGAGTGGAGCGACCTTTGTGACCGCTTCGACAAAAGGGGAAATAGAAGTCAGGTGAGACCCAATATGCATCTGAAGCCCACGGAGTTTGAGGTTTGGGAGGGCCGCTGCGCGGGCATACGCGTCGCTAATGAAATCAAAATCGATACCAAATTTGTTCTCAGATTTTCCCGTTGAGATGTATTTGTGGGTTTTTGCATCAACATTCGGGTTCACTCGAAAGGCAATGGGAGCAATTAAACCCAACTCTCCCGCAACTTCATTAATGAAAGAAGCCTCTTCCTCGGATTCCACGTTGATCGAGTAAATCCCTTCTTTTAGGGCGTACTCAATCTCTGAGCGAGTTTTTCCGACGCCCGCAAAGGTGCACTTCGAAGCCTTTCCTCCCGCTTTGATGACTCGATAGAGTTCGCCACCAGAAACGATATCAAATCCACTTCCTAAGTCTGAAAGGAGTTTGAGAACTGAAAGATTCGAATTGGCTTTGACTGCGTAAGCCACTTCGTGATCGAGATTCGTAAAGGCTTGATCGAGTTTCGTGTAGTGATCGCGGAAGGTTTCTGCCGAGTAGACGTAAAGCGGAGTTCCGTGTTGTTCTGCCAAGGAGGAAAGGGAAACGTTCTCACAATGAAGTGAGCCGTTAGAATAGTGGAAGGAGTGCATTTGGTCGGTAAACGAGAGGTATGGTCGTTGAGAGAATGAGAGTGTCAAGAGCACTTGCAAAAACAAAGAATCGACGTCAGTCCAATAAAAGGTGAGCGTTTTTGTTTAAGGATGGTCAAATAGGCAAGAGATGGGGGGAAAGAGGCACAATGACAAGAATCACCGAGTGCGGTTACTCCGGCCCGACTTTGTGGCGGCCACGTTTGGGACGTCGATGATGCTGGGGGTCCATTTTTTAGTGTTAGGGGTTTGGCTTCGAGGAGGAGAGTTAGAGGTGGATGCCCTTTACTCTGCTTGCGGCTTATCCCTTTTGGGTGTTCTTGAAGGGCAACTCTGGCAGGTTTTGACCCACCAATGGTTCCATGGGGGATGGATTCATCTTTTGGTGAATTCTTTTCTATTTTGCTACGCCTCGGTTAAATTGAGTTCGGTTCTTAATCAGACAAAAATCTTAAAACTATTTTTGTTAACAAGTGTCGCCGCGGGCCTTGCCCATGTTCTGTCTCAAGTTTTTTTTGCTCAATTGCGAAGCGGAATCCTAGTGGGGGCTTCTGGCGGAATTACGGGGATGCTTTTGGCCTATTTTGCACTCTCGCCAGAATCGAGGATGCTGTTTTTGCCAATTTCTGCGCGAAATCTTGCCAAGGGCTTTTTAATTTCAAGCGCTTTGCTTTTTTTGATGACGCCGTCATTGGGGCTGCCCTTGATGGCTTCGCTTGGAAAGTGGCTTTCGAGCACCTTTAAAGTCGAGATGTTTCAGTGGGCTCACTTGGTTCACTTTGTCGGGGGAGCGGTGGGTTGGGTCTGCGTGGAACGATTTCTACCCAAGCTCATTTCGAGTCGTGATTTGGAGCAAATGAGGCAGACACAGGATTCGTCTTTGGAATCCTTCCGCGATAGTTGACGCTGCAAGAGATCCAGCCCTATAGTTGAGAAGCGATGGATCAAGGGGCAATTCTAGTGACAGGTGGTGCTGGGTATATCGGCTCCCATGTTGTGAGGCTCCTCTCGAGCGAGGGCTATCAGGTCGTTGTTCTCGATAATCTCGTTCACGGGCATCGACAGGCAATTTTAGATCCTTGTGTTGAGCTGATTGTTGGAGAGGTGGGGGATGAAGAGTTCGTCCGGGAGCTTTTTGGGAAGTATCAGTTTCAAGGGGTCATTCATTTTGCGGCATTTACCTCTGTTGGGGAGTCCGTCAAAGACCCGCTGAGGTATTATCAGAACAATACGGCCGAGCCCTTGACCCTGCTGAGGGTCATGCAGGACTTTTCCTGTAAGTCATTCGTCTTTTCTTCGACGGCAGCCACTTATGGGGAGCCCGAGCAATTGCCGATCACCGAGAGTCATCCTCAGAAACCAGTCAATCCATACGGGCGAAGTAAATTAATGGTGGAGTGGATTTTGAAGGACTGTGATCATGCTTGGGGCTTAAAAAGCGCGGCACTTCGCTATTTTAATGCCAGTGGCTGTTCGTCTGATGGGGTGATTGGCGAAGATCATTGTCCTGAAACTCATCTGATCCCGTTAGTTTTAATGGCAATTCAAGGGACGGTTCCTGAACTCACCGTTTTTGGAGATGATTATCAGACGCCAGATGGAACATGTATCCGCGATTACATTCATGTTGAAGATCTTGCCTCAGCCCACCTTGCTGCTCTCCGAAAGTTGCTCGGCGGAGGAAATTCTCTTCAATGCAATCTGGGAACCGGAATCGGGATTTCGGTAAAGGAAATCATTGAAGTTGCAGAGGAAGTCACCGGGAAGAAGGTGCCTGTCGTCTATGGGCCACGTCGAGATGGAGATCCAGAGCAGCTTTTGGCGGATCCCTCTCTGGCCAGAGAGCTTTTAGGTTGGGAGGCGAGTCATCAAGAGGTGAGGCCGATGATTGAATCTGCTTGGAAATGGCTTTCTGGACCTCGGCAGGGCCGATTTCCTCGCTAGGAGAGTAATATTTACACTGTAACTACAATATTTTCCTTGATCTCAGGCTCTTAAAGTCCGATCTCTCTTTGAAAGCGCACCGCTTGGAGAACTAATGAATCAGATGAAAGCAACAGGATCAAAAGCCATCGGTCTGATGAGGAAAGGGTTTACTCTCATCGAGCTTCTCTTGGTGATGTCAATTATTGCGGTTCTCCTCTCGGTGGCCTCGGTTGGAATCCGAGACATCGGCAAGGGACAGGGGGTGACGGCCGGTCTTTCCCTTGCAGAGGGATTGTTAAACCAAGCTCGCAATTTGGCCATTAACCAAAACACGACAGCGCGGGTGCTCATTCACGCTGACCTTAATGATGCAATTCCCGAGGAGCGCGAACGTTATCGTCGACTCATGCAGGTTGTCTACCGCAAGACTGACGAGGATACGGGAAGAGAGGAGCAGGGCAATGATTGGGTGAGAGTCGGCCAGCCCGTTTTCTTGCCTAGTAAGGTCTACTTTAGCCCTGAATTAAGTCTTCTTGATATGCGCTCGGGAGGGATGTTGCCTACGCAGCGTCACCAGCTTTCTTCCGTCGTCTCAGATTCCCACGATTGTGTTTACTATGAGTTTAATGGACAGGGGATTTGCACAACGCCAGGTGCAGGATTTGTCTTAGAAATGGGCACTCGTCCTCCCCGTCAGCAGCGTCCCCTTGGAGTGGGTAAGAATGTGGGAGGTTTTGTCGTCATGAGAAGCGGGGGAACTTCAATGATCCGTGACATTAACCGTATCCCAGTTGAGGGTAACTAAATTTTTAAGGAGATCGGGCACTTGATTTTGATCATGAAAACAAAAAATCTAAGAAAGGCAGCATCAGGCTTCACGCTCGTTGAGTCAGTGATTGCTCTTGGTATTTTGGTCGTTTTAATTACTGGCTTCTTGGCTGTCTTCGGACCAGCTGCCGAAACGATTCGCAAGACTCTCTCGATTGATGAAGCGAGCCGCTTGCAGGCTTCTCTCGAATACGAGCTGACTCACTTGCGAGAAGGTCAAGAGCAGAGGCGTTACCAAGGCGATTCGTTTCGCAAGGCCATTGATTGGATCAGTAGTTCAAACGAGCAAGGCACGGCAATTATTCTCTATAAATACAAGGCAACTCCCGGGCAAATTCGCACCGATGGCACCTTGGAGCCTGCCGAACGGGTTGCGGGAATCGCTGGAGAGGATTTTATTCTGCAGCCGATGGTCAGAAGGCTCGATGATCCTCTCTTAGAAGAGGATTTGCAGGTGACAGAAGGGCGAGTTTTCTTTGTGAAATTGCAGCAGTTGGTCTATCAGGGAGAAGGGCTAAGAGTTTATGATGAACCGGGTAAAATCGTCGACCCCTACGAGCCTGGTGAAGATTATTCGGATAATCCAACGGCGTTCCCTGAGGCAGTGATTGCCTTTGAGGCTGAGTTTTACTCGCTGCCCTCGGTGTCCTTTAACTTTCTTAAAAACGCCTTTAGCCCTGAAAAATACACCCGGCCTATTTTCTCACGTAACCTGAGTGTCACTCGCTAAGTTCCTTACTCTATGAAAAAAACTTCTAGTTCATCTTCTGCGACGAGGGGCTTCACCTTGGCAGAGCTTTTAGTAGCGATGACTGTAACGATTGTTCTGGTCACACTCACTGTGGTTATTACCGGGTCGGCCATCGATGCGTGGAAAGATGCGCGCACTGAGATCCGAGCCGCTGGACAGGCGAAATTGATGCTCAATGCCCTTGGTCGGGATTTGGAATCCATGATTACCCGACGTGGAAGTGAGGCAGAGTGGCTTTACGCTTCGGCGGAGGATCGACAGATCGGACCGAAGAATGAAACAAGCCCCAATGCGGCCCGCGCTTATTTCTTTACGGCTGCCGCTGACCGCTATGACGGTAACGCAGGTGATAGTAACCGCGATCTCGGCGGTGATATCTCGGCGGTGGGATATGAGCTGGATTATGTTGATCCGGTTTTCGGAGATCGTGCCGAGCAGTATTCGACCTTCGTTCTCTACCGAAAGCTCCTTGATCCTAGCGAAACTTTTAACAGTAAGCTGATCGGAACAGAGACTCTTGAGGTTGATTTCCGAGCTCAGGCAGGCCAAAACGAGCTGCGTCACTTTATTTGTGAGAACGTTTACGAGTTCACCATGATCTTTGCCATTGAGTATCGGGATGGGGACGGAAAGACCAAAACAGTCAAAGTGCCCGTGTTGTCCAATCCTGGGCCACGGAACACCGTCAAAGAGTTCGTGATCTCTGGGGGGGGCTTAGAGCCTAACAAAAACAGAAATTCTGAATACCGAGGTGGGCGCATTCGTTCTGTGGAGCTGTCCATTACCGTTCTCTCAGAGGAGGGGATTCGACTCTTGCGTAAGATTCAGTTTCGAGATGAGGAGGCTCGCAAAGAGTTTATTGAAAAGAACGGCTTTCGATACACTCGTTCCGTTGCCATTCCTCAGTAACTTTTTTTAAAGTAATTCTTGCTTAAGCGGAGGGAGCGGACTACTTCCTCCGCCGTCAGACAGACAGTGCTTAGCGTGGGTGGCGGAATTGGTAGACGCGCCAGACTAAGGATCTGGTGGCCGCAAGGCCGTGGGGGTTCGATTCCCCCCTCGCGCACCACTTTGTCTGATCGTGTGAGTGGGGCCCCTAAGCAGGGCCCTTTTAGTTTGAATAGCGGTCGATTAGCTCAGTGGTAGAGCGCTTGCTTCACACGCAAGATGTCACTGGTTCAAATCCAGTATCGACCACCATTCAACTGCGTTGGGTGGCCCGGATTCAGAGGCCCCCTAGTCTGCAGTGACTAAGGAGGGCGCATTGAGCGCCTTTTGCCTCGTTTAATGAGTATACAAGGAAGGCGCTGACTACCGAGTTGTTTGAGTTTTCAAGTGATCCCTCGCTCCTAGATGGCAAACGTATCATCAGAAGGAGAGTTGCCCTTTGATTGGTTGACTTCTCCATTGGAGGCCAAATGAACAAGTGCGTGGAAGACGTCTTCAGCGTCTGCGCTGATTTCTGAGGAAATGGCTTCGGCTGATTTCTGCTCCGCGGTCAGATGACCTCGCACTTCGTTTAAGAGTTCTAAGAAGGTCGATGCGGCAGCCTTTCCAGCTTCGACGCCTGGTTGATGATAGGCGTTGATGTTAACCAAGCTTGCATAAAAGGTGACAGCCCGTTCGAAGAGGGCGATGAGATGCCCGAGAGAGGCAGCCTTCACTTCTTCAATAGAGATCAAAATCGAGTGGCGTCCGTTTTCGTAAAGAGCGCTTCTGGTCCCTCGAAGAAATCCCTGAAGATAGTCCCCGGAGGTATTGACGCCGTCAACGGAGATGGATCGTCCCTCTCTTCCCTTGCGAACTTCGATAAAAGTGGCGAAGAAATTGTGCAATCCATCTCGCAGTTGTTGGACGTAGGCGTGCTGATCTGTGGAACCTTTATTTCCATAGACGGCGAGGCCTTGGTTGACCGTGTTGCCATCAAGATCTTGAGCCTTTCCAAGGGACTCCATAATGAGTTGCTGAAGGTATTTCGAAAAAAGAACCAATGAATCCTTGTAAGGAAGGACCACCATATCTCGTTCGCCTTTTCCATTGCCTTCATGGAACCAAGCCAGTGCGAGTTGCATTGCGGGGTTTTGAGAAGCGTCATTGACGCGAGTGAGTTGGTCCATCTCACGTGCTCCTGCGAGCATGGAGTCGAGGTCGATCCCCTGAAGAGCCATGGGGACAAGGCCCACGGTCGAAAGGACCGAGGTGCGACCACCAACCCAATCCTCCATTGGGAAGGTCGTAATAAAGCCTTCATTTTTGGCGAATTCGTCAAGTTTGGAGCCCTCTCCGGTAATAGCGATGGCATGTTTTCCAAAGTCGAGGCCGCGGTCTTGATAGGCATTTTGAGCCTCTAGCATACCGTTGCGGGTTTCTGGAGTTCCTCCTGATTTTGAAATGACGATGGAAAGAGTCTTGTTCAAATCATCACCGATTCTTTCAAGGTCTTTATCGATTCCTTGAGGATCTGTATTATCAAAGAAGAAGGTCTTCATTGCGCCCTTTGTTCCAAGGGCGTCGTAGATCAACTGAGGACCTAGGGCAGAGCCTCCAATCCCGATAATGAGAAGGTTCTTAAAGGCACCCCCGCAAGGAGGGCTGATTTCTCCAATATGGATTTGGCGGGCAAATTCTTTGAGCCGAGCAAGTGGCTCGGTGATCTGTGATCTTAGGCTTTCGTTGGGGGCAAGTTGAGGATCCCGGAGCCAGTAATGGCCGACCATTCTTCCTTCATCTGGGTTTGCAATTCCTCCAGCCTCCAATTGCTCGAGATCTTGGAAGGCACGCTTGATTGATTGCTCCATCGAATCCTCCAAAGTATCAGGAAGATCCATTCGTGATAAATCGAGGCTGAAGCCAATTTCAGGAAAGCGGATTAGTTTTTTCGAGTAGGTTGAAAACGACATCGGTGTGTTTTAATAGCTGAGAATTGAGTGAGTGGGGGTTGCTCCAAGAGCGTGACGTCCATCAAGAGCGACTAGCTCAATCAGGAAGGAGGCGGAGATAATCTCCGCTTTCAGGTTTTTCAAGAGCTGGATCGATGCAGCTGCCGTGCCACCAGTGGCAAGAAGATCGTCAACGAGAAGAACTTTTTCACCAGGCTGGATCGCATCAGCATGAATTTCGACAGTGTCTTGGCCATACTCGAGGGTGTAGGAGATTTCTTCTGTCTTCCAAGGGAGCTTTCCTTTCTTTCGGATAGGGACAAAGCCTGCGCCAAGTGCGAGGGCCACTCCGGTGCCAAAGATGAAGCCTCGGGCGTCGATCCCCACGACTTTGTCAATTTTGTGCTCTCCAGCGCTTGCTGCTAAGAGCTCAATGGATGTCTTCAAAAGCGTTGGTTCTCCAAGAATCGGCGTGATGTCCTTAAAGAGAATCCCTTCTTTTGGGAAGTCAGGGACGTCGCGAATGGCGGATTGAAGATCAGCGGCGGTGGGCATTCTTCGATGCTAAGTGGGATTCTTACTCCGGGAAAGCCCTAGTATGCTGGAAGCTCTAGTTTCTCATAAAAGAAGGGGTGCTTTATAGATGCAAGGGGGATAATGGGCTCAAAAATGAGCAAGAAGAGGTTTTGGCTTCGTTGCTCGTTTTTTAAGACTCCTTAGCCCTGTTTCGGGGCAGCGAGCGGTCGTGCCGGCTCAGAGATTTTTGATCATTCGAGGTAAGATTCTTAGATCCGCACTTGAAAGGTTGGTAAGACGAGTTCAGTTACATGGGCATGGGAATTGGCTGGGTAGTCATCGCAACAGCTCTTGCAGCAGCAGGGTGTGTTTTTGGTGTCTTGGTGGCTCGAGCTGAAAAGCAGGGTGGCAATGCTTTTTTTTGGATGCTTGGTGCATTTGGAGCCCAGTTGATGGCCTTGGGTTGGCGGGGGGAATTGCGAGGGCAGTGCCCACTGGGAGATCTTGGTGAGGTCTGTCTCTTTCTTGCTTGGTCGCTGACTCTCTTTTACCTCGTGACAGGCTCCACCTATCGTTTATCGCTTTTGGGTGTCTTTACCGCGCCGGTTGTTGTGATCCTTCAGGGCGTCAGTTTGTTGCCTGGGGCTTTTAAGGCAGGGGTGGATAAGGCTGTTTCTGTTGATCCCTGGCGAGAAGCGCATGCAGCCCTCTCGGTTTTATCCTATGGAGCGCTCGGTTTAGCGGCGGTGGCAGGCGTGATGTTCTTCATTTTAGATTATCGCCTGAAGTCTCACAAAATTGGTGGTGGATTGATGCAGGGAATGCCTTCGGTAAGCCGGTTAGTGACTTCGATGGCAAGAATTGCGGTTTTAGGTTGGGTGATTTTGACCATGGGTATCGGGGCGGGCCTTCTTATGGTTAGTGGGGTTTTTAATCTCCATCTGATGGTGGCGACGATCACCTGGGTGCTCTATGCAGTGGTCCTCGGGGTTTATCACGTGAGGGGCCTGCCAGGGCGTCAGCTGGCAATTGGTTTGACCTCACTCTTTGTTTTTTCACTTTTGATTTTCGCGAAACTCTAATGCAGCTGGTGTGCCTTGGTTTAAATCATGAAACCGCACCCGTTGAGGTGCGGGAGCGTTTTGCGCTCTCAGATTCCGCATTAGACCGGGAAACAAAGTCGTTGGTGTCTTATGAGCACATTGAGGAGGGGGTCGTGCTCTCGACTTGTAATCGCACGGAGTATTATGCCGTGTTGAATGGCGGTCGTGGAGTCGAGCAGTTAGAGAGTTGGATTTGCGAGCAAAGAGGTTACCAAGGTTCTCGTGAGGGTATTTTTTATTCGTATGTCGCGAGGGCGGCTGCGGAACATCTCTGCCGAGTGGCCAGTGGGATGAATTCCATGGTCTTGGGCGAAACGGAGATTTTTGGGCAGGTGAAGCAGGCCTACAAAAGAGCCCTCGAGGGTGGGGCCACAAAAACGATTCTCAACCAGCTTTTCCAGCGGGCTTTTGGCGTTGGCAAAAAGGTAAGAACACAAACCTCTATTCAGGAAGGGGCAACTTCAGTAGCGGGAGCTTCCGTTGAGCTTGCGGAAAAGGTATTTGGTAATCTTGAAGGAAGTTCTGTTCTGGTCATTGGAGCCGGTGAAATGAGTCGGCAGACGGCCCAAGCGTTGCAATCCCGAGGAGCCGCTTCGGTGATTGTGACAAACCGTTCCTATGATAAGGCAGTCGAGCTCGCCGCGGAAATTGGAGGAAGAGCGGTGCACTTTGAAGGCTGGGAGGAGGAATTAGCTCAGCTTGATGTCGTGATTGCGGCCACAGGAGCTCCCCACTTTGTCGTGAAAGCTCACCATATTGAAGCCGTTAGAAGAAAACGAAAGTTTCGACCTCTCATTATGGTTGATATCGCAGTTCCCAGAGATATTGATCCGGAAGTGGGGCAGATCGAAGAGGTTTACCTTTACGATATTGATACCCTCCAGGAACGGGCAGATGAGGCTCGCAAAAGACGCCACGAACAGCTGAAGCTTTGCGAAGAAATTATCCGAGAAGAAATTAATAAAGCCCGGTTGCCCGCGGTGAATGATTAGACGATGAAAACCATTAGGATTGGCACGCGGGGAAGTGCGTTGGCATTAAAGCAGGCAGAGATGACTGAGGCGGCTTTGTCTCATGCTTTCCCAGAAGTTTCTCTTGAGAGAGTGATCATTAAAACGACGGGTGATCGCAGGACAGATGTGGCTCTAGCCGATGTCGCCAAAGCCGAAGGAATTTGGGATAAAGGAGTTTTTATTAAGGAATTGGAAGTTGCCCTTGAGCAAGGGGAGATTGATGTGGCTGTCCATAGCCTCAAAGATCTCCCGACGGTTTTGGAGGATTCGTTTCAGCTTCGCTCCGTCTTGCAGCGAGCGCCTGTTGCGGATGCATGGATTGGAAAGATCCCATGGAGCGAGGTCACGAAGGGGAGTCGGGTTGGGACGAGCTCGGTGAGGCGCCAGCGGCAGTTAGAGTTTCTGAAGCCGGGCATCAAGGTGATCGATCTACGGGGGAATGTTCCAACCCGCTTGCAGAAGGCGGCACTAGATGAGGATTATGATGGTATCATTCTCGCTGAAGCCGGTCTCTCGCGTTTGGGGTATCAGACCGAGGGGATTTTTGAAATCGATCGGCATCCCCTATTTGTTGAGTGCTTGGAGGAGAAATTCTTCTTCCCGGCGGCCGGGCAAGGAGCTGTTGGTCTGGAAATTCGGCGGGGAGATGACGAGGTGGGCCCCTATATTGATGCGCTAAATGATCTTGAGACTTGGAGTCGCATTTCTGCCGAAAGGGAGTTCCTAAGGCTGCTTGATGCGGGCTGTTCGACACCGATTGGGGTTTGGTCTCGTTTGAGTGGGGAGTATTTGTCCATGGGGGCGCGCGTCTTTCCTGAAGGGGGCGGTAGGCCTCAGGTGGCTGAGGCAAGTGGAGTGGTTCCACTTGAGG
>Ga0181593_10005888_pt1 | contig 11049 bp, 5 predicted proteins | sample 071ome_19_FD_133756 | JGI IMG/M metagenome (GOLD analysis project Ga0181593, IMG submission 133756) | Coastal salt marsh microbial communities from the Groves Creek Marsh, Skidaway Island, Georgia - 071413AT metaG (megahit assembly) | ecosystem: Environmental > Aquatic > Marine > Intertidal zone...
GAGGCCTTTTGTTCGTGAATGGCCGCCGAATAGGCCACCAGCGCATCCAAACTGTCAAACACCCGGCGCCGGTTGCCATCAAGCAGGTCAAACGCGCCCGAACGCGCCAGCATTTCCAAAGGCCGCTTGCCAACTTTTTTCAGATCGACCCGCCGGGCAAAATCATACAGCGTGGCAAAGGGTTTATCGCCACGCGCAGCCACGATCAGGCGCATGGCCTCTAGGCCTACGTTTTTCAGCGCGCCCAAGGCATACACCAAGCATCCCTCTTGCACGTCAAACGTGGCAGCCGAGCGGTTTACGCAAGGCGGCACAATGGTGATATCCATGCCGCGGCGCACCTCTTCGGCATAGATCGCCAGCTTGTCGGTCAGGTGTATATCGCAATTCATCACGCCAGCCATAAATTCGACCGGGTGGTTGGCCTTTAGCCAGCCAGTTTGATAGCTGACCACCGCATAGGCTGCGGCGTGAGATTTGTTAAAGCCGTAATTGGCGAATTTTTCCAGCAGGTCGAACACCTCGCCCGCCTTCTTGGCATCCACCCCGTGGGTGGCCTTGGCCCCTTCGATAAATTTGGGGCGCTCTTTTGCCATTTCTTCGGCAATTTTTTTGCCCATGGCGCGGCGCAACAGGTCGGCGCCCCCCAGGCTGTAGCCCGCCATGACCTGTGCAATCTGCATCACCTGTTCTTGGTAGACGATTATACCTTGGGTTTCTTCCAAGATATGATCGATCGTCGGGTGAATCGATTCCAGCGGCTTCAGCCCGTGCTTCACCTCGCAATAGGTGGGAATGTTTTCCATCGGGCCGGGGCGATACAGCGCCACCAGCGCCACGATATCCTCGATACAGGTTGGCTTCATCCGCCGCAGCGCATCCATCATGCCGCTGCTTTCCACCTGAAACACCGCCACGGTTTTGGCGCTGGCGTATAGTTTATACGTGGCCTCGTCATCCAACGGAATGGCGCCGATATCATCTACCGCGCCTTCGGGTGGCTGAAACAAGACACGCCCATCGGGGGCAATATGCAAATGCCGGCCGGATTTCTTGATCAGATCCACCGCGTTTTGAATAACGGTCAGGGTTTTCAGGCCCAAAAAGTCGAATTTGACCAGCCCCGCCTGTTCAACCCATTTCATGTTGAATTGCGTGGCCGGCATATCCGAGCGCGGATCTTGGTAAAGCGGCACCAGCCGGTCTAGCGGGCGGTCGCCAATCACCACCCCCGCCGCATGGGTCGAGGCATTGCGCAACAGCCCCTCGACCTGCATGCCGTAATTCAGCAAGCGGTCCACAACCTCTTCGTTGCGGGCCTCTTCGCGCAGCCGGTCTTCTTGCTTTAGCGCCTCGGCGATAGAAACAGGTTTCACCCCCTCGACAGGGATCAGTTTCGACAGCCGGTCCACCTGCCCATAGGGCATTTGCAGCACACGCCCGATATCGCGCACCGCAGCCTTTGACAGCAATGCACCAAAGGTGATGATCTGCCCCACCTTATCGCGGCCATATTTTTCCTGCACATAGCGGATCACCTCTTCGCGGCGATCCATGCAAAAATCGATGTCAAAGTCGGGCATCGACACGCGTTCGGGGTTCAAAAACCGTTCAAACAGCAGGCTATAGCGCAGCGGGTCCAGATCGGTGATGGTCAGCGCATAGGCCACCAAGCTGCCCGCCCCCGAGCCCCGCCCCGGCCCCACGGGAATGCCCTGTTCCTTGGCCCATTTGATAAAATCGGCCACAATCAGGAAATACCCCGGAAAGCCCATGCCTTCGATAATGCCCAGCTCGAAATCCAGCCGGTCCTGATATTCGGCGGGGCTGACGGCATGGGGGATCAGGCGCAGCCGGTTTTGCAGCCCTTCGTTGGCCTGACGGCGCAGCTCTTCTACCTCGTCATCGGCGAAACGGGGCAAAATCGGCGCGCGTTTATACGCCTTAAACGCGCAGCGGCGGGCAATTTCCACAGTATTTTCAATCGCCTCAGGCAGATCAGCAAACAGCGTTGCCATTTCTTGGGGTGATTTGAAATAATGCTGCGGTGTTAGGCGCCGGCGGGGTTCTTGCTGGTCAACATAGGCGCCCTCGGCGATGCAAATCAGCGCATCATGGGCCTCGAACATTTCTTCTTTGGGGAAATAGACGTCATTCGTGGCCACCAAGGGCAGGCCCATCTCATAGGCCAATTCCACAAAGCCGCGTTCGGTTTGCCGCTCGGACATGGGCAGGCCATCGGGGCCGGGGTGGCGCTGCAGCTCTACATACAGCCGGTTTGGGTACAGGCTGGCCAGCTTGGCCATCAGCGCCCGGGCGGGGGCCTCTTGGCCATCGCGCAACAGCCGCCCCACCGGGCCATCAGGGCCACCCGACAGGCAAATCAGACCTTGGGAAAACTCTTCCAGCTGTGCCAGCGTGACCTGCGGCTGCTCGTTGTCTTTGCCCAGATAAAGGCAGCTGGAAAGCCGCATCAAATGTTCGTAGCCCTGCTCGTTTTGGGCCAACAGCACCACCGGCGCCGGGGGTTTGGGGCGCGCGCCGGGCGGTGGGGTTTCAAAACATAGATCCACCTGACAGCCCACAATCGGCTGCACGCCAGCGCCCCCCGCCGAGACTGAAAACTCTAGCGCGCAAAACATCGAATTCGTGTCTGTCACCGCTACGGCCGGCATGCCCATATCGGCGCAAAGCGCAGGCAGCTTTTTCAGCCGCACTGCGCCCTCTAACAAGGAATATTCCGTATGAACGCGCAAATGAATGAATCGGGGCTCTGCCATACGGGCAAGGATAGTTTGGCGCATCAAAACAGAAAAGGCCAAAAGCCGCGCCACTGCCCAAAGCGCAGGCAAATTGGGCCACATCTGGGGCGCATGCGCAAAAAACCCTTGCCAAGCAGGGGCTGGCTTGCCTAGCCTGTTCGGTAATCAGGGAACACGCGCGTTTTCTACGCCGCATCGAGGGCGCGCACCCGCTGCATTCACAGGCCAAAGGGCCGGGCTGTGGCGGGCAAATTCGGTAAGGCGGCAGGTTAATCAACATGGATATCACCTTTCTTCTGAACGGAGAGAGCGTGGAACTGCGCGGCATCAACCCGATGATGACAGCGCTGGATTGGCTGCGCGAAACACGGCGCCTGACCGGCACCAAAGAGGGGTGCAACGAAGGCGATTGCGGCGCCTGCACCGTGATGCTGAGCTGCGCCACCACCAGCCAAGCGGTGAACGCCTGTATCTTGCTGCTGCCACAGCTGCATGGGCGGGCGCTGCGCACGGTCGAGGGCATCAGCGGCCCCAACGGGCAATTGCACCCGGTGCAAGAGGCGATGATCACCCACCACGGCAGCCAATGCGGTTTTTGCACGCCGGGCTTTGTGGCCTCTATGGCGGTGGCGCATATGAACGGCGAAACCGATCATGCCACCGCTTTGGCAGGCAATTTGTGCCGCTGCACGGGCTACGCGCCAATTTTGCGCGCAGCGCGTGCCAGCCAAGACCAGCCCGTGCCCAGCTGGATGAAGGCCGACCAACAGGCCGCAGCCGCCCTGCCCAGCCCGCCCGTGACATGGCTACCCGAAAGCAGCGATGCGCTGGCCGCGCTGTACCTGCAGCACCCCGATGCCACGCTGGTGGGGGGTGCCACAGATGTGGGGCTGTGGATCACCAAGCAGATGCGCGACCTGCCAAAGATGATATTTTTGCACCGCGCGCGCGACTTGCACACCATCACCCCCACCGATGATGGCACCAGTTTGCGCATTGGCGCAGGCGTCAGCATGGCGCAAATGCTGCAGATGGCCACCCAGCACCACCCCTCTTACGCCGATCTGATCCGCCGCTACGGTTCGGCACAGGTGCGGGCCTCGGCCACGCTGGGGGGCAATATCGCCAATGGCTCGCCCATCGGCGATAACCCACCCGCGCTGATCGCGATGGGCGCAACGCTGCACCTGCGCCGGGGCGATGCCCGCCGCACCCTGCCGGCCGAGGCATTTTTTCTGGACTATGGCAAACAAGACCGGCAACCGGCCGAATTTATCGAGGCCGTCACCCTGCCCCGCCACGCGCCAAACCTGCGCTGCTACAAACTGTCAAAGCGCTTTGACCAAGATATTTCGGCGGTCTGCGGGTGTTTCAACCTGCATATCGAGGGCGGCATCGTGGGCGCCGCGCGCATTGCCTTTGGCGGCATGGCGGGCATTCCAAAACGGGCCCATCATGTGGAACAGGCGCTGCTGGGCCAGCCTTGGGATCTGACCACATTGGCCAAGGTCCAGCACGCTTGGGCAGATGATTTCACACCGCTCAGCGATATGCGCGCCAGTGCCGCCTATCGTTTGGATACCGCCCATGGGCTGCTGTTGCGCTATTTCCACGACCTTGCGGGCCATGCCACCCCCCTGCACGAGGTAACGCCATGAGCACCGGCCAACCCTTGCCCCACGATTCGGCACAGCTGCATGTGACGGGCCAAGCCCGCTATGTCGATGATATCCCCGTGCCCACCGGCACCTTGCATCTGGCTTTTGGCCTATCCACCGTTGCCCGCGGCGCGATTACCGCGCTTGATCTGGGCCCGGTGCGGGCGGCCCCGGATGTGGTGGCTGTGCTTTGCGCCGCCGATCTGCCCCATGCCAACGATGTTTCGCCCGCCGCCCATGACGAGCCGCTTTTGGCAACAGGGCGGGTGCATTATGTGGGCCAGCCGATCTTTTTGGTGGTGGCGCGCAGCCACCGCGCGGCCCAGCGCGCCGCGCGTCTGGCCCAGATCAGCTATGCGCCCGAAACGCCACTTCTCAGCATCGAAGAGGCGATGGCCGCAAACAGCTATTTCGAGGGCGGGCCAATCACTTGGGCGATGGGCGATGTTGACACCGCCCTTGCCCAAGCCCCCCACCATGTGAGTGGCCAGATCGAGATTGGCGGGCAAGAGCATTTCTACCTTGAAGGCCAAGCCGCGCTGGCGCTGCCCAATGATGACGGTGCCTGCCATGTCATCAGCTCGACCCAACACCCAACCGAAGTGCAGCACAAAGTGGCCGAGGCGCTGGGCCTGCCCATGCATATGGTGCGCGTCGAAACCCGGCGAATGGGCGGGGCCTTTGGCGGCAAAGAAAGCCAAGGCAATGCCTTGGCCGTGGCCTGCGCGGTTGCCGCACGCGCCACCGGCCAGCCCTGCAAAATGCGCTACGACCGCGACGACGATATGATGATCACCGGCAAGCGCCATGATTTCCGTATCAGCTATCGCGCTGGATTTGATGGCCAAGGGCGGCTGTTGGCCGTGGATTTCACCCATTACACCCGCGGTGGCTGGGCCCAAGACCTGACATTGCCCGTGGCCGACCGGGCCATGCTGCACGCCGATAACGCCTATTTTATTCCCAACATGCGCATCGAAAGCCACCGTTTGCGCACCAACACCCAAAGCGCCACGGCCTTTCGCGGCTTTGGCGGGCCGCAGGGCGTGCTGGGCATCGAACGGGTGATCGACCATATCGCCCATCATTTGGGCCAAGACCCGCTGCAGATCCGCCAGCGCAATTTCTACGACATGGCCAGCAAGGGCAGCAGCAGCCCCCGCATACGCACCCATTACGGGATGGAGCTGCGCGATTTTGCCCTGCCAGAAATGGCCAGCCAATTGGCCGAAACGGCACAGTATGCCACCCGCCGTGCCGCTGTGGCGGCTTGGAACCGCGACAACGCACTGGTCAAACGCGGGCTGGCGCTGACCCCGGTGAAATTTGGTATCTCGTTTACCCTGACCCACCTGAACCAAGCCGGCGCCTTGGTGCATATCTACCAAGATGGCTCGGTGCATTTGAACCACGGCGGCACGGAAATGGGCCAAGGGCTGAACCAGAAAGTGGCGCAGGTGGCGGCCCATGCCCTGGGCGTGGGGTTGGGGGCCATTCGCATCACGGCCACTGATACCGACAAGGTGCCAAACACCTCGGCCACCGCCGCCTCTAGCGGGTCGGACCTGAACGGGATGGCCGTGGCACAGGCCTGCGCCACCCTGCGCCAACGCCTAAGCGCGCATTTGGCCGCGCGGTTTGGGGTGGCCGAAAGCGAAATCCGCTTTGGCGATGGGCAGGTCCAAGCCGGCCAAACCACCCTCAGCTTTGCCGAGGCCGCCGCCAGCGCCTATATGGCGCGCATCAGCCTGTCGGCCACCGGGTTTTACAAAACCCCCGATATCACCTGGAATCGGCAAACCGGGCGCGGGCAGCCGTTTTTCTACTTTGCCCATGGCGTGGCCCTGACAGAGGCGGCCATAGATGTGCTGACCGGCGAAACGCGGCTTTTGCGTACCGATATTTTGCACGATGCCGGCAACAGCCTGAACCCTGCCCTAGATATCGGGCAGGTCGAGGGCGCCTTTGTACAAGGTGCAGGCTGGCTGACGATGGAAGAGCTGGTGTGGGACGCCACAGGGCGGCTGCGCACCCATGCGCCATCGACCTATAAAATCCCTGCCGCCTCGGATACGCCGGCACAGTTCAACGTGGCGCTTTGGCCCCAGCCCAACGGGGTTGAAACCATCCACCGCTCGAAAGCAGTGGGCGAGCCGCCCTTTATGCTGGGCATTTCCGCCTTTTTGGCGATTTCCGATGCCATCGCGGCCTGCGGGGGTGCCTACCCCGCGCTCGATGCCCCGGCCACGCCCGAAACCATCCGCAACGCGGTGAAAGCGCAGGCCACACATGGCGTTTGATCTGCAGGGGCTGGCCGATGCTGTGGCCCAGCATGGCAGCGTGGCACGGGTGGTGATTGCAGGCTGTGCCGGGTCATCCCCGCGCGAGCTGGGGGCTGACATGCTGGTTTGGGCCACGGGCCAAAGCGGCAGTATCGGGGGCGGCGCGTTAGAGTTTGCCGCCACGGCCCGCGCCCGCGAAGGGCTGCAACTGGGCGCCAAGGGCGATTGGTTTGCCCGCTATGCGCTGGGGCCAGATATGGGCCAATGTTGCGGCGGTGCTGTCAGTTTGCTGTGCGAAGTGTTCGACGCCGCACGGCTGGACGCATTGGAGCGGGGCGGGCTGAATGAAACGCTGGGCTTGTTTGCCCGGCCATTGCCCCACACGGGGGCCAAAACCGGGGCCAACATCGCGGCGCACTCGCTGGGCTTGGCGCGGCTTTTTGATCGCGCCCGCGCCCAAGGCGTGTCGCCACAGCCGCAAATTTGCGATAACTGGATGGTCGAGCCGCTTTTGCGCCCCGGCCAACCACTGTGGCTGTGGGGGGCGGGCCATGTGGGGCGCGCGCTGGTGGCCATACTGGCGCCCCTGCCCGATATCGCGCTGACATGGGTTGATACCAGCGCTGCACGCTTTCCAGCCGATATTCCGGCACAGGTTGTGGCCCTGCCCGCAGCCCTGCCCGAGCGGCTGGTGCCCCATGCGCCCCAAGCCGCCCAGCACATTATCATGACCTATTCGCACCAGCTGGATCTGGCGCTGTGCGATGGCCTGCTGCGCCACGGCGCGGCGGATATCGGGCTGATCGGATCAGCCAGCAAATGGGCCCGGTTTCGCAAACGCCTGCAGGCCATGGGCCATAGCACTGCTGCCATTTCACGCATTACCTGCCCGATCGGCACGCCAAGCTTGGGCAAACACCCGCAAAGCATTGCCATAGGGGTGGCTGCGGCTGTAGTGCATAACACCAAACGCGTCTCAAGCGGGGAAAGGGTGGCCACGGGGTGAGTGAAATTTTACTGCAAATCGAAGGGCTCACCAAGGCCTATCCGGGCGTTGTGGCCAATGCCGATGTCTCGCTGACGATCCGCAAAGGCGAGGTGCACGCGCTGCTGGGCGAAAATGGCGCTGGCAAATCAACGCTGGTCAAAATGATCTACGGGCTGGTCAAGCCAGATAGCGGCCAAATGGTGCTGCGCGGTGCGCCCTATGCACCGGCCCAACCACGGGCCGCGCGGGCCGCGGGTGTGGCAATGGTGTTTCAGCATTTTTCGCTGTTTGACGCGCTGGATGTGGCCGAAAATATCGCCCTTGGCATGGAAACCCCGCCGCCGATGCGCAGCTTGGCCCAGCAGATCCGACAGGTTAGCGAAACCTATGGCCTGCCGCTGGACCCGTATCGCACCGTGGGCGAGCTCAGCGCAGGCGAGCGGCAACGCGTAGAAATCATCCGCTGCCTTTTGCAATCGCCGCAGCTGTTGATCATGGACGAACCCACCAGCGTGCTGACGCCACAAGAGGTGGAAATCCTGTTTGAAACCCTGCGCAAGCTGACAGCCGAAGGCGTGGCCATTCTCTATATCAGTCACAAGCTGGAAGAAATTCGCGCCCTCTGCGATGCCGCCACAATTTTGCGCCAAGGGCGCAATGTGGGCACCTGCGTACCGGCACAAACGCAGGCGCGCGACATGGCCGAAATGATGGTGGGCAGCACCTTGCACACCCCCGCACGCAGCCCCCGGACCATGGGCGATGTGCTGCTGGCGCTGAACAATCTTTCGCGGCCCAGTGCCTCGGCTTTTGGCACTGCGCTGAAAAATATCACCCTATCGGTGCAGGCGGGCGAGGTGCTGGGCATTGGTGGCGTGGCGGGCAATGGCCAAGACGAGCTGCTGGCGGTGCTGTCGGGTGAATTGCTGACACCCGCTGATGCGGTGCAGTTCATGGGCCAACCCATCGGACAGGCCACCCCCCAAGCGCGCCGCCGCCTTGGGCTGCTATGCGCCCCCGAAGAGCGGCTGGGCCATGCGGCGGCCCCTGACATGAGCTTGGTCGAAAATGCCCTGCTGACGGGCGTGCAGCGAAAAGGCTTGGCCAGCCGCGGCTTTTTGAAATGGGGGGCCGCGCGGCGGTTTGCCGAAGACATCATCGCGCGCTTTGATGTGCGCACCCCCGGCCCAGACGTGGCGGCGCGGGCGCTGTCTGGGGGGAACTTGCAAAAATTCGTCATCGGCCGCGAGGTGATGCAGGCCCCAAAGGTGCTGGTGGTGAACCAACCCACATGGGGGGTGGATGCCGCCGCCGCCGCCGCCATTCGCCAAGCGCTGCTGGATCTGGCCGCTGGCGGTGCGGCTGTGCTGGTGATCAGCCAAGATCTGGACGAGCTGATGGAAATTAGCGACAGGTTCGCGGCATTGAACGAAGGGCGGTTAAGCCCGGCAAAACCCACAACTGGCCTCAGCGTAGATGAAATTGGCCTGATGATGGGCGGCGCGCACGGCATGGAGGTGGCGCATGTGTGACCTGCCGATAATCAGAAAGGGCAAGCCATGCTGAGACTGGAAAAACGCCCCCAGCCATCGCGGCTGTCGACCTATCTTACACCGGTTCTGGCCGTGGTGCTGACCATGCTGTGCGGCGGGCTGCTGTTTTCGTTTTTGGGCAAAGACCCGGTTTTGGCCATTCGCACCATTTTCTGGGAACCGCTATTTTCTGAATTTGCCTTTTACTACCGCCCGCAATTGCTGGTGAAAGGCGCGCCCTTGGTGTTGATTGCCATCGGTCTTAGCCTTGGGTTCAAGGCCGGTGTTTGGAATATTGGTGCCGAGGGGCAATATATCATCGGCGCGCTTTGCGGCGCGGGTGTGGCGCTGGCCTTTTATCCGATGGAGGCGGCGTTTATCTTTCCGCTGATGGTGCTTGCGGGGGGCTTGGGTGGCTGGGCTTGGGCCATGATCCCGGCCTTTTTGAAAGTGCGGTTTGGCACCAACGAAATTCTGGTTTCGCTGATGCTGGTCTATGTGGCCGAGCAGCTTTTGGCCTCGATGTCTTTGGGGCTGTTGAAAAACCCCCAAGGCTTTGGTTTTCCCGGCTCGCGCAATTTGCAGCAATATCCCAGCGCCCATAACGCCGAGCTGATCGCAGGCACAGGCATGCATTGGGGTGTGGTGGCCGCGCTGATTGCGGTGATCTTTGCCTATGTTTTGCTAAACCGCCACATGCAGGGCTTTTACATCCGCCTGACGGGCGATGCCCCGCGCGCGGCACGCTTTGCCGGTGTCAGCCCGACGCGGCTGGTGCTGTTTTGCCTTGGGGTTTCGGGCGCCTTGGCCGGGCTTGCCGGGCTATTCGAGGTGGCGGGCCCTTCGGGCGTGGTCAGTATCGATTTCAACGCAGGCTATGGGTTTACCGCCATTATCGTGGCCTTTTTGGGCCGCTTGCACCCTGTGGGCATTTTGATGGCCGGGGGGCTGATGGCGCTGACCTATGTGGGCGGCGATATCGCGCAATCGAAACTGGGGTTGCCCAAAGCCGCCATTCAACTGTTTCAGGGGATGCTGTTGTTTTTCCTGCTGGCGGTCGATTTGACCACCAATTACCGCATTCGTCTACGCCGCAAGGAGGCCAGCTAAGATGGATCTAAGCGCAATCAACCCAACGCTGCTTTTGGCCTCGTTGATGGTGGCGGCCACACCGCTGCTGCTGGCGGCCATCGGTGAACTGGTGGTGGAACGGGCCGGCGTGCTGAACTTGGGCGTCGAGGGCATGATGATCACCGGCGCAATCTGTGGCTTTGCCATCGCGGTGAACACCGGCTCGCCGATTTTGGGGCTGGTGGCGGCGGCCCTTGGCGGGGCGGTTTTATCGCTGCTTTTCGCGGCGCTGACGCAATATGCCTTGGCCAATCAGGTGGCCTCGGGGCTGGCGCTGACGCTGTTTGGCCTGGGCTTATCGGCGCTGATCGGCCAAGGCTATCAAGGGATCAAACCACCCTCTTTCCCAAAGGCCGATATCCCGCTTTTGTCTGACATCCCCTTTCTTGGCGGCGTGCTGTTTCGCCACGATTTCGTGGTATATCTGGCCATCGCGCTAACCGCTGTGGTGTGGTGGGTGCTAAAATACAGCCGCATCGGGCTGGTGTTGCGCGCCGTGGGTGAAAACCACGATGCCGCCCATGCGCTGGGCTATAAGGTGGTGCGCATCCGGGTGGCGGCGATCTGTTTTGGCGGGGCCTGTGCCGGGCTGGGTGGCGCCTATATCAGCCTGATCCGCGTGCCCCAATGGACCGAGGGAATGACCGCCGGCATCGGCTGGATCGCCTTGGCCTTGGTGGTATTTGCCAGCTGGAA
>Ga0181593_10005892_pt1 | contig 11044 bp, 10 predicted proteins | sample 071ome_19_FD_133756 | JGI IMG/M metagenome (GOLD analysis project Ga0181593, IMG submission 133756) | Coastal salt marsh microbial communities from the Groves Creek Marsh, Skidaway Island, Georgia - 071413AT metaG (megahit assembly) | ecosystem: Environmental > Aquatic > Marine > Intertidal...
AGAGACCTTAGATATTTGCCACAGAGGTTATATTGTCAATGAGGGCCAGATTATTGCCAGCGGAACCAGCGAAGCAATCATCGAAGACCCACTCGTGCGCTCCGTCTATTTGGGCGAGCACTTCAAGCTCTAGCATGGCTCCAGTGCTATCAGCCGCTAAGGCTGAATCACTGGAATGCCAAAGCAACCCCAATGCTAAGTTACACCCCACCATGTAGTGGCCACGGCGATACATGATGATCGCCTTGAGCTAAAGGGTTCATGACTTGACGATTCCTAGTCGAGGAGCTCCGTTCTGAGATCTAAACTGCCAACCAGCGCTTTAACCGACTATTCCTGCTGACCTTCTAGCTTGCTTATTTTTTGCTAACGGCTGTCTTCTCGTTCACTTGCCCTCGTTTATTTCGGCTTTTACAGCAGAAGCTTTTAAAAGAAGGCCACTTGTGACAGCGGCGCTTGTAACAATGGCGGTTATCACAACGACTGCTGTAACAGCAGCTTTCATAGCAGCCGTCATAGCAAGTTTCATTCCAGATCTATCAGAAGTATCATATCGCCATGAGCATGAGACCATCTCTATCGCTGAAAATTGGCCAACAACTGAGGATGACCCCCCAGTTGCAGCAGGCTATCAAACTATTGCAATTGTCGACACTCGATCTCCAGCAAGAAATCCAAGCGGCACTCGATTCAAACGTCATGCTAGAGGAATATGACGAGTCTTTAGACCCTGACTTGGCCGCAGCGGACAACGATCTCAGCGAACAAGCTGGTGATTCAGACGGCGAAGGTTTTGATGAAGATCAGAGTCACGCACTCGCAGAAGCAAGCGAAGATCTTTTTTCTGAGGATCAGGTCAACAATTCTTTAGAAGAAATATTCGACCCGGCTATCGATGGCGATCGTGTCGACGATGCCTCTGAGTTAATCGCCAAAGACCAGATAGATGAGGATTTACCGGTCGATAGCGTTTGGGAAGACGTCTACGACACGCTACCGACAGGTACCAGCGGAAACACAGGTTTCGAAGAGGACGGCGAATCCTTCGATGCTCGCAACAGCCCTCAGGGCACCGTTCAAAGCCATCTGCTAGAGCAACTCAACCTGCTGAACTTGTCTGAGACAGATGAAGTCATTGCGCTCCATATCATAGACGGACTCGATCACGAGGGCACGCTAATGTTGGATCTTGTTGAGATCCTTGATGCGATGCCGTTAGATGCTGATGTCGAACTCGATGAAATAGAAGCAGTGCTGCATTTAATCCAGCACCTTGACCCGCTGGGCATTGCTGCTAGAAATCTCGGCGAATGCCTTACTATTCAACTTAAATCCCTACCAGAGAAAACTGCAGCTTCGGCCCTTGCGCTTGAAATCATCGACTCGCATCTCAGCAGCCTCGGCAACCGAGATTTTGCGTTTTTGCTTAAGCATCTGCGAGTGTCCGAAATTGAACTACAAGCTGCCATCGCCTTAATTCAAAGCTTAGACCCAAAGCCTGGCGCAAAACTCTCTGAAGTAGCCCCACAATACGTCGTACCCGATGTGGTCGTCACAAAAAAACAAAACCGGTGGGTGGTCGAACTCAACCCTGCGATTAATCCCAAAATCCGCATCAACCCAGAATACTCGGCAATCGTTAAACGTAATGACAGCAGTCCTGATCAAAGCTACCTAAGAGATCAAATGCAGGAAGCCCGCTGGTTTATTAAGAGTCTGCAGCAGCGCAATGACACCTTACTGCGAGTCGCAACCCGAATTATGGAGGTTCAGGCGGGTTTCCTAGAGCACGGCGACAGCGCGATGAAGCCGCTGGTCTTGCATGACATTGCTGAGCATGTTGAGCTTCATGAATCGACAATTTCCCGAGTGACAACCCAAAAATATATCGACACGCCATTGGGCATCTTCGAACTTAAGTATTTTTTCTCCTCACATGTCAGCACTCACTCTGGCGGAGAGGTATCCTCTACCGCAATCCGAGCCAAGATCAAGGATCTCATCAGCCAGGAAAATACTCGTAAGCCACTATCGGACAGCAAAATCGCAAAACTGCTTGCAGAAGATAACATCAATGTAGCTCGAAGAACGGTCGCTAAGTATCGAGAAGCGCTGATGATTCCACCCTCAAACGAACGCAAGCAACTCAACTAAACCCTCCACTTTCTGTTCATCAAACTTCCGATTAACGGAACATTCTTGCTCTGATAGGGTCTTAACTATACCGGTGTAAAACCGCCAGGTTCATCACCGGCTGGACACAACCTATCTTACGGTCACCAGCGGAGTAACCATTATGCAAATTAGTGTGAGCGGTCACCATGTACAAGTTACTGAAGCAATCGAGCAATACATTCACAAGAAACTCGGTCGACTGGAAAAGCACTTTCAGCCTATTTTGAGCAGCCAAGTTGTGCTGACCGTCGATCGAAATCGTCAGAAAGCTGAGAGCACCATCCATATTTCAGGCGTAGAGGTATTCGCCGAAGCAGAATCCGATAACCTGTATGCATCTATCGACAAAATGTCAAAGAAGCTCGACCGAAAAATCATCGAACTTAAGCGTAAATGGGTATCAAAACGACATCAAGGAAGACAACATAACAGCGAGTGATCGCTTAAATCTATGAAAGCCTTAAGCTTGATTGCTATACTGCCGCGATCAAGCTTCGTCGCCACTTGCCGTTATGAAAATTGCCTCAATTTTATCGCCACAACGAACACTTTGTCGGCTGGCTGCAAATAGCAAAAAACGGGCGATAGAGCTTGCCGCTGAATTTATTGCAGAACGCGACGATCGCATCGACGAACAAGAACTCTACCGGCTGCTTATTGCTCGAGAGAAGGTCTCGCCAACGGGTCTAGGCTCTGGAATCGCCATACCTCACTGTCGGATGGCAAACTGTACTGGCATCATGGGCACACTTGTTACCCTAGAACAGGCTGTTGATTTCGAAGCCATGGATGATGAACCGGTTTCGACGCTGTTCATCTTAATTGTCCCCGAAAAAGAAATGGAAGCTCATATCGAAGTCCTATCCATGCTAGTAGAGCGCTTTCAGCATCCCTGGTTTAGAGAAAAGTTAGAAGCCGCGAGCAATCCCGACGATCTGTATCTAGCCGCTATTAGCGAAAAACCCTGACCTGCGACTTTCTTGAACGTTACAGATAGCCAAGCAATTTTTAGAGACGCTACATGAGCCAATCAAAAACCCAAATCCTCGTCATTAGTGGCAGATCTGGATCCGGAAAGAGCACTGCACTCCATGTTCTTGAGGATTTAGGGTTTTATTGTATCGATAATCTACCGGCGTCGCTGATTCCAAACTTAGTAGAACGCACCACTGAAAATCGTCTATCCCACAAAATTGCTGTCAGCATCGATGCTAGAAATTCTGCAATTGACCTGGAAGGGTTTCCCGAAGCGATCGCCAATATTGAAAACACCGATATCAAGGTTGTCTATTTGGATGCAGCTAGCCCGATACTGATTAAACGTTTCAGTGAGACACGGCGAAAACATCCCCTCAGCAACGCCAACATCAGTCTCAAAGAGGCCTTGGAGGTTGAGAGTCGGCTACTTGACGGCATTGCTATGATGGCGGCGCTTAAGATCGACACATCGGACATGACGCTCCATCAGTTGAGAGATGAAGTGAGAGATCGCATCGCCGAATCATCGGGCGACACAACGTTAATGTTTCAGTCTTTTGCCTTCAAGCACGGCGTGCCCGTTGATGCAGACTTTGTATTCGATGCTCGATTTTTACCCAATCCCCATTGGGTTACCCGTCTGCGCCCTTTGACAGGTCTTGATCAGCCGGTCGTCGAGTTTTTATCTGCAGAGCAAGAAGTGATAGATTTTAAGCAAAGCATTGTGTCTTTCTTAGGTCGATGGTTGCCATCCATGATCGAAAGCAATCGCGCATACATCACAGTTTGTATCGGATGTACCGGTGGTCAACATCGATCTGTATATCTCGCAGAGACGCTTGCCGAGCACTTCCAGCAATCGCACGACAACATCCATTTAAGACACAAAGCCCTAGGCAAATCCTCGAAACTTAGCATCGTCCCACAATCATGAAATTGGGCAGTACCAGGGTAACCAACCCGCCCGGGCTCCACGCCCGCTCCGCCGCTGGAATTGTGAAACTCGCAAAAACCTTTCACAGCATCATTGAGCTTACAGTCGATGACAAGCGAGCCGATGCCAGCAACATCATGGCATTGCTCATGCTCGAGGCTATATGCGGAACTAAGGTGGAGGTCACGGCATCCGGTACCGACGAAGCTGAAGCGCTGAGCGCGATCATCGCTTTCATTGAGAACGATTTTGGCGAAGCTGGCATCCCGAATCCAAATGCTTGATCAATCTGATTTACTAAGGCTAGTTAATCAACCGTTGACCGAATCCACGATGGGTGAGATTCGAATGGCGATGACCGAGCTAGCAGCTGCTGATATTGGTAATTTGCTGAGCAGCACGCCAGCTGCCGAAAGGCAGCAATTGTGGGATCTATTTGACGATGATCTTCAAGCCGAGGTCATCAGCCACATTGAACCAGAATTGGTGCCTGATCTGTTCGCCAGTCGGTCCGCTGAGGAAATCGCCCAAGTCATTGAAAAAGTCAGCGGCGACGATGATGTCACGGATATTATTCAGCAGCTGCCTGATGCACTTGGGGAAGAAATTCTCGAAGCCCTCGATATCCAAAATAGAGAACGGGTCGAAAACCTTCTGATCTATCCTGCTGATACAGCAGGTGGTCTTATGGATACAGATATTATTTCTGTGAGGTCTGATATCACCATCGACGTTGTTCTCAGGTATCTGCGCAGGCACTCTAACCTCCCCAATAGCACCGATCAAATTTTTGTCGTTGATAAAATGGGTTTTTACTTAGGGACATTACCGCTATCCACCATTTTAGTCTCAGACCCCAGCACGCCAATATCTGACTGTATCGAAACGAAATTAGAGCCCGCCCTGGCAACGCTCTCAACCCATGATGTTGCACAACTGTTTGAGCGCTATGACCTGATTTCTATGGCCGTCGTTAGCGACGCTGGACTCCTTGTCGGGAGAATCACCATTGACGATATTGTCGATGTCATCATTGACGAAGCTGACCATTCTATCTTAGGAATGGCAGGCCTTAATGAAGAGGATGATACCTTCGCGCCAATTTTAAAAACGACTCAAAGCAGAGCACTCTGGCTGGGCGCCAATTTATTTACCGCACTCATTGCTTCAGCGGTAATAAATGTCTTCGAAGATACCATCGCCAAGGTCGTGGCACTTGCGATTTTAATGCCCATTGTCGCCAGCATGGGCGGGGTTGCAGGAAGCCAGTCTCTGACACTTGTCATTAGAAGCATGGCCCAAGGCACCCTCATCGACAGCAACCTCCCATGGTTAGTTCGCCGAGAGTTAGCCGTATCGATTTTAAATGGTTTACTCTGGGCAAGCCTTATTGCTGTTGGCACGTCAATGGTATTTCAGGACTGGACCTTAGGCTTCATTATCGCCTTTGCGCTGGTCATCAACATGGCAACGGCAGCGCTCGCAGGCGCTATGCTTCCCCGTTTCCTAAAATCAGTTAACATTGACCCTGCGATTGCTGGCACCGTGATACTCACTACAATTACAGATGTTGTCGGCTTTGTAACCTTCTTGGGTACGGCCACGATATTTTACGGCTAAGGAACCTGTTGTGTCTGGCGATGAACCCGAAAGTAAATCCCTTCTCAAACGCCGAGCCAAAGATGTGACCGAACTTGGCGTATTGCTTGCCGAACGGACTTCCGTGCAACTGAGCAGATTACCCTATCCTGAAATTGTGACTGCTGTTGAAACCTATCAGCGCATTACCAAAGGTAATGCCAAGAAACGACAGATGCTTTATATCGGCAAACTCCTAAGAAAGGTAGATCTTGACGTTATCGAACGACTGATAGACCGGTTCGACAGCGCCAGTGAGAGCCATCAACTATTAGTGCAACAACTAGAAGACTGGCGCCAACGCTTAATAGTCGGAGACCCGGAGGTCATAAAGGATATCAGTCTTGTCTGCCCAACCTTAGACAGACAACACCTCAGGACGCTCACCAGAGAAGCAAAGTCTGCCGCAGAAGGTAACAATGATGCGCCCGAGGGCACCCGCGCCTATAAGAAACTCTTTCAGTATCTCAAGCAAATTTCTGATCGTTCAATGATGGACGATGCCAAGCAGGAATAGCTGCTCGAGCTTGGTCGAGCAAACTAAAATCCAATCGCTGGGTAATCACCCCGGGGCCATCGGGAAGCGACACCAGAACCTCACCCCATGGAGAGATAATCTGCGAATGCCCAAACGTTTGACGGCCACTATCGTGACCACCTGACTGGCAGGCTGCAACCACAAAGCAAGCATTTTCAATGGCCCGAGCACGAATCAAAACCTCAAAATGGGCCGCGCCAGTCACCTGGGTAAACGCTGAAGGCACCGCGAATATCTGAGCTCCTAAAGTGGTCAAAGCAGTGTACATCTCTGGATAGCGGACATCGTAACAAACCGACAACCCGACCTTGCCAAAAGTTGTATCAACAACCACAAGGTCATCGCCAGCCTCAAAGGTATCGGATTCGCGGTAACGGCCTTGACCATCTTGCACATCAGCATCGAACAGATGTTTTTTGTCATACCGCGCAACCAGCTGCCCCCCTGGATCATAAACCAGCGAGGCAGCTCTCACCCTAGGCTTTGCAACTGGCCAATTATCTGGTCGGGATGCAATCGGGAGCGTGCCAGCAAATATGTACGCCTTCAAAGTACGCGCTTGGTCCGCTATGTAATTGCTTATCTCACGGCGACCTGCTGCCTCTGATTCTCCGATCGCTCGCGGGTCTTCTGCCGCGAGTGCGGCGAAATTTTCGGGCAGAAAAATAGCTGACACAGACCCTGATTGAATGGTGCCGAGCAAATCATCTAGTTGGCGCAGACTAATATCAACTTTGGCACTGCTGCAGAGTTGCACCACTGCAATATTCGCAGTAGACCTCATGTCATAGACTCGTTTCAGCACTTTGTGCTGATTCTGCGGTAACCTCAGCATTGTCCCTAACGGAATCGTCAAATATCGACACAAACATGACCTCCGGCTCTGAAAGAGTACCGGTCACTTCATATTTAAGACTGGTCAATTCATTGATTTGGTCTTTGAATACCTCCCGCGCCAGCATCACCCCAGCACCTGCCAAAGGGCCAGTAGCGATCGCGCTATAAGCCGCGTACCAAGGTAAATTCTTATTCAGAGGCAACGTCAATATCAGATCATTATCCAACACTTCTGTTAGAAGATTGATTTGCCCGGCGACCGTCAGTTGACTGCCTGCGCCAAGCACTCTGAGCGGTTCGGAAATCAATACTGAGCCCGATCCAATATCTAGGCGACCAGTAACCTGATTAAACGCATGCCCCTCGCTTAATAAGCTATTGAGATCAAAACTAAATCGCTTCGCGATTTCTGCGAAATCAAAGATACCCAACAACTTCAAAGCCCCAGAGCTGGTTTCTGCTTGCACGATCCGGCCTTTCCCGCCCTCGACTCCGATCGATCCCCGCAGCCGAGCAATGTCGATATTTAGCGGCGATCCAGGCCAGGTCAACGTTGATTGGTACTTAAAGTTTTCACCTTCAAGACCCGATGCAAAGCCCCAAGCAGCCAGGCAGGCTTGCATATCCTGAACGATTACCTCCCCTTCAAATTCCGATCGAGGTCGATCAGCACCCGGATACCATTTCAACCCATCCGCAGCGTTAATCTGCATGCCTTTGACTTCTGCCTTTAGCGCGTTCAGAGCGACAAGGTCTTGCGCTGGTCGCAACTCAAATGCCCAACTTCCATAATCATCACCATCTAGGACAATTGACTCTATCGTGACATCGGCTGGCATTAAGTCAGCGCTGGTTAATCCTAATAATGGGTCACTTTGTGTCCCATCAGAGTTCAAATTCAGTTTCTTAAGCAAAACCTCCAAAGGAGCATCTTCATCGTCACTCAGCTGCACCGAGCCGATAACTTGTTCATTATCAAGCGTCATATGCCAACGATCTTGGGCCGGATATAACCCTAAATCGACGTCTTTCAGTGGGTAACCAAACAAATCGAATTCATCCGTACGCACTTGAATCGAGTCAAGCCTTTCCCTAAAGGTTTCGGCAACACCAAGACTCGAAAATTCGTCTAGTCGTAAAAGAAAGCTATCCCACTCTTCCAGCGAAGCAAAAGGCAGCCTTCCTCTCACACGCAGCGCATCAAATGCAGCGGCTGAGGGCTGATAATTGCCAATTTCGATCGAACCGCCCTTTACTCGATCGCCCTCTAGTTTCAAAAGCCCACCTGCGCTGCGCTCCCAATTAAACGAGATCTCAGACCCCATTGGGTCAAAAGTTTGAGTCAAAGCAAGGCGGCGTTTTGAATCCGCTGAAACCTTTGCAAAAGGCGGTGGCATATCGACAGTCACGCCTTGTAAATCCGTTTCCAGATCAACGCTAGGCAGGTCGGAGCGACTCCCAAACGGAATGGACAAATTGCCTTGATACTGTGTCTTTCCCTCCGCGAATCGCAAAAGCACTAAATCTAGCCAAGATTGCACTTCAGCAATATTGACGGAACCCTTGAGATCAACGCTCGTAATCCCACCACGATCCAAATAGCGGGTGCTGAGATTTGCGATTGATTCGCCGCCTAGCATCTCTATCGAAACATTTCGCGCTGATAAACCCTGCTGACTTGTGAATTCAAAGATTCCTAACAAGTTATTCAACTCAAGACCAAGATCATTCATATTCAGTTGAGCATTGGTAACCTCGACCCCAACATCGACCCCAACTACCTGATCTGGTGCACCTATCGGAACGGTCACCGAGACTTCTCCAGAAATAGGGCCCTCGCCCACCCAATATTCTGCAATGCCATTGGTCAGCGACTTAAGGGGAGTTTCTTGAAACAGTTCAATGGCATCAGAGAGATCACCCGCCAATCGACCGGCAACAGCGACTTCACTAAGCTCACCGGATTCGGAAAACGGGATAACCAAGCTCAGGTCCTCGAGCGTGGTTTCCAGCACGTTAGCCAATAAAGGCGCGCCATACACACCCTCATTGGAGATTTGAAGCACACCGGAGACCTCGCTTGCGTTCGGCCAATCAGGCGCATACTGCACTTCAGCATTCGCAACTGCTACTTCCAGCATGTAGCGCTTTTCAATTTTAGGACTCACTCGGTCTAAAGAACCATGGACAATCAGCCCAGTGACATCTGCTCGCCCACTCAATAAATTATCCTGCAGCCAGGCTGCGGCATCGCGGGGAACTGTACTTGGAATAAAAGGTTGCGCAGCGCTCAAATCAAAGTTGCGAGCGCCAATCATCAGTCCCCAAGTTCGATCTCGCCGATCCCTGGGCAGATTCATTTCTAGCTTACCAACGGCTGATATATGCTCGGAATTCGCCAATAACTTGCCAGAAGATAAAACGTATCCGTCTTCAAGTTGTCTCAGTGCAAGCCTACCCCTAACGGTTTCCAGCGCCCAAGCCTGATCGTAAAGGTTGCCAAAATGTAACGACAAATCTTGAGCATCCACGTCGAGTGCCAACGCCCCTAGCCCATAGTTCATAAACCCTTGAAACCCAGAAACCCCCGGTATCCCGTCTGCAACCGAAAGGGAAAGTTCTTTGATATCTGCGATGACGGCCAGGCTCTCAGCCACTTGGTCAAGTCGCGCCAGAGCTTTAACAGCCTCTAACCGAAGGGTTGGTCCAACCTTTGAGAAGAGCGCTCGATCCGCCTCGGAAACCCCCAAGCCTTTCATCACCTCCAAGAGAGGCAAAGTTGAATCCGAAGTGAATTCCAAGACGTCGAGATAGGCACCGACCATCATCTCCCCTTCTGACGTCGATGATCCAACAGTGACACCAAAAGGTCCTAATCCCAACCTGTGATCGTCAACGTACATAGACGAATCGCTGAAGTTGAGCGCATAAGACCGTTCATGAATGGAAAACTCGCCCACAAATTTAGATGCCAATTCAATGCCTGCGGTGTTGTTGCCCAACAGCAGCGACCACTTGCCGTGCCCTTGTATTAAGCCCTTACCTTGATCTGACGAAAGCCACAGTTCTGCCTCCAGCGCGTGTTGCTCAATGGGCGGAGTGCGCTGGGGCGTTGGCTTAAGGGTTAGATAAGCACTAATTTGACCATCGACCAAAGCGGCGCCATCACGTTCAACGGTCGCAACAATGGATACAGTTTCCCTAAGACTCAGTTTATTGGCTAAATCCGCTACAACCTGCATCTCCCCGGATAACACACGTTGGGTGTCGGTTGAGGTCAACCGTAAACCCTGGCCTTCATCTTCAAACATCAGGGACACTGGCCGTTTGGCCTCGACAAGAATGCTAGAGGATTGAACACTAATTTGTTCAGCACGTTCTAAAAATTGTCTCAAATTAAACGCTGGTGCTGATCCGGATTCTGGCAGGCCGAGCACACCCCAGCCGCCATCCGCTTTTGGCACTAAGCTCGCCCTCAGTCCCTCAAGCTCTAGCTCAACCAAAACTAAGCTTCTTGTCAGGATGCTCTGCGCTAGGTTTATTTGTAAGCCAATATGGGCGCTTTCAAGATCAATCTGCTCTGGCCCTCCCACTCGAAGCCCTCGAACAGTCAAACGTGGATTTAGGTAGATGAGATCGGCGCTGAGCGACTCATAGTCAATCGGTACCCCAACCTGCTGACTGACCCACTGCTCGACTTCAACTTGATAACTCTCCAGCAGACTGACCACCCCGCGAAGCATGGTAATCATGACTGCTGCCCCAATGACGAGACTGATAAGCCCGATTCGAATCCATAAAAATCCGCTCTGGCGCTTCATTCCAGGGACTCCTCTGGGAATTGCCACCAAACTTGTTCCTGGCGGACCTTAATAACCCGTTCTAAAGTCTGGTCAACTTCAAATTTCATGGCTACAGCGCCCTGTTGAAGCTGCTGGAGCAAC
>Ga0181593_10005895_pt1 | contig 11042 bp, 9 predicted proteins | sample 071ome_19_FD_133756 | JGI IMG/M metagenome (GOLD analysis project Ga0181593, IMG submission 133756) | Coastal salt marsh microbial communities from the Groves Creek Marsh, Skidaway Island, Georgia - 071413AT metaG (megahit assembly) | ecosystem: Environmental > Aquatic > Marine > Intertidal zone...
AAATGTGCTTTATGTACATGTTATTTTTTATTGGATCATCCTTTTTGTGATTTTTACCTAGTTTTCCTCCACGAGAGATTCTTTGAAGCTGACCAGTCTTCAGCTAGTATAGACAGGTATTCACTGGGGATATCTCTTATGGCAACAGCAGCTATCATCATTCCAGCAAGATATGGTTCAACTCGATTTCCGGGTAAGCCCTTAGCACTACTCGACGGGAAGCCAATGCTTGCTTGGGTTGTGTCTCATGCCACGGAAGCTGCTCGCCTCGTTTCAAAGGAACTTGAAACGTTTGTTGGAGTGGCTACTGATGATGAACGAATTGAGATGGCATGCGAGGAACTCAATATCCCTGTTGCTCGAACCTCCTCTGAACTAAGAACAGGCACTGATAGAACCTATGCCTCCCTTCAAGTATTTGGCATTCAACCAGAGATTATTCTCAGCCTACAAGGGGATTCACCCCTAACTCCACCTGAGCTCATCGCTCAACTCTTATCATCCATGCTTGATGTGCCCACTCGAGAAGTCGCTACCCCAGTGGTGCAACTGAGCTGGGAGGCACTCGATAACCTGAGAGCAGCCAAGCAAGATTCACCCTTTAGTGGCACGACCTGTATTCGAGATACAGACGGTCGAGCGCTCTGGTTCTCAAAAAATATTATTCCTCTCATTCGTGCTGAAGACGCACTCAGAAAAAAAAGTCTCTTAAGCCCGATATTTCGACATCTTGGGCTCTATGCGTTTCGAGCTAAAACTCTTAAAGCATTCGTATCGCTACCAGAAAGCCACTATGAAAGACTAGAAGGGCTCGAACAGCTCCGGCTCCTTGAAAATGGAATTCCTATTCACTCAGAGCTCGTTGCCTCAGACTCGCTGCCGCCGCTTCCGGGAATCGACACTCCCCAGGACTTAGAACGAGCAGAGTTATACCTAAAGGGAAAACGGTAACATGCGACTACTGGTAGCCCGTCATGGCAATACATTCCATACTGGCGATGTTATCCTTCGAGTCGGTGCAAAAACCGATCTCCCTCTTACAGACGAGGGCAAAGCCCAAACACGGCTTCTGGGCTCACATATAAGTCAAACCTACGGCACTCCGAGTGTTATCTTCACTGGCAACTTAAAACGGCTTCAGGAATCAACACATCAGATCGCCTCCGTTTTCTCATCAACACCAAAGATGATAACAGACCTTCGGTTTAATGAGCTTGATTACGGTATTCATGATGGAATGCGTGAAGAGCAGTTTGTACATCTTGTTGGCACAAAAAGGCTTGAGCAATGGAATCAGTGTGCCATCCCCTTAGAAGAGTGGCAGGTCTCTCGAGAGGAGCTGTTTCGAATCTGGGAAGAATTTAGCGAGGAGTTAAAAAGTGGGATACATGGCTCACTTGTCCTTGTGGTAACCAGTAATGGAATTGCTCGCTTTGCTGGGGGAATTACTGGTAACTTCGAGCAATTCTCAAAGGAGTATTCGTTAAAACTTGCAACGGGGGGATACGGGGTTTTTTCTCTCGATTCAGATGGGAATTGGCAAGTTGAAGAGTGGAACATTCGCCCCGAACCTCTTTGCAAAGGCTAAAGTGAAATTGAACGTGGAAACGAAAAACGTAAAAACAGGGGTTTCTGAGGAGTTATCACTGAAAAAATTGGGCGATCTTCCAAAACCTCTAAAGTTTTCGGGAAAGTAGAGCGATTTCTAAAGAGTATTCTAGGACTCGTGAAAAGATGCAAACCACCAACCGATTTAAACTCCAGCCCCTGATCAGAGTTTTGACTTTGTTCCTCAGCCTCTCGTTCGCTGTCATCGGTACGGGATGCGCGGGTGGAACACGCGGAACCAATATTTCTGGTACGGGAACAGTCAGGAGTGCAACTGGAGTGCCTGTTCAAAATGCCACCGTTACAAATCCTTACAATCAAAGAACAGCCACTACTGATACTGATGGGAACTTCTCATTACGGGAGTTAGCGCTCGATCCCAACACTCCTACCTCTCTCGTAGTTCTCGATGATAATAAAGAATACATAACAAAAGAATTTATTCTATCAGAAGGCAATTCAACTTCCTTTGCTCTAGAGATTACATTACCGAGCGAACCTAATGAGCCTGCAGAGGTCAAGGTTACACAACCAAAGTCAACAGGTAGTAGTGGGGAAGATGGAGTTCAAAATCTGAATGGCAACTCTGACTTCTCGTCTGATTCCGGTCCAACCCCTACCCCTACTCCTACCCCTTCGAGTGCTCCATCTCGTAGACCATCTCCCTCAAACAACAGTAATTCCTCCCCCATTCCAAACCCCTCTCAAGTATCGCCACCTAACAGTACGAGTGGCGAAGATAACGGTAGTGGATCGAGTAATAGTTCACCTTCAACCGCTCCAGGCAGCGGCAGCACGAGCAATGCCGGGAATACAACAGGGGGTGGAAACTCAAACGAACCACTACTTGAGGAGTGTGTTACGACTAGATTTTTTACTCAGGGAGTACCCAATCTTGCCTGCGAGCAGCCATGCCTGAATGAACCACCAAGTCAGTTCATCACTGATTGCCGGGAGTTTATCTCATATCTCTCTCAAGTCTTTATTCCATACTGTGCAAATGACCCCTGTGCATCCGAATGCGAACTCACTCATCTCCTCTTTCCAGAGACCCGCACGGGCACAATAGTGAGTCAAGGATTTGAAAATGCGAACTGCGGACGAGAGTAAGAAATAAATACGGGGCTACTACTCGTCAGAGAGTCCCTTTAAGTGACTGAAGCTTCCGTAGACCACAGAACACCGTTCCCCACTTTTTTTGGCTTTCTTTTTGTCAGATTGAATATCGATATCAAACGTTGAAAGATATCGATCTACCCGCTGATGAAAATTTGAACACTGTTTAAACAACCAGTCTCGTATCTTTGGCAGCTCTTCCTCTGGAATGTTGTCGTAGTGCGTCTGTCCATGAAAATTTGGTAGCGGATCGCCCTCATAGAATATATTCTGAGAAACCGCTGACATAAAATCTTCCACATCCTCGGCTAACATCTGAAATCCCTCAACAGGTCTCCCCTTTGGGATATAGGCTGCCTTCTTTAACTTCACTCGACCATTAGCAATCTCAACCGCGGAAACCTGATCAAGTGCCGCTAACGTACTCCTTGGATGAAGTGTCGTGCTGATACTTCGAACAAGCTCGTTGAACTCTGAATCAGGTCCTCCCAGCGATAGCACTCTCGGACGGCCTGCCTTGTCTGTAAATCTCTGGTCACGGCGCCACTGCCCAATCACGCGCACGGCAAAATGCATCGTGGTATCGGGCTGCTCTTTCGTCTCTCGTATTCGCTGAACTGCTCTTCTATCAACTCCAGTAAAAGCGCTTACACGACTATTGTTTACCTTTTCACCCCTTCGCTCGAGCTCTTCTTCTGCAACTTCAACAAATACGACACGAGCAACGTCAACGAGCTCATTGAGACCAAGAGAGCGAGAGAGGCAAAAGCGCACGACTGGTCGCAGGATCTGCTGTAAGCACCTGAGCATGGTAGTATGGAGATCGCTCATTTCGCTGCTTCCTCAAAAGACTTGAGTAATATAAACGGCTGAAATGAGTGAGATCTAAAGAGCTGAATGCGCACAAAGTACATCACAGCGGTTTTTCCCTTTACACACCGAGCCTTTCACTAAGAAAAATCTTGAGACTTCTCTGAGAAAACAGCCCTTAGTCCATTCAGATACTACTCAGCCACTTCTGTGTCTATAGTCGTTCATGGGAAAAGCAAGTGAAGAGGCAATGAGCCTCGGAAAAGGGGAAAGTCAGAGGGAAAAAGGCAACCACCTCAATACCTGCATCCACCCAGCATCGAACACGTACTCCTTGATATATCTCGTGATCAGCGAGGAAACGTTCCCTGTGGAATGTACAAACCTAGAACTCTCTCTATCCCTAAGTTCTTAAATCGAACTACCAGCTTTTTACATCCCCCTTCGCCTGTGGGTGAGAGAACGTCATACACGGGAACTTACCAAGGAATGACTGAATCGCAAGAATATAAACACCGAGGAACCCGAGGAATACCCCTACATCAACCACGCCAAATGGAATTGCCTCCGGACTTACCTGTGGCATCACCACCATGTACTTCGTGAGCCACACGCCAGTGAAAATGACCAGCGCTACAATGGAGAATGTGACCGGGTTCTTTTTGATATCCCGACTGAGAAGTAAAATAAAAGGAAGGACAAAGGCACAACCAAATGTGGTATATCCGAGCGCTTTCCATGGAAGCTCTCGAGTTCGAAGGATCAACCACTGAGTCTCTTCAGGCATATTTCCGTACCACTGTGGAAGGAATTGAGAAAAGAACGTGTACCCCCACAACATACAGAAGCCAAAAGTAAGCATCCCGAGATCCCACAACTGTCTACTCCTGAGATGCTTCTGGAACAAGCCGTGTCGTCTTGCGATACAAAACGAAAGTACGGCTAACATTGCCCAAGCGGTATAGATATTGGCCAGAAACTCAAAACCGCCAAACATGTTTGAAAACCAGATAGTATCCATTCCAGAGATCATCTCGGTTGCAAATAGCGTCCATACCACTGCGTAACAAGCCACAAGCACAGGAGCTAAAAAACTCATCCGCTTTTGGAGTGCTAGCGTTTCAGTCGCTTCACCACGCCATCCCTTCGTCAACCTTGCATAGACAACACCGGTCCAGTGAGAATCCTCTGGAAGCTTCTCTCTTGCGACTCCAACATCAGATCGAAGCGAGAGGCGAGTGAAGTACGTCAGTAACCAGAAAAATCCAAAGAACAAGATTCCAAATCGGAGATAAACGAAGTTCGGCTCCATCCAAGCCTCTCGTCCTGGCATCGGGCTGCGCGCCCATGGATAGAGATGCTCTTTACCAAAATACGTAGCTGCCCAGAAAAAGAAGGCCCAGGGGAGGAATGCGATATGGGCCTCAGCAACCCTCCGAATTGGGACGGCCCATAAGGCTCTGACGATCTGAAAAATTGCAGTCGTCATCACTGCCCCTACAGAGAGCCCCATCCAGAAAAGGAGGCTTACGAAATATGTTGCCCACAACAACTTATCTGGATAGTCAGAGAATAGTGCCCAGGAGAACACAGTCACTCCAATAGTTACGCACAACAAGCCAAAAGTACGAGTTGTTCTATTTACTGCGACTGGGGGAGCCTTCAGTGCGCCTTCGATATCAATGTTTGGAACTTCTATATGCATGGTATTCTCAACCTATTTGGTTTGATGCTAAAAAATTACTTATTTGCCATTACCTCTGTAAAATCTGACTGCATCCAACGGATATAATTCACCACATCCCAGTGCTCTCGAAGAGATAACTTGTACCCATACCGCGGCATAACGGCTAGGCCACCAAAGTGGATATAGCTAAAAAGATGTCCATCAGACTTTGAGGGATCCCGCAGATAGGTCTCCGTTACAAGATTCGGACCTGATGTTGCGCCGGCAACGGCTGGGTCAATCGACTTTAAGAACTTTGCCGATCCGCCGTAGGCTGGATCTTCTTTTCCTGTGTACTGCCCATGACACGGCGAGCAATTTACCGCCCAAAGCCTTTTCCCCCGAGAGACTGACTCCGGTGAAGATGGTACTGGATTTTTTAGAGCGGCCCTCGCTGCCCGTCCCTCATCTGTTAAGTTTTTTGACGCAAGCACTGGATCCACATAATACCGGTGTGCTCCAACTGGCACACTGCCCTTGGGAGCAGCTCGCATCACCTCACTCGTCTTAAACTGATCGTGAACCATATCATCATTAAACGGCAGGGCCAGCGCTTCAGCACCTAACGCCAAACAGCACAGCAACGATATCCCGATTCGTAAAAATACCTTATAGACCATCTTGAACCTCGACTTCTTCTGCTCCCGCTTGTTGAAGCTTCAACTGAAGCTCCTCAGTACGACTCGAATCACAACTCACTAATACTCCAAATCTGTCTCGAGAGAACCTTCCATCATATCCTGGCTTGCGTAAGATATTCGGTAACCCACAAAACAGAAAAAGCGCAGCTAGCGTTGCCAGGGCACCAAAGAGAATTGTGCACTCGTAACCGATGACAACAAATCCTGGAACAGAGGTGATTGATTTGGCGCTAACCCGTAATGGATAGTCTAGAGAACAGAGAATGGCGAGTGAGAATCCCGCCGTTAATCCTGTTACCGCCCCGACCCCGGAAAGAAAACGCACAGGACCCCGTGTATCACTCGTGGCGTCATCCAAGTGATGATTTGGCACTGGTGAGTATACTTTGTAGTCGAGTTCCTCAGCTTTCGCGACTTCCACTGCCGCGATAGCGTCATCGAGGTACTCGAAAACACCAACTACGACCTTATTCCCTTTCATGCTCTTCTCATCCTATTTTGATTACAAACTCTACACTTCTCAGTGGTGCTCTAACCTGTTCTTATCGCGGGTTGGCGGCGGAAGAATCATCTTAATCTCCGTAATAGCTACCGCGGGGAAGAATTTGATGAACAAGGTCATCCACATTCCGAACCATCCAAACGCACCAATCGTGATACCGAACTCTACCCAGCTAAAGTTATATCCACCCCAGGCTGACGGAAGGAACTCTCGGGCAAGAGAAGTAAAGATGATATTAAATCGCTCTAGCCACATCCCAATGTTAATAACGATTGAAAGTATAAATAAGTAAGTAATATTCGTGCGGAGAGGCTTATACCAAAGCGAGAGTGGTGCGATACAGTTGCAGAATGTCATTCCCCAGAATGCGGGAGCAAACTCCCCAAAGGGTCGGAACCAAAACTGATATCTTTCAAACATGTTGTTGCTCCACCATGCAGTATAAAACTCAGTGATGTATGCATAAGTTACAATGCCACTCGTAAGCATGATGAGCTTTGACATTGCCTCAAAGTGCTCTTTCCGAACAATTGCATGTAAATTAAAGATATGGCGAAGCGGTATAATCAGAGTGATTACCATGGCAACCCCAGAAAAGATTGCCCCAGCCACAAAATACGGTGGGAAAATAGTCGCATGCCATCCTGGCACATTTCCCATCGCGAAGTCCCACGATACCACACTGTGTACGGACACCACGAGTGGTGTAGCCAGCGCAGCAAAGACGAGATATGCCTCTTCGTAGTGATGCCAAGCACGGTGATTCCCATTCCATCCCACAGAAGTAATCGTATACAAAACCTTCTTTATCTTCGTCTTCGCGGCATCCCGTGCTACCGCAATATCTGGAATCAGCCCGACGATAAAGAACACCGCTGAAACGGTAAAATACGTTGAAACTGCGAATACATCCCACAAGAGAGGAGAGCGGAAGTTCGGCCATAGCATCCTTTCGTTCGGGTACGGCAAGAGCCAGTATGCAAACCAAGGACGCCCAACGTGAATCAGAGGAAACAAGCCTGCGGTCATTACAGCAAAAACCGTCATCGCTTCAGCCAATCGATAAATCGGCATACGGAATCTTGCACGAAACAAGTAAAGCACTGCGGAGATAAGCGTTCCCGAATGTGCAATACCAACCCAAAAAACGAAGTTCGTGATATAAACACCCCATGCAATGGGATGAGCAATCCCTGCTGAACCCATTCCATTTCGTAGCTGCCATGAGAATGAGATCGCTCCAATACCGACAAGAGTGACGCACAGACCAAGGAGAAAGTACCACCCAACCTTTGGCGGCTCTAACATCTTTAAAACGGTATCATTCACATACCCGTAAGAAACTTCCCGCTCTTCGGGGTCAATACTGGCATCGTCGTGAGCAGTCATCGTTGTCATAGTTCCTGATGTTACTGACATGGCATCAAACCTTATACTTTACGTTCTCTAGGTAAATAACTCCGGGTTGAGTATTCAAGTGGTGATCGAGGACCTTGTATGCACGCGAGTCCTTCGACAACTTCGAAACTTTACTGTTTGAGTCGTTAATATTTCCAAAAGCAAGCGCCTGTGTCGGACAACTCTGTACACATGCTGGCTGCACTTCCCCATCGAGGACTGTGCGACCCAGGTCTTTTGCCTTTCCTTGGGCTTCTTTTATTCGTTGAACACAGAAGGTACACTTTTCCATGACACCCGCTGCTCGCTTTGTCACATCTGGGTTCACTTGTAGATTCATCGGCTCTGGCCATTCGAACTCGAACCAATTAAAGCGTCTTGCTTTGTAGCTACAGTTGTTTGAGCAGTATCGAGTTCCCACACACCGGTTATACACCATGACATTTAAACCTTCGTCATTGTGATACGTAGCGTACACTGGGCAAACAGGCTCACACGGAGCGTTGTTACACTGCTGACACATCATCGGCATGAAACTTACCGTAAACTCTTCAGCACTTGCGTGATGATCCCCGTAACTGGCCGAGTGTCCTCCTGACTCTGGTCGCTCATCAAAATACCGATCCAGTCGGAGCCAGGACATTTCTCTCCCTTGGTAAAAAACCTTTTTCCCGACAGTCGGTATATTGTTCTCGGCATAACAGGCGGTAACACAAGCGGAACATCCAGTACACGCCGCAAGGTCAACGGCCATGACCCACTCATACATCGGGTGTACCCGCTGCTCATACATTTGCTTTGGCTCATGGTGCCCATGCTCCTCGTCGTGGTGCCCATGTTCATCACTGCTGCCATGATGAGAATCATGTTCATGGCTACTCTTACTCGCTTCCACTATCGAGGTACGAGCAAGCCCTCTACCTGCCTGCGAGTCGCTTCCTTGAGAGACGACCAGTGGAGACTTTTTCAAAGAACGAGTGACAGCAACCGATGCCGAAACAAGGGAAAGCCCCTTATTCTCCGACTCATCTCTTGAAAGAAGATCAAACACGTTCCCAACATGTGAAACCTCTCTTGCGTAGCGTCCATACTCGGTATGCCCCTGCCCTACGGGAACCCCTACGGTCCCCTCTGCAATTCTATCGGAGATATACACCGGGAGATTCAACTCTCCATACGCATTACGAACAGTGATGGAGTCTCCAGTTTTTACGCCGAGTTGTGCTGCGGTATTCTCGTGAAGCTCACCCCAAGAATCCCATACCGCCTGAACAACCGGATCTGGTAATTCCTGCAACCAAGGTCGATTTGCAGCTCTTCCGTCAAAGGTCTTCACAGAGAAGTACGGAAGCAGCGTTAGCTCACCCTTCGCCGGACTTACTGCATGCTTATCACCAGCACTCCTAAACGCCTCTGGAGAAACGTTGACTTTCACGCGCTTGTTGAGCTGTGTGTCATCAAAAACTCCACCTTGCTCCACTCGCTCTAGCCACCACTTGGCAAATCCCTTCGTTGACCCACTCCCGTTGTACACTTTACGCCACTGCGCTTTCACATAATCTTGAAATGTCGAAGTGTCACCAGCTGAGGAAATCTTTACACCGAGCGCTTTTGCGACCGTAAGAAGAGTATCGCCAAAACTTTTGGTATCAAAAACGGGAGTCATTACGGGCTGAACAATCGAGCGAATCCCAGGGACAGCCTCTGTATCTCCCCAATCTTCAAGCGAATGATGAGACGGCAGAATGAGGTCAGCCATTTTCGCCGTCTCGTCCAATGATGACGAAAAACTTACGACGAGTGGAATGTCGCTATCCACATTCCCCGCTTCATTGATTGCTTTCTGTCGCTCAACTCGCCCCTGGTTAATCGCATATTGCAACCCATAGTCTGCAGGGAGCGTAAACGCAGGATTCACTCCATCACCAACAAGTAGTAACCGGAGATTTCCCTTCCCAAGAGCGTCAATCGCGTCAGCCAGCTTCTTTCGATCGCTTTCTGGTGTACGCATTGCTCCTAGCTGTACAACATCACCAACTGAAGCAAGCACAAGATTCATTAGGGAACAGATTACGGCAAGGTCTTCTCCATAAGAGGTTCTCGACGTCGCTCCACCGGAGAGAACGACTCCGTGCTTTGAGTGCTTTAACCGATCAGCAACAAGCAAAACATCAGTCTGCTCAAGTCCCGAAGCCTCCGCAGCCGCTTCAGCTGAGGTGTTTCCTATTACACTCTGAATCCCGGACAGAACCCGTCCTGAAAGGTTTGAACCCTTACCAGCATCTATCAAAGACTTTAAAAGAAACTTTGCAACTTCAATTTCACTACCGGGAGCGCACTTCAACCAACGATCCGCATTAGAGCCCGTCAGGGAAAGCCGTGGCTCAATATGAACATACCGTGTGCTTCCGCCATTTCGTCTCCCGTCAGCCCATCTCCTGGCATATTCAACTGGGGACGCCCACGTTTCTAGGAAATCTGCACCGAAGTTTAAAACAAAATCTGAACGCTCAAGCCGATAGGTCGGTATGCCGTACTCTCCGTACACCACTCGGGAGGCTTCAGCCACCTCAACTGGAGAAAGCGGGTCATACACCACACGCTGCCCCCCACTAGCCGCCACGAAATCCGATGCGAGTGATTTATAGCTCCCTGACTGCTCACCAGTAACAAGCGCAAAATCCGAGCCTGCAAATTTCAGCGCTGCTGTAAGCTTCTTAAGCGCACTTCCCCAAGAAATCGGAACGAACTGCTCAGTGCCACCGTCCACCTTCTTCACGAGCGGCTGTCGCACCCTGTCCGGGTCATAGAGCGCTTGAAGAGAGGCTTGCCCAAGACCACACAATCCCCCTTTGCTCAAGGGATGGGAGCGGTTTCCTTCAACCTTAACTGCACGCCCCTCTCGAGTCCGAACACTAATACCGCACCCAGCAGAACATTCAGTACACGTAGAATTGTACCAAACGGCGACTCCTGGAATAGAGTCCTCTTGACCAAAAACATTCGGATACGCTTTGTGCTTTGAAGAATCAGAACATCCAGCGGCTGTTACCACTGGAGCTGCACCGAGAATCTTCAGAAAATTTCTCCGTGAGAGGCCATCTTTCTTTTCCTCTTTCTGTTCATCTGCTCGAGTTCGAATTTGAACCAAATCACTCATGTTTCTTTCACCCTGTTCAGCAAGACCTTTCCCTGCTTCACGTTCATACTTTTTCACTTCTGAGAGACTCATTCTGGGAGC
>Ga0181593_10005896_pt1 | contig 11041 bp, 10 predicted proteins | sample 071ome_19_FD_133756 | JGI IMG/M metagenome (GOLD analysis project Ga0181593, IMG submission 133756) | Coastal salt marsh microbial communities from the Groves Creek Marsh, Skidaway Island, Georgia - 071413AT metaG (megahit assembly) | ecosystem: Environmental > Aquatic > Marine > Intertidal...
ACGTGACTCTCTCGGACGAATTCGCGCGACGTCACACACGCGCGACCTACCGACGACATTCGCGACCGCGAACGATTGGTAAAAAATACCACTCATCCGATGCGATGTCCGTCCACGCGACGGCTAGACGCGTCGGACGCGCGGCGCGTGTCGGCGTACGCGCGCTTGGGCTCTTCGCTTTCAGGCGTGGTCGAGCGTTTGGTGCTCATCGCGCTCGACGGTGATTCGCACGTCATCGACGTCGACGTCGATCTGCGCGGAGCGACAGGTGATGGGAATGATGCTTCTCGCGGGGTTCGCGTGTCGTGCGCGGACGACGGGGCGGGGTTCGAGCGCGAGGCGTTGCGCGAGCTGGCGGATCGTTTTCTCGGAACTGACGACGATTCGAGTCCCCGTGAAAAAAAGGTTGCGGACGACGAGGACGAGGACGAGGACGCGACGCGGGATCGAGCGGGGTGGATTGCCGTTTTCGCGTCGACGTGTGCGGAGCTTTGGGTTTTTTCCAGAGCCGTCGGGTCTGGGGAGACGGCGACGCTCGCGTTGCGAGAGGCGGACGCAGAGGCGGACGCAGAGGCAACAGCCGTCGTGGGCGTCGACGCAAGCGTGAACGATGGATTCAGAAGAACGACGGTGATGCTGAAGGATTTGTTTCACGAAAACGCGGTTGCTCTGAAACGTCTTCGAGAGAACGCAGCCGTGGGCGTGGTGGCAGAGCTGAGGTCGGTGGTGTTTCACGTATGTCTACTCAGGCCTCGTTTGGCGTTGACACTCGTCGTGGATGGTAAGACGATCGAGCGAGTGGCGGGCGATCGTGAATCGGTGAAGGATGGGTTAACACGGACGTTCGGAACGGAAGTGGCGGATAATCTCTTACCCGTTGATTTCGTGAGCGACGACGGAGAATGGGTCATTCGCGGGTACGTGAATCAGCCGAACCGTCGAATGGCTTCGACAGAGCTCCAGTTTGTGTATCTCAACGGCGAATTGGTGCGCGGAAAAACGAACAAATTACACCAGGAAATTATTAAGATTGAATCCAACGCCTTTCTAGGGGATGGAGTGCGCGGTACGATCGCGCGTGGGTATCCAGGATATCTCGTTGCGATAGAGTGTCCACGTCGAGCGTACTCCATCGTCCACGATCCCTCGAAAACACTGATTTATTGGAAAAATGAGGACGAATGTCTAGAAAACATCAGACAAGCCATGATCCGAGAAGTCGTGTGGCCGGTACGCGAAGATCCGCCAGAGGCAGAGGGGGAGATGAATTGTGATCCGCCGCCAATTTGCGGTCAGGTTGAGACGTTACAGCATCTGAAGAAACGTGAACGATGCGACTGCTGTTTCCCCGCAAAGAATCCGTTTTCCAGCGCGACTCTCCGCCGACTCTCGGTAGGAGACGATCAACCTTCGGAAGAAAAGTCCTGGCAGAATCCGGTCTTCGCTGCGACGACGGATCTTCCCATCATGTCTGTCGAAAAGATGGCGCTGAGCTCGCCATTCAAACCTCCTGCCGCATTAAACAGGGATGTGCTCTTCGATAATGTCGTCGTGCTCAATCAGGTTGGCGAAAAGTTTATAATAGTCCGCACAGGCGATTTGCTCTGTGCCTTTGACCAGCACGCCGCTGACGAAAGAATTTCTCTAGAGGAACTCTGGGCAAATGTCTTGTCTGACAAAACGCACGTTCCCACTCAAGAAACGCAATCCGAGACGTGGCGAGTCGTCGTCTCACGAACTGAATACGAAATATTAGAAGCGAACGCACCAAAAGTACGCCGTTGGGGATGGGATTGGCGATGCTCCACGGATAAAAACGACGAAGAACGCGGTGTGAAAATTTACCTCACTCGCGTCCCGTGCATCCGAAGCACTACTCTCGGCGGTGAAGCTCTGCGGCTCTTCCTCGGAGAGCTTTCCTCGACAACTATGGCGAGCACCCAACCGCCTCGAACGATGCATCGTTTACTCGCAAGCAAGGCGTGCCGAGGCGCAATCATGTTTGGAGATAGACTGGAGAAGCATGAAGCGGCGTGTATCATCGCAGCGTTACGTCTCACACAAATGCCGTTTTCGTGCGCCCACGGTCGGCCGACGGTCGCTCCGCTCGTCACCATCCCAAGCAAGCGTCGACGCGAACGAAAATTAGATATTCCCAACATTCGAGCCTGGATGCGTAGCAACGAGTGAAGCACGATAACACACGAACAAAAAAAACATTTATTACTCGACAACATTCGCGGCGACACAAAATTGTTTCACCTTTCCCCAAGGATCTTCACAACGCAACGCTTCGTCGCGTCGAAACGCGACCCAACCGGACCCGCGATGGGCGGTGGAGAGACAAAGAATGCGCTGTCGCGTCTCACCGTCGCCGTGCTCCGCACGAGATGCCAAGAAGCCGGTCTCGACGCTTCGGGTCTGAAGGCTGACCTCGTCGAAAGGCTCTTCGCGAATGCCGACCAAGACGCTTCGCCCGACGCCGCAAAGGAGCCGAAGGACGCATCCGACGGGGAGGAAAACAATACGATGGAAGAACCCGTTGTCGCGGTTGCGGAGGACTCGGTGGAGGTTATCAGCGCGAGCGGGGACGACGACGCACTTGTCGTGCATCTGAGAGATAATCCGGCCGACTCCGCGGGCTGGGAACATCTCGCGCGACTCGCGCAGAAGGGATCGATCCCTGCGGTCCGGCCGCTGTTTGAAGAGCTCGTTCAGTCGTTTCCGCGTTCGTCGCTCGCTTGGTGCTGGTACGTCGACGCAGAGCTGACGAGGAACTCGGACGGCGCTCCAGATGATGAAGCGATCCGAGAGCTCTTTGGACGATGTCTCATACCGTGCCCGAGTGCGCTCTTGTGGAGAAAGTATGCGTCTTACATGGCAAGCACGAACGATACGACGACGGCGGAAGGAGTGGAAACGATGAAATCAGTCTACGAGTACTCGGTGGACATGGTGGGAGAGGATGCGGATGCCGGAGAGCTGTGGTTGGACTATTGTCAGTTTTTGCGGAATACTGAGGCGACATTGATCGCGACGGACGTTGCGGCCGAGCAAGCGCCAAGCGCTCGAGACATGATCGTTCGTAGAACGTATCAAAGAGCGTTGTCTGTGCCCATGCATAAGTTGGATGTCGTGTACAAGGCGTACGAGACTTTTGAGCAAGAGAAGAATAAGACGCTCGCTCGCGCTCTTTTGCAAGAATTAGCCCCAAAGCTGCTGCTCACACGCACAGCCTTGGGTAAGAGGAAGAAAATATTAGAAGGTGTCACGGTCGGCGCCGTGTGTGTCGATCCGGTTCAGCGCGGCGCTGATGGACATGGATCGTGGGTGTGCTCCTCTTTCAACAAGGCGACCTGCCGCGGTTGCTCGGCGCTTCACGTCTGTAATTACTGCGGTGCGACGACGCACGGTGCGCAAGGATGTTCTCGAAGCACCTTTTCACTGTTAGCGAGCTCACAAAAAGTCTGCACTGATCAATGGACGGCGATAATAGAATTTGAAAAGTCAAACGTGCAAAAGCTTGAGGGAGCCACTCCAAATGAGTCGTCTCCTCAGCTCTTTGCTCGCGTCAAACACGCGTATGATTTGGCAGGTTTGTCGCTCGGTGAGACTCCGGAGTACTGGCTTGAGTACGCGCATTGGCACGAGAGCGAAGGTCGCCCTGATGATGCCGCAGAAGTATTGCAGCGGGCTCGCGAGGCGCTGCCTCACTGTAGTCTTTTGACTTTTGCGGCTGCTGATTTGGAGGAATTGCGCGGGGATAGCGAAGCTTGCAAGAAAATTTACGAGGATGTGCTGGACGCTTACGAGTCAAACGCGTCAGAGGCAGCTGAGCGTGGCGAACAATCAGAGATGTCGGCTGACATTCGTCTCTTGTACTGTGAGTACATTCGCACCTGCAGGCGAGTCGAGGATCAAAGTTCCAGCCGTAAAGCGTTCATGCGAGCTCGTAAAGCTCCAGGATGCACCTGGGAAGTCTATGCTTCCGCCGCCATGGTTGAGTGGCAATACGATAAGAGCGATAAACCCGCTCGAAACATTTTCGAGCTCGGTTTGAAGAGCTTCTTAACCGAGCCAAGATACGTAGAGCGGTATGCAGAATTCTTGATTGGTATCAATGACGTCGCAAACGCTCGCGTTCTGTTCGAACGCGCGCTGAATGAGTCTCCGACAACCGAAATTTGGAATATGTTTGTCGGCTTTGAGCGAGCTCACGGTACTGTGGACACGATTTTGGACGCTGAATCCAGAAGGAATGCCGCCTGCGGTTCCACGAGCGTGAAGATCAACTTGTTGAACGCTTTGCTTGGCCGTCATACATTGATGGATCTCAGACCGGTGAGCGACGCTTATTGCGATTACTTCTCTTCCTTGGGCGCAGTGGTGCCGATGATGAGATCTGAGGCGGGTGGTATCTCGTACGCATCCATTCGAGCGCAGAGGCTCGCGCAGCAAGCGGCGCTCGCCTCTGTCCCGCCTCCCTCGGCGCCTTCCGGAGCTCCGGGCCGAACGGCGAGAGCGCCTTCAGCTCCGCCAGCAGACAAACGTAAATTACCCGGCACGCTTGGAAAGTTTTTCGCGAGTCTCCCCGGACCCGTGGCGTTCGCGAAATTCCCACCGCCTCGTGTGGATGCCGTCTTGAATGCTCTCAAACAGACTGATTTGAGCGAAGAGGCAATCGAAGGTTATCTCAACGAATTGGGATACTCTGGCGGAGAAAAACGCAAGGCGATCGAGCTCATCGAAGACCCCGCGCTCGTCGCTTCGCGAGCTTCCGCCGCGAGCAAGCCACCGGCAAAAGATGTGTTCAGGTCAAGGCAGAGCAAGATGCAACGCGCCCAAGCCGAATACCAGTAACCATCCACAGTTCGTAGCGCGTACAGACAGACTTTCAATAAAGAAATTAGGTGAAAAAAGAAGAACGTTTCATTAACTCATTCAAAGAAGCGCGCGATCCTAGGTCTAGTTGCCGCCAATCTGTTCCATCATGGCGTCGATGCAGTCGCCGTCTTCCATATCGTAGTCGTCTGGCGACTGGTCCGCTCGAAGACGTTCACCGTCAAACAAGAATCGAACCGAGTTCACCTCCAAACCTCTTCTCTGGCAAAACGCCTCGAAAACCTTTTGGAACTTGGTGGACGAGCGCACCTTGAAGTGCACCTCTCCGTTTTCCTACGCCGCGTTTCTTGGTCAGTCTCTCCCCCCGCGCGAGGAAGATCTTCCTCTTTCGTTTCGTGACCCACGTCCCACGCCTCCGCGTCTCCCCGTCCCCGTTCGACGCATCACAAACAAAATAGGTGTCGTTTTCCGGGTCCCTTCGACGTCGCGCATCCATCCAATCGCGCGCGCGTCGACGTCAACGTTTCTATTTTTCGATTTCGTTTAAAAAAATAAAAGATGACTCGAGTTCGGTTCGGTTCAACCCAACTCTCGCGTCGTCGCTCGCTCGCGCGATCTCACGCACCGTGTCCCGAACCTTAATGTTCAGGTGGTTCTCCGGCTTGACTTCTTGCTTGACGTCCTCGCCCTGTTCCTCGTCGCTGGCCATCCTTCGGCGTTCGCTTCGCTTCGCTTCGGTGAGTGACGACGCTCTCTGCGCTCGGGAAAACGCGCGAAAAATGACAAAAACCTTGAACGATGATATGTATAAACAGTATGGGTCACTTGGTAGTGCATCATGTATGTGTTTGGGTACCGAACGACGGGTGGTTCGTTCACGCGGGCGACGTGACGTCGGTAGACGCCGCCGCGCGCGACGAGGCACTCGCGCGCGCTTCTGTGTGTGTCCGCGCGCCCGTTCGTGCGTTTCGCGCGCTCGATCGTCGTTCGGTAGAGTTTTCGCGAAACGAAACGACGACGACGACGTCAACCAGCCAGCCGTGCACAGCATGAGCTCGGGCAAGGTGACCAAGTCTGCGGTGGAGATCGCGCGTAAAGCTGCGGAAATCTTCGGGCATCACGTTGGAAACGGGCTTCCGAGCGGGAGAAAGGTTTTACGCAAGGCGATGATCGGGGATAAGCTCGTGGAGTATTACCCGAGGTCGTTGGTGAAGATGGACCCGTTGATGACGGACCCAGATGATACGAGGAGAAAGGTCAAGTTGGAGCGGTTGCGGCGTCGAGGGAAGGGTGCTCCGAAGAAGGGTGAGGGTAAACGCGCGACCAAGGGTAAGTAGGGAAGGGAAAGGAAGGAATGATGGGGTGATGACGCGGTTAGCGCGTCGTAGTCGGGGCGGTGAGGATGGGTCGTTCGCGGTGGTCGCGCCGACGGGGTTCAGTCAAGCGCGGGAGCGAAGCCGACGGCCGACGGACGACCCATCGGACGGTGGATGTCTGTACCGGGAGCGAACATCGCCGCGTATGTAGCGTAAAAAACGTAAATCTTTGTTGAAAATAACACACCGAGCGGTGATTAGCCAATCTATGATCTCTTTGGGATGGACAGTTCGCTACGTCCGCTCACGCGGCGGTAGCCGTCACAACTCGACTCAGCTATGAGCGAGCCAGACGAGGTACGACGAAACGTCCCACGCGCGCGATGATTGCAGAGATTCCTTGAAAGCGACCTAATACACATTCTAATGGAATCTCACGCGTCGACTGACCTCACATCACGCGTCAACGCGCGGGCGTTTACGAATTTGTACAGGATTTCGGCGCTTTGGTGCTCGTGGTAAAGGACGCCCAACGTCGCTTCACCGCGTCCCCCGAGGATGCGAAATTCGATTTTAAATCATGGCTGAAGACAAACCTCACGCGTCCGCGCTCAGCGTGGGGCGACCCGAGCCGTCACACGGCGGAGACGTTGCGAAAGTTTGTCGACACGCTGGGAGAAAAGTACGTAGCCGCCGTCGCGAGCCTTGCTGCGAGCGATAAATGGAAAAAGAAGCGGGAACAGTGGGACGCCTGGGGTGAGGAGGAAGCCTCAGGGATGTCGGAAGATTCACGGTGGGGGTTGGTGCGCAGGACGAGGAGGAATGAGTCGTTTAAGGATGCGTATTACTCGTTGCCGTCTCACGAAGCGGGCTGGAAACGGACAAAGTATCGACCAATTCGATGGTGTAAAGAGAAGGGTCTCAAGCCTAGGTTGCTCGGTATCGATTGTGAAATGTGTGAAACGGATCAGGACAAGAGAGCGCTGTGCGGCGTCTCCGTCGTGGATGAGGATGGTAAGGTGCTTCTCAAGACGTTGGTCAAGCCGCCGGGGAAAATAATTGATTTGAAGAAGGAAATCACCGGTTTAGAAGAGAAGGACGTACTGAAATCGAAGACGACGCTGAGAGATGTTCAGGATAAAATTACCGCGTTGTGTAAACCGGGCACAGTTCTCGTCGGACACTCGTTAAACTATGATTTACGAGCGCTGAAGATTGATCACCAGCCCGTCATTGATAGCGCGTTGTTATTCCGTTACAGAGGACTTCCTCGGGCGACGCCGAGCCTAGCGAAGTTGTGCGAAGTTTTGCTCGATAAAAAGATGCGTCAAGGCGAAGGAGGGTTCCATGACTCTGTTGAAGACGCGCAGGTGGCGCTCGACGTCGTGCTGTGGGAGTCTCGTCGAACCGAGCCGACGCACGAAATCGACCCTCCGGCAATGGAAATTGACGAAAAGGATTTATGCAAACTCTTCGTCCACCGCATCCCGCGCGGAACGAGCAAGGAACGCATCAAGGCCATCTTTACACCCGATGATCAGTCACACATCGTTAGCGTCGAAGGCGAATTTCTCGGTGAAGCCGGCCACACGGCAGAGGCTTTGCGAGACAAAAAAACCACGGCGTGCTTTGTCACATTCGACGACTCCAAGCGTGCCGACGGAGCCTTTGATCGCATCGATACCCCGGCTTTGAACGTCGACGCCATGAACCGTCCTCAAAAGTTCATCGAGATTGATTCAGACGCCGTCAAAGCGATACCTGGAAAGAATCCACGCGTCGTTGTTCGAAAGATGAACTCGACGGCTGGCGGTGTAAAGCGCGCCCGTCCGTCTCATCCAAACGCTTCGTCAACGCCGAAAGAGAAGAAGAAACGTCAACGCAAACCAAAGATTCCTCTTCCGGGCGACAAGTAGTAGTTTTCATTCATTCATTCGTCATAGGTATCGTCGAATAAATCGGGTAAGCCGTGTAATAAAATTAGCAAATTTGGTAGAAATCCAAACGCGCGCAGTAATCCATCAGCGAGTAGATAATCAACCCTTGCCGCAGTGATCGACGCAATGATCTCCGCGACGTCGCACCTCGCATCGAAACCGATCGCGCGTCACGCGCCATCCGCGTCGCTCTCGCGTCCTCGTCGTCGTCTAGCCCGCGTCGGTATCGCGCTGCGCGCTGCTCAAAACGCCGGTGGTGATGGCGCTTCATCCACGCCAGCGCGTCGCGCGGACGACGCACCGATCGCGTCGAAACCCGTCGCGACGTCGACGAATGTCTCCAACGCCGCCTCCAAGGCTCTGCTGAACGAAGTGCGCGCGGCACTCGTGCCGAGCGGTGCGGATGCGGCGACGGTGCTCAACGCGACAAAACGGTTCGTAGAGGCGTACGAAGCGGGCGAGGAAATGGATGTCGTCGTCGCGAGAGCGTTGGGTTACAAGACGATTGAAGACGTGCCGGAAGCGCAGCGAGCATATGCGAGTAAGATTGCGGACAAATTGGAGAGCAACGCGCGCACGCTTCGAGGGGAAATTGAGGCTGCTACGAAGAAGTACGAATCCGGAGTGGCGGCGTATGGACGGGGGATGTACGACGACGCCGTCAAATGGTTCTCCGCGGCAGCGGAAGAGACGAGCGAGACGTCGCTGCTGGGAGGAAAAATTGCAATCTATAAGGCGCTCGCTTTGGACGCGTACGGGCAACGAGACAAGGCGCTGGACATTTACAAGTACGTCGAGAGCGTGCATCCGGAGAAATCCATTCGCAAGCAAGCCGAGGAGCTTAGATTCATCCTCGAGGCGCCGAGAATGGAGCTTCGAGAGGACGAACGCGTCGACGTTCCTATTTTACGCGATCCGGATGCGTTTCAACCGTACAATTCAAAGTGGTCGACTGCGGCCAAGCCGAGCTCTGGAGGTCCGAGACGCGCAAAGTCGCTTGAAGAAGAATACGCAGGCGAAGCGCCGGAAAAGTTTGACTATGACAAGCTTCGGTTGGGTTTACAGATTGTCGGTGGGTGTGTGATCGCGTACGGCATAGCTTGGTACTCGACAACGCTCGGATGAGAGGATACTCGCGCGCGCTTTCTTTTTATTAGCTTGATAGCAGCGGCGTGGCATTTGTAATATAGCAAGGTGAACAAAGCGAACGTCTCGATGATGAGCAAAAAGTACGTTTCGATAAAAATGATACACACGGAGACTATCGCATTCGTTTCCACAAAACACTAATCCTTCGCGTCTTCGATGCCAAACTCACTGATAGAGAATTGGGCCTCGGATTCGGGAAGCACTGGCGAACACGCGATTTTCATAACTCTGTTTTCGCCGCGACCCTTGCGCAGGGCCAAGCGAGTGGTGCTCGCGTGCGCCATAATGTTACCGCCGATCGGCTTGAGCGCGTTGGCGCCGGCAAATGGACCACCCTCGGGGTTGGCGACAACCTGGTTCGTCACAATCACCGCAACACCAAACTCATCCGCCAACTTTGCGAGCTGACGCAAGAATTTACCGAGGTGCATTTGGCGCGCGCTCAACTCGCCTCTCCCTTCGTACTCGGTGCGGTACAAGTTGGTCACGGAATCGACAATGATGAGCGCGAATCGAGATTCCGCCATCATGCCCGCCGCGGCAACCAAAAGCTCGCTCTGATGTTCCGTATTGTGCGCCTTGGCGTACGCGACGTTGTCTAAAACCGGCCCGGGATCCATTCCGAATCGCTCGGCGATTTGAATCAAACGCTGCGGACGAAACGTCCCTTCGGTATCAATGTACATGCACTTTCCTTCCCCACCGCCGTGTTCCAGCGGCAATTGGCACGTCACAGCGAGCGTATGCATCAACTGCGTCTTACCCGTTCGAAATTCCCCGTACACTTCCGTCACGCTCCCGCTCTCAATACCACCCTGAAGTAACTCGTCCACCTTACCCGAACCCGTGGTGATCATGATGACGTCTTTTCGCGCCGCCTCAATCATCGTCGCCGTCGTGAAGCCCGCGGGAACCATCGTCGCAGCTGCGCGTACGACGAAAAACAAAAAATAAGAATCACGCATTCACATCGTCAGTCATCGAAACCATCGCGTTCGCGTCGTCTCGTCCTTCGCCATTCACAAAAACTGAGCACCCCCGTTTCGCGGCGCCCCGCGTTCCCCCGACGGAGACCCGGGGTGCCAAGAATCCCACCCAGCGTCGCGTTCCCACGCTCAACCATCCTCGCGCGCGCCCGAAACCGCACCAAACGCGCCAAGCACCGTCTCGTCATCACGCACCAATCTGTTTAAGCTTCTCCACCTTTTGTTCCGAGAGTCCTTTAATCTGCGTCAAATGCTTTCGAGACGCGCGCGCCAATCCTTCCACGGTGTGCACGCCCGCTTCGGATAATTTCTTCACGTCACCCGCCGCGACGCCAGATTCCTACCGTTCCGCGCGACGATCGACGCACACCGATCGTTCCCGTCGCGTCAGTCTCTTTCTCTCGTCTTCAATTTTCGCGGTCGTCGTCGTCGTCGTCGTCGTCGTCATCGCATTCCGTTCGTGCATCCACCCGTTCCACGACGTACCTCGAGCGCGGCGATCGGTATCGGTCCGTGCGCGCATTCCTCCACCGCTCCGTCTTCTTCTCGCGCGTCTCGCGCCACGGCGACCTCCATTTATTTTTTTTCCTTCGTCTCTCCGTCTCCTCTGTCTCTCGGCGTCGTCGCGCGTCGGCGTGTGTCGGTCGTCTCGCGACGCGGCGCCGTCTGTCTCTGGCGCGAACGAACTCTTTTTGAAAACGGTGAATTAATCAATCATCGCGCCGCGTTCGACATCGCGCGTTCGCGAGACGCCGACGACGATGATGATGCGGATGGTGCGGATGGTGCGTCATCGCGTCTCGTCGTCGTC
>Ga0181593_10005903_pt1 | contig 11038 bp, 8 predicted proteins | sample 071ome_19_FD_133756 | JGI IMG/M metagenome (GOLD analysis project Ga0181593, IMG submission 133756) | Coastal salt marsh microbial communities from the Groves Creek Marsh, Skidaway Island, Georgia - 071413AT metaG (megahit assembly) | ecosystem: Environmental > Aquatic > Marine > Intertidal zone...
ATCAAACCGTCTGGTCGCAACACTCCCAACATGTAATCCAGCATGCTGTTTAACCGCTGCCGATATGCCTTGGAAAGCGGTTCGCCTGAAACGTCCGCAAGCCGGGCAGCACCTAAAAATAATTCCACCGCCAACCGGTGGTACGGAATCGATGATTCAAAATCAGCACCATCTTCAAGCACTTGATTTTGCATCTCGTGTTCCAAGTGTTCACGGCAAAACTGCCGCCATTCCCGGCCTTCCGGCAATGCGTGGAAGATAGCCGACACATAAAATAATCCGACAAGGTTACTTAGAAAATGATTGGTCGAGACCTCCGAAATATTTTCCAGATTATGACGGATAAAGAGGCCGTGGACATACAACGCATCGTAAGCGCGCAGCCAAAAATCCTCATCAAGGCTTTTTGCATGCCGGATCAGTTCAAGCCCGATGGCCCAGCTAGACGCCCGCAAGGCGACATCCATGGTGCAGGTCCAATGAATACCGATACCCACGGGATTAACTTCCGTGAAGTCATCCAACTGCCGGGCCATTTCAATCGCGTATTTTTCATCATGGGTCAGTTGGTAGGCCTGACCCAAAACCGGCCAGTGCTGACACCGCGCCAGTTCCCAAGGCAGTTTGATATCGGCCAAACCAGGACGCATTTTGAAGAGGTCCCAGTCCGTACAAATGATGCCTTGAGGAAATCTCAGGCCGGCGACAGGATCGAGATACCAGTCGATCGGCTCATAACCGTCGGGTGAGGTTTTGCGGTCCGGATCAACGGGTTTGAAGGGCCCACTGCCAAGCATATCGAATTCGTGCGCCACGACCTTGTCGGCGGCTGCCACTGTCGCCGTGACGAATTGTGGAGCTTGATTTTTCAACGTCAAAAGACTGGTTTCAGCCGGATGTGTATAAAGTGACGGATTTTGACGGACGTCTTGAATCCAGGCCTTTACAGACAGCCCTGCTTTCGAAAGAGTCGACGCCAGAAGCGGGGCTTCACGATGAAGAACCTTGATCAGGAATCGTTTTCTCAATCGGACAACGAGCCGAAGCTTGAGATAATAATATGCAAGCTTAAAATAACGATTCATGACTTTCGACTGTAAATCATATAGACAGCTTCATCTCTAAACAATAATAGCATCTAAAGGAATTTCCCATGACTGGAGACACAAAAGACGGCATCGGCCTCGCAATCGTCGGCTGCGGCACGGTCGGTCGCATTCGCGCCATGTTTGCCCGGCAATATCCCGGCGTCGGCTGGATCGGTCTCTGCGATATCGACGAAGATATCGGCAAACGGCTGGCCGAGGATTGTAAGGCCGATTTCTTCACCACGTCATACACGGAGCTTTTAGAGCGCCCCGAGGTGAATGCCGCGATTATCGCCACCGACGAAAACCATCACGCCGGACCCTGTTTGAGCGCGGTTGAAAACGGCCATGTCATGTTTATCGAAAAACCGCTCGCCACGGACGCCCGCGAGTCCGAACAGGTTGCTAATGCCATCCGCGAGTCCGGGCTCGACGCCGTCATCGGCTACACACAGCGTTTTCGCCGCCGCTTTCTCACGATCAAAGAGCGTCTTGTGACCGGGCAAATTGGCGATGTGACATCGGTCGTCACCCGCGCTTTCATGAATCGAATGGTGCCGCTTGCCACAACCCGGCGCACCAACGACCGGGCGCATTTAACACCCATGGTCGTGTCCGGCACCCATAGCCTCGATATGTCGTTATGGCTGATGGAAGGCAAAACGCCGGTGTCGGTTTATGCCCGCTCCGTCGACACGGTTTTATCGCAGCACGGAACCAAAGATTCCACGTTTGGATTGTTCACGATGGACGATGGCACGATTTGGAGCATGAACATCAGTTGGGCGCTCCCGGAAGTTTGGCCGGGCTCGGTTTACGGCATCGAAATCGGTATCGTCGGCACCAAAGGGGTCATCGATATTGAAGACACACACCGCGATCTCGTCATGGCGACGGAAGTGCCGCAGGGTTCGGGCTATAGCCCCGAGGGCTTTAAACCGGCGTTCGAACGGCATGTCGACTTCCTGACCAGCTACCCGCCGGGCGATATTTGGAATAAGCAATTATGGGGGCCGATGCGCGAAGAAACCAACGCCTGGTTCTCACGCATTCATATGGGAGCCGAGACACCTCATGCGACGTTTGAAGAAGGACACAAAAACCTGATGTTAACCCAAGCGATGGACCTGTCGGCGGCCCGCGGTGAAGAAGTGAAACTGCCGATCGACGTTTCGGAATTGTCATAATTCATAGAAAAATTCGATCATGAAAATCAAAAGCATCACGCCCCTTGGCATTCGCATCCCCATGATCAAACCGATCAAAATGGCGGGGATTGTCATCACTGATGCCGAAAGCCTCGTCGTTCGTATCGAAGATACCGACGGTAATATCGGTTGGGGCGAGTCGACAACGGCACCGACGATGACGGGCGAAACGGTCGAAAGCATGGTCGCCGCTGTTAAGTTTATGATGCCGCAAACCGAAGGGTTCGAGCTTGAGGACCCGAGTGAATTTTTTCAACACATCCATCCGCTAATGATTGCCAACGAGGGCGCGAAAGCCGCAATGGATAGCGCCGTTTACGATATATTCGGCAAACGGTCCGGCAAGCCGGTTTACGATCTGTTGGGCGGCAAGCACCGCGATCAGGCAACTGTTCTTTGGCTGCTGGCCGACGCCGTCCTGAAAAGCGACGTCGAAGCCGGCCTCGCCAAACAGGATGAAGGTTTTCGCGCTTTTAAAGTCAAAGTCGGTGTCGCCACGCCGGAAGAAGACCTCGCCCGCAGCAAAGCGGTCTGCGAGGCCCTCGGTAAGGACATGACGATTTCGGCCGATGCCAATCAGGGTTTTTCCCTCAAAGACGGATTGATTTACGCCCGGGGCGCTCAAGATGCCGGACTCGATTTTTTCGAGCAACCCATCGATGGCACTGACATCGCCGGCATGACTGAAATTTCTAAAGCATGCGGCATTCCCATCGGCGCCGATGAAGGCATTCATAAACTCAGCGATATCGAAATCCACCTAAAAGCCGGCGCGGCGATCGGCGGCAGCCTTAAATGCATTAAACTCGGCGGGATCACTCAAGTCTCGAAGGCTTGCCACTTAAGCGCGGACAAAGGATTTCACGTCAATATTGCCGGCAAGGTGGCCGAAACAAGCATTTCCGGTTCCGCAAACGTTCATTTAGCCTTAGTCGCCCCGCAACTCGATTGGGATATGAGCATCACCAGCCATTATCTGCAGTTCGACATCTGCAAAAATCCGCTGAAGGTCGTGAATGGCGAAGTTACCGTCAGCGACCGTCCCGGGCTCGGTGTCGAGGTCGACGAAAGTAAACTCGAGCAGGTCACTTATTTGAAATAATAAACTTAAAATAAACAAATTTTTTTCGGGAGATCATGTCATGCGCAAACAAGGGCCACGCGCCAATCAAGGCTGGATTTTCGATAGCCTGTTAAAAATGTCCGATAATGAAGACGTCCTCCATCCGGGTATTATGGGCGGGCGCATGGAGCGCGGGTACAAATACGGCGACCTGGAACGCGTTTATAGCCGTGTCAAAAGCCGTCGAACGTTTCCGAAAGAATGGGCCCGGGTCGCTAAGAAACAGGAAGAACTCGCAAAAGCCGCCGATGCGGAAGGTCGGCTCGTTACGGCGGGTGGGCATTACCACCGCGCCGCCTTGTATTGGGGACGCGTCCAACACTTGATTCCCGTCGACGGCAATCAAACAAAAATCGATGCCCACGCCAGCGTCGTCCGTTGCTACAATCGACTGATCGAAATTCTCGGTGGTTCAGTCACGAAATTCGAAGTGGATATCGGTGACGGCGAAAAAGCCTATTGCCTGTTTCACGCGGCCCCCGGCGAAGGCGCAAAACCGACAGTGTTGTACCTGCCGGGCATGGACGCCATCAAAGAAGATTCCCCTAACCCCTATAACAACGACTTCACGAGACGCGGCATGAATATCTGCGTCATGGATGGGCCCGGTCAGGGGGAGTGCAACATCAACAAGGTTTGGCAAACCATCGGCAAGTATTCCCGCGCCGGCAAGTGTGTCGTGGATGCCCTTGTTGCCCGCGACGATGTCGATGCCAATAAAATCGGTATTTTCGGCACATCTATGGGATCGCGCTATTCGGTCGAAATCGCCGCTTATGATGAACGGCTGAAATGCTGTGTCGGCCAGATGGCGAATGTGTGCCCGACCGACATTATCTTCAATCAGGCACAACCGAACTTTAAACGCATCTATATGTACATGACGAACATCAGCGACGAAGCCGAGTTTGATCAATACGCTGATGAAATGGATGACTTCTTTTTTGCCGCCGGTGATAAGCTTAACACACCGTATCTTCTCGTCGCTGGTGAGCTTGACGAACTGTGTCCGCCCGAAGACGTCGAAAAGTGGATGGATCGCCTTAATTGCCCGAAGGAACTTTGGATGTATGAAGATACATTCCACCCGATGGGGGAAGTGGCGGCGGACATTTACCCGGCCATCGCCGATTGGATTTTGGAAACGCTTAACAACGGCCGCCCCGCCGGACACGACAAGCGATTGTTTCTGGAACCATAAGGGACGGTTACGTATTCCGAGACGGCGCGACGCCGAACTCTTTGGTGTACCGGAAACGCTGCGATAAAAATATTATAGCGAACAAAGCTGCGCCGGCGGTATGAAGCCACCAGGCCGGCCAGAACAGCATCAAGGCCGCAATCGCCAACAAGCAGCGCTCGAGGATGCCGATTTTCACATAAAGGAAGCCGACGATTACCGCCGCCAGCGCAAGGAAACCGATAACCGCGGCAACGAATGTCTCGATCAGCGGCCATGGCTTACCAAGCATCAAGATCGGAGTAAAACCGAACATCAGCGGTACGACATACATGCCTTTTGCCGTCCGGAAGGCCGCCCACGCTGCCTTATTCGGCTTTGCGCCGGCGATCCCGGCGGCGGTGTAGGCCGGCACGCACACCGGCGGGGTAAAGCAACTGTCGAGGCTGAACCAAAAAACGATCAAGTGCGCCGCCAGCAGCGACAAGCCATACGGCTCACCGAGATCCAACAAAGCTGGCACCGCCATGACCGAGAGCACGATATAGGCGGCACTCGTCGGCAGCCCCATACCGAGTACGAAGGATGCAAAACCGACCACGATGATACCGAGCAGCAAACTGCCATAAGCTAAAAGCACGACCATCGATGAGAACTTCACGCCCAGGCCGGACTGATATAGCACGCCCATAATGACACCGACCGCGCCGCAGGCCGCCATGATCGGCAGCGATCGCCGCGCGCCGGTCTCCATAGCTTCAAGCATTTGCCAGAAACCGTAACCGACCGCTTTCATGACCTGCATTGCCGTCAGGGCAGTTTCCCGGTGACTTTGATAAAGCGCCCACCCGCCTTTGATGGCGGCAATCACGACGACACTGAGAATACCGGCGGTGCCAGCTTGCGGAACGGGCCGCCCGGTCATGATGATGGCTAAAATGATGATAATCGGTAGCAGATAGTACCAGCCTTCCTTAATGACCGGCCACACTGGCGGCACGTCTTTCTTGGGCATGCCGACGATACCGTTCTTGCGCGCTTCCAAATGAATGATGGCATACACAGATAAAAAATAAAGAATGGCCGGCAATACCGAGACTTTGATGACTTCCCAATAAGAAATACCGGTAAATTCGACAATGAGAAACGCGGACGTGCCCATAATCGGCGGCATGATCTGCCCGCCCGTGGATGCCGCCGTTTCGATACCAGCCGCCGTTTCGGGTTTGAAACCAGTTCGCTTCATCAACGGAATCGTGAAAGGTCCCGTCGTAGCGATATTTGCGTTTGAACTGCCGGTGATGGAGCCGGTCATGCCACTGGCGAAAATAGCTGCTTTCGCAGGACCGCCACGCAAATGACCGGCAACGGCGATCGACAGCTTGACATAAAAATCAGCCGCGCCTAAGCGCTCCAGGAACGCGCCGAACAAAACAAAGAGAAATATATAAATCGAGAAAACGCCAATCGGTAACGTCCATAAACCGTCAGTCGTCATGTAATGGTGGTCGATAATACGTTCGAAACTTGCGCCTTTATGCGCCAGCTCCCACGGAAAATACTGACCGAAGTACGTGTAGATGATGAAGAACATCGAGAGCAGCGGTAAAGCCGTATTGATGGTCCGCCGGGTCGCTTCCCATGTCAGGAGCATACAAATCGATCCAAACACCATGTCCATGGGCCGAAGCGGATCGACGAGCGGTATGCGGCCGAGAAAATAATCATTTTGAAAAACCACATAACCGACGGAAGAAACAGCAAGAGCAAATAAAATGCCGGAAACGATATTTTGCCACAAACCACCTTTGGGCTCGCGATAAATCATATAGATCAACGCGATCCCCATGATATACGTCACTGACCGTTGATGCAGGGCTTCATAGCCACCCGTATAGGCGATTTCTAGGTGCCAATAGGACATCGCCACGGCAAGCGCCAAAATGACGTATTCCAAAGGTGTTCTTTTTTTGACTTTGAATTCCATAAAAAAATCCCCCGTGCAGGGCGCACTATAGCCTCACACGGGGGAATCTTACAGAAATATTATTTGCCGAATCAGCTTACATGGCACCGGCTTCTTTATAAAATTTCTTAGCGCCCGGATGCATCGGAAGGCCTAAGTCCGTGCTCGCACGTTTCGGTGTCCATTTCTTGAAAATTTTATGAGCATTGTTCAGGGTTTTCTTATTGGCGAACGCTGCTTTCAAGAAATTATAGACTGTCTTCGCGGGCATTTTGTCCGTGGTCATCAGGACGCCGCTTGCACCCATCGAGTGCTTGTCCGTTTTAGCGCCCTTATAGGTGCCGCCGGGGATCGTGCATGGCGTAAATTGATGTTTAGCCAGCATCTTTTTCACCTTCGGCGACATGTCCATGAACGTCAGGTCCCGCGAAAGGTGCGCTTTGATGCCGGCACCGTTCGGAATACCCGAGTTATGAGCATACATGTCGATTTGCCGCGATGAAATTGCCCGCGAGCTGGCGCCCGCACCCGAGAACAACAACTTGAAACCACGGTTTTCCAGCGTTTTGTAACCGCCCGCCAAATGCTTGACGATCAACGCACTGATGAATTCCGAACTCGTGCCTTTTTTATTCGGGCCGAGCTTCAGAGGCTTTTTCGAAGCGACGATGTCATCCCATGTTTTAATCCCGGAATCGTAGAGATCCTTCGAAATGTATTGGTGATAACAGGACTGCCAAAACATCGCGATATGGCGAAGGTTTTTATAGTCTTTCTTATACGGGAAGCCGCCTTTGCGGGCCGCTTTGAACATATTCGAAAACGAAAACCCGAAGTCGGCTCCACCGCCGCCGACACGGGCCGGATTGGCCCTGCCGCCGCCAGGAACGATGCTTACCTTGAATTCATTTTGGTGTTTATTAATGACACCCTGCAAAGCCGCGCCGAGCCGGCCCATGGTGCCGGAGCGCGAGCCTATGGCCAAGGTATATTGTTTCGAATCGCTATATGCCGGGGTTGGCACATTCAAACACGTCAGCCCGACGGCCGCAGCAACAGAAAATACTAAAATTCTCATAAGATTTCCTCCCTAATGTAAAATACTCTCAAAAGGCGGATTTACGCCGCCCGCTTCAAACCCAGTTGTTATCCTGATGAAGAGACAACAACACGATATGGTTATTAAACCCACTAAATGTGGCGATAGTTTGTTCTGAATATCGCCACATTGCAATACCTGAAAGTCACGAATTTTTCTCAATTTTCCCCTATGGGCGCAATTTAAGTCGGCAGTTGGCGTGGCTCTTTAGGTGTATAGGAGGTGTAAAAGCCAGCCTGCACCGCCTGTACCTGTGTATTTGCCGTCCTCGGCCTGATAATTTACATTCTAGACAAGGGTATTTTTCATAGAGGCGCATCCATGCCGTTTTATAACTGGGATGAAATGACGAAGAAAAATCTCGTCGCGGCGACGGATTCGATCGCCAGCATTATTATCGGCGAGAACATTACGCTGAATCGCTCGGTCAATCAGCCCGGTGATGAAGCCCGGCCCCATACCCATGGCTGCGAGCAATTGATTAATGTCGTTTCGGGGACCGCCTGGTTTCGTGTCGGGGATGAGGAAAAAACCGTCACTGTCGGTGACATCGTCCATATTCCTGCCGGCACGCTTCACCATTTCAAAAACAAGGGCGATGAAGAATTTGTTTATCTTTCGTTTAAAAACATCTCTGAGGATTGGCCACCGAAATCGATTCTCGAAGACAAAGAGCTTAATCAGTCAAAATTAAATAAGTAAAGGAAGCCGGCTATGAGCAAGCAATACAATATTCTGATCTTTGGCGCGTCTTACGGCTCGCTGTTAGGCGCGAAGCTGGTTCTCGCCGGGCATAACGTTAAATTATTGTGCCTGCCGGAAGAAGCAGACCTGATCAATAAAGACGGAAGCATTGTCCGCTTGCCTGTCCGTGGCCGCGATGAACCGGTCGAGCTTAATTCGAAAAACGCACCCGGCAACTTAAGCGCCGGCGGCACGGATGAAATGAACCCCAGCGATTACGATCTGATTGGTTTGGCGATGCAAGAGCCCCAATACCGCTCGCCCGGCGTGAAAGAGTTGCTCGATAAAGTTGCAAAATCCGGCGTACCGTGCATGTCGATCATGAACATGCCACCGCCACCTTATCTTCGGCGCATCCCGGGCCTGGATGTCGACAAGCTTAGTCATTGTTACACCGACGCGTCCGTCTGGGACAGCTTCAATCCCGATCTGGTCACGCTCGCCAGCCCTGATGCTCAAGCCTTTCGCCCACCGACCGAGCCCATTAACGTACTCCAAGTCGGCCTGCCGACAAACTTCAAGGTCGCGCGTTTTGAGTCCGATGAACATACGCAAATTCTGCACGACCTCGAGGCAGGTATCCAAGCCATCCGTTACGACGTTGATGGTGAAAAATTGGAACTGCCGGTTAAGCTTCGGGTCCATGACGGCATCTTCGTGCCGCTCGCCAAATGGAACATGCTGCTGACCGGCAATTACCGCTGTATCCAGGAAGGCGATGAAGCGCGTGCCATCAAAGCGGCCGTACATGATGACATTGAGGCCTCAAAATCGGTCTATGCGTATGTCGTCGAGCTTTGCAAATCGCTTGGTGCTGATGAAAAAGACCTGGTGCCATTCGATAAATATGCGAAAGCGGCATTAAGCCTGGTTAACCCTTCATCCGCGGCGCGTGCGATTTACGCCGGCGCACCGAATATTGAGCGGGTCGATATGTTGGTGCAAAGCATCGGCAAAATGAAGGGCATGCAAAACGATTCCGTCGATGCAACCGTCGCCTTGGTCAACAAAAAACTGGAAACTAACCGGGCCGCAGCGAAATAATCAGTCTTTTGGCTTACCGCGTAAATCGTCTTTGCGCTCAAGCTCGTCGTCGTCATTGAGGATGCGCACGGCGGCGCCGTCAAGGTCATCGCACCGAAACTGATGAAGCCGACCCATCCCAAGGCACCGGAATGAACGTGGCCGATGGTCCAATCCGTATAATGGCTCAACGAATTGACGGCTTTGATCGACATCAATGGGCCTTCGAACGTACTCATGCCGTAAAAGGCGAGCGATAGTACCATCATGCGAATGATCGGATCGGTCCGGATCTTGTCCCAGGCACCACTCAGGGTCATCAGGCCGTTGATCATGCCGCCCCATGAAGGCATCCACAGCATGATCGAGAACGTCATACCCAGCGTCTGCGCCCAGTCGGGCAACGCCGTGTAATGGAGATGATGGGGTCCAGCCCATATATAAAGAAAGATCAGCGACCAGAAGTGAATGATCGACAGCCGGTAGGAATACACCGGCCGTTCGGCCTGCTTGGGCATATAGTAATACATGATACCGAGGAAGCCGGTGGTCAGGAAAAAGCCAACCGCGTTATGGGCATACCACCATTGCGTCAGGGCATCCTGCACGCCGGCAAACAGCACATAGCTCTTTGCACCGAAGAAAGAGACGGGCACCGCCAAGTTGTTGACGATATGCAGCATCGCGACTGTGACGATAAAGGAAAGATAGAACCAATTTGCAACATAGATATGTGGTTCTTGGCGCCGTTTCAGGGTGCCGAGAAACACCAATAAATAAACGACCCACACGATCGCAAGCCACAAATCGACGAACCATTCAGGCTCGGCATATTCCTTGGATTGCGTAATGCCGAACACATAACCGGTCGCTGCCAACACAATAAACAACTGATAGCCCCAAAAGACGAACCACGGCGACCAACGCCCGGCAAGCCGCGCCCGGCAGGTGCGTTGCACGGCATAAAAAGAAGTCGCGATGAGGGCGTTGCCGCCAAAAGCGAAAATCACTGCCGAAGTATGTAACGGGCGCAAGCGGCCGAAATTAAACCAAGGCAAATCGAAATTCAGGACCGGAAAGGCCAGCTGGAGGGCAATAACAAGGCCGACGAGAAACCCGACAACCCCCCAAAAGACGGTCGCGATCACACCCGCCCGGACAACGCCATCGTTATAACCAGTGGGCTCCTTCGTGGGGACCGCCAAATCTTTAGCGACATAATATGCCGCAACGGAAAAACTCACGAAAAATAACAGACCATAATAATAGAAACTGGCGTCAACAGCGCGTGAAGCGATGACCAGTCCCAAAACCGCACCCAGGACGAGTACGGCCAACGTCAAATAATTCGTCATTGATTTCCGCCTTTTCCCCTTGCGGCAAGAATCGATTGCAACCTCATGGCGCACCATAGCCAAAATATGGGGGGGCCTGACTTGACCCCGATCAAGGCAAATTGCTTCTTTTTTAACCGGGTTTTCCGGGACTCGGCGGCTTCCCATGCCGTTAAAACGCTTGCCAAGAGGCGGGCTTATTTATCACTATATAACGTCTACCAACTTGAGGGTGCCATGACCGCGCTAGCAGATATCCAAAATTTCAAAATA
>Ga0181593_10005905_pt1 | contig 11035 bp, 8 predicted proteins | sample 071ome_19_FD_133756 | JGI IMG/M metagenome (GOLD analysis project Ga0181593, IMG submission 133756) | Coastal salt marsh microbial communities from the Groves Creek Marsh, Skidaway Island, Georgia - 071413AT metaG (megahit assembly) | ecosystem: Environmental > Aquatic > Marine > Intertidal zone...
ACGTCCTGCTGAGAGCCAGCACCATCAACAATCACGGTGTTTTCTTTGCTGATCACAACACGGTTGGCGGTACCCAGCATGTCCAGCGTGGTTGTTTCGAGAGACATACCCACTTCTTCAGAGATCACCTGACCACCAGTCAGTACCGCAATATCCTGCAGCATGGCTTTACGACGATCACCAAAGCCCGGCGCTTTTACAGCCGCCACTTTGAAGGTACCGCGCAGGTTGTTAACGACCAGTGTTGCCAGAGCCTGACCTTCAACGTCTTCAGCAACGATCAGCAGTGGACGACCTGACTTGGCTACGTTTTCCAACACAGGGATCAGTTCCTGCAGGTTATCGATTTTCTTGTCGACCAGCAGCAGCAGTGGATTTTCCAGCTCAGCAACCATTTTTTCCTGGTTGTTGATGAAGTAAGGAGAGAGGTAACCACGATCAAACTGCATACCTTCTACTACGTCCAGTTCGTCGTTCAGTCCTTTACCTTCTTCAACGGTAATCACGCCTTCTTTGCCGACCTTCTCCATTGCTTCGGCAATGATCTGGCCAACCGTCTGGTCAGAGTTCGCTGAAATGGTACCTACCTGAGCAATCGCTTTGCTGTCTTCACATGGCTTAGCCTGTGCTTTCAGTGCTTCAACGACTGCGGCGGTTGCCTTGTCGATGCCGCGCTTGAGATCCATTGGGTTCATGCCTGCAGCAACTGCTTTCAGGCCTTCATTGACGATGGCCTGAGCCAGTACCGTCGCTGTGGTCGTACCGTCACCCGCCTGGTCGTTTGCCTGTGACGCAACTTCTTTGACCATCTGCGCGCCCATGTTCTCAAACTTGTCTTCCAGTTCGATTTCGCGTGCAACAGAAACGCCATCTTTAGTGATTGACGGACCACCGAAGGCTTTGTCCAGTACTACGTTACGTCCTTTAGGTCCGAGCGTGACTTTTACTGCATCTGCCAGAATGTTTACGCCGTCCAGCATTTTGCTGCGGGCTTCATTTCCAAATTTTACTTCTTTAGCTGCCATGATTGATTTCCTTCAAATTCGTTGAGTTTCTGGTTCTGAAGACTGATGACAATTAGTCTTCGATCACACCGTAGATATCGCTCTCGTTGAGGATAAGCAGTTCCTCACCGTCTACGTTGATCGTGTTGGAACCTGAGTACTTACCGAACACAACGGTATCCCCTACGTTGACAGCCAGAGCCTGCACATCACCGTTATCCAGAACTCGGCCGTTACCGACGGCTACCACTTCACCCTGGTTCGGCTTCTCAGCCGCTGCTCCTGGCAGCAGGATGCCACCCGCTGTGGTCTGTTCTTCTTCCTTGCGACGAACTACGACGCGATCGTGTAAAGGACGGATTTTCATTTGAAGTTCTCTCCAATATGTATGCAATCAATATGTAAACAATGTTGCGTGTTATGAAACCCCGCTGACGGCACAGATCGGCTGTCAGGCGGCCCCAAAAAATGTGTGGTTTCTTTAATGGGGGTGCCCATTGCGTTTTCAACACCCCCAACTAAAAAAATTCGTTGGGTCCAGCTGCGCGCTCTTAATCTTCGCGCTTGTAGTCTCCCTCGATGACATCACCACCGCGGCGCGACTCCTGCTCTGGCCGCTGCCCAAATGGGTCCCTGGAACCAGGCTGCTGGTCAAAGGGATTCATTGTCTGGGGTTGAAATCGTTTCAGTAACGATTGCGCCATGAGTCCACGGGTACCCGGCAACAGCAGAGAAAACCCGAAGGCATCGGTCAGAAAGCCCGGTGTCAGCAACAGTGCTCCCGCGAGCGCCAACAGAAAACCTTCTGCCAGTTCCTGCGCCGGAATGGTTCCCTGCTGCATACGTTCACTGGCACGCATCAGCGTCGCCAGCCCCTGAGCGCGCAGAAGTGAGACACCGATGATCGCGGTCAGGAAAATCAGGGCGAGAGTCCACAGGACACCAATGGCGCTACCGACCTTGATCAGTACAGCAAGCTCTGCCATCGGCACTAAGATAAAAATAAACAATAAAGGCACGTGATACTCCAGTATGGTCTGTGACTGTAATGGGGGTCATTCACAGGAATACAACCCTGCGCCCCGACAGGTGATGTTCAACAGACGACATCAGATGGCTGATAGAGGTCACTATTCACCGTAATTTGTCTTCTTTTGCCCTACTATTTGACGCTTACACAACGGATAGTGCCCGCGTCAGATAATAATTGGAGTATAAATATGGCAACTGAACATTTTGACGTATTGATCGCAGGCGCAGGTCTTTCAGGGATCGGGGTCGCCTGTCACCTGACGAAGAAATGCCCGGATAAGTCCATTGCCATCCTGGAAGCCCGCGACGCCATTGGTGGTACCTGGGACCTGTTCAGATATCCGGGTATCCGCTCGGACTCCGATATGTTCACTCTCGGCTATCGCTTCAAACCCTGGACCAGCGACAAAGGCATCGCCGACGGCGGTGACATCCGCGAGTACATCCGCGACGCGGCCAAAGAGAACAAAGTCGACGAGAAGATCCGCTTTAACCACAAGATAACCAATGCCGACTGGAACAGTCGCGACAAACTCTGGACGGTGACCGCACAGGTTAACGGTGAAGAGCGTACCTACACAGCAAAATACATCGTCGGCTGTACTGGCTACTACGACTATGACGAGGGCTTTACGCCAGAATTCGAGGGGCGCGAAGACTTCAATGGCCAGGTCGTTCATCCACAGTTCTGGCCTGAAGATCTCGACTACAAAGACAAAAAGGTTGTCGTAATCGGCTCGGGGGCGACGGCAGTTACCCTGATCCCATCAATGTCCCGTGACGTCGAGAAGATTACTATGCTGCAGCGCTCGCCAACCTACATTGTGCCGGTGCCGAGCAAAGACAAGCTGGCCATCAACCTGCGTAAGTTCTTACCGGAAAGCTTCGTATACAGCATTATCCGTAGCCGTAACATCATGCTGACGATGGCGTTCTACAACTACTGCAAGCGCTTCCCACAGAAGGCCCGCGACTTCATCTTCAATTTCAACAAGAAGATTCTTCCAAAAGATTTCGACATGTCGCACTTCACTCCGAAGTACAACCCGTGGGATGAGCGACTCTGTGCGGTACCCGGCGGGGATCTCTACAAAGCCATTCACAAAGGCAAAGCTGACGTTGTGACAGATCACATCGACCGCTTTGTTGAAAACGGCATCCTGCTGAAATCGGGCAAAACGCTCGAAGCAGACATTATCATCACTGCCACAGGCCTGAAGGTTGTCGTACTGGGCAAAATCAATGTCACCATGGACGGTCAGCCATTCAATGTCACAGATAAGATGAGCTATCGTGGCGTTATGTTCGAAGGCATCCCGAACGCGGCAATGGTCTTTGGTTACACCAATTCATCCTGGACACTGAAAGCCGATCTGATCGCCGACTACTTCTGTCGTGTCATCAACTATATGGATAAAAAAGGGTATGACGAAGTCATCCCTACGAACCACGATACAGGCATGCAGAAGAAGTCATTTATCGATCTGACGTCGGGATATATTGCCCGCGTTAAAGACCAGCTGCCTAAACAAGGCACACGTGGCGCATGGAAACTTCACCAGAATTACTTCCGCGACTGGCTGTCACTGCGAATGAGCAGTATCACGGCCAAGGAACTGGAATACAGTAAGAAATAGCCCTCCTTATCAATCCGCCGGGCTTCCTGCCCGGCAAAGCGGACAGAGCTGTCAGCATCTGCAAGGGGCGGCAGCTTCCCGCTATACTCGGGAAAGATACTCAATCCCGGAGCACGCCTATGAATATTCATGGAAGCACCATAGCCATTACCGGTGCAGGCCAGGGTCTCGGACGTACCATGGCCGTCGAGCTTGCGAAAAAAGGCGGTAGAATTGCCGTTATTGATCTCAACCCTGAACCCATGAAAGAAACCCAGAGGCTGATCGAAGCGCTCGGTGGCGAAGCCCGTCTTTACGAGTGCAATGTGGCAGATGAAGACTCTGTGGTCGCGACCTTCAATGCCATCAGCGCAGACTTTGGTGGTATTCATGGACTGATCAACAATGCAGGCATCCTCCGCGATGGTTTGCTGATCAAAGCCAGAGACGATGAAATTACCTCGATGAGCCTCGCCAACTGGCAGATGGTGATTGATGTCAATCTGACAGGCGTTTTCCTCTGTGGTCGCGAGGCTGCCTCTCATATGGTGCGTAATAAAGAACCTGGGTGCCTGATCAACATTTCGAGCATCAGTCGTGCTGGCAACATGGGTCAGACCAACTACTCCGCTGCCAAGGCAGGTGTCGCTGCCATGGCGGTCACTTGGGCGAAAGAGCTGGCTCGCTATAATATTCGGGCGAATTCAATCGCACCTGGCTTCATCTCTACCGAGATGACTGCCGGTATGCGCCCCGACACCCTGAACAAAATCTGTGCTGGTATCCCGTCTTCACGCATGGGCACCCCGGAAGAAATTGCGCATGCCGCGATATTCCTACTGGAGAACGAGTACGTTTCGGGACGCATAGTAGAAGTCGATGGCGCACTCCGAATCTGACCGCCCGCCTGAAGAACGGCTCTATCAGACGCTGGCAGCCATTCCCCGGGGCCGTGTCATTGCCTACGGTCAGCTTGCCCGGCTCGCTGGTTTTGAGGGGCGGGCAAGGTGGGCAGGACGTGTACTTTCGCAACTGCCCTCTGACACCCGACTGCCCTGGCACAGAGTCGTCAGTGCTGCGCGGCGCATCAGCCTGCCAGAGGGACATGACAGCTACATTGAACAGAAGAAGCGCCTGATCAACGAGGGGGTCCACTTCACGGCCTCCGGTACGATCGACAAAAAGTACCTGTTTATTATCGACTGACAGGTCATCAAACACGCTGGACAGACGTCATGACGACAGCGTGTGACGTGAAAACACCCGGACCACGCATCCATGACTATCAGATGCGTACAGGCCAGAAAGACGAATGATCCTGCATGCAAAAACTATAAATATGTAATTACTGATAGAAATAAACTAATAAATGACAAACAGAGACTTCGCCCTACTATTGATAGTAAGTACAAACTAACAAACAGAAGCGGACAGCACTATAACATTACCGGCCAGCCCCCTGAAGCCAGAGAACACGCGGCTTTTAGAGCCATGAGGTCCACTATTCTGGCAACGGATACGGAGTATTTCCACGACATGTGTCAATTAAGTACGGATTTGTGTCGGTGAAACACCTTTCCCCCTTGTCATCTTTCAGACAAATTAGACGTCATCGGCCGTAAGGCTTTCCCGAAATATGTGGACCCGCCGTGACAGGCGAGCTCTGACAATAACAACAGGTATGACTATGTCTAACGAATATTTTGACCTCCTGATCATTGGTGCAGGCCTTTCTGGTATTGGCGCTGGTTGCCATATGAAAAAAGAATGTCCGGGTAAGACATTCGCGATCCTTGAGGGTCGTGAGGCTATTGGCGGTACCTGGGATCTGTTCCGTTATCCTGGCATCCGTTCTGACTCGGATATGTATACCCTTGGCTACGACTTCAAACCATGGGTCAATCGTAAAGGGATCGCTGATGGCGATGATATTCGCAACTACATCAAAGAAGCCGCGCAGGAAAACGACGTAGAACAGCATATCCGCTTCAGTCACAAAGTTGTGGGGGCTGACTACTCGACTGCCGAATCTCTATGGACTGTCACAGTAGAAGTGAATGGAGAAACCCGTCAGTACCGCTCCCAGTTTCTGCTGAGCTGCACCGGTTACTACAACTACAATGAAGCTTTCACGCCAGATTTCGCAGGGCGTGATGACTTTAAAGGTCAGGTCATTCATCCGCAGTTCTGGCCTGAAGATCTGGATTACGCCGGTAAAAATGTTCTGGTCATTGGCTCAGGTGCAACAGCGGTTACCCTGGTGCCTGCCATGACAGATAAAGCAGCGAAGGTGACGATGCTGCAACGCTCACCATCTTACGTGCTGTCAGTGCCTCAGATGGATCCGATGATCAATTTCATGCGCAAGATCATGCCAGAAAAATGGGTGTATAAAATCACCCGTGGACGTAACGTCTCGATCACGCTCGCGATCTACAATTTCTGTAAAAAATTCCCGGGGGCAGCGCGTAAAATCCTGCAGAAGCAAGTCGCCAGCCAGCTCCCAAAAGACTTTGATATGTCGCACTTCACGCCGAAGTATAACCCTTGGGACGAGCGCCTGTGCGCGGTACCAGACGGTGACATGTTTAAGGCAATTAAAGCCGGAAAAGCCGACGTTGTGACTGATCACATCGATCGTTTTGTAGAAAATGGCATCCTGCTGAAATCAGGAAAGGTACAGGAAGCGGACATCATCATTACGGCAACAGGCCTGAAAATTCAACTGTTGGGCAATATGACATTGACGATCGATGGTGCAGACATCCCAATGCCAGAAAAAATGAGTTATCGCGGTGTCATGTTCGAAGATATTCCAAATTTCGGCATGATCTTCGGATACACCAACGCCTCCTGGACATTGAAAGCAGACATGCTGTCAAAATGGTTCTGTGGTCTGATGAAACATATGGATCACATCGGTGCTCGTGAAGCCAAGCCGGTCAACCATCACGGTCAGATGGAAACCCGCCCATTCGTTGATATGCAGTCTGGCTACATTGCCCGTATGGCACATACTCTGCCACGCCAGGGGCTGGAGAAGCCATGGAAGCTGTATCAGAACTATTTTGCTGACATGGCGGCACTGAAAACTGCGACGTACGATGACGATACGATTGAATATGGGAATAAAGTCGTAACCTCGGAGCCACGTACCGCATAATCCGTGCACTCGCTGATGAGCGCGTCTCCTGCCAATGGAAACGGCCAATCGAAACGGCTAATGGAAACCGCCAATGGAGTGGCTAATAAAAAACCCGGCAAATGCCGGGTTTTTTATTTCATAATTTATACCGCTATACGTGACAAACAATCAGGGGGCACAGTCCACCGACGAGCCATTCAATATCTCCTGCAACACTGGATTACTGATGGGCACCTCAGCTTTAGTCAGTTGATCCGCTTTTCCCCATGCCTCATCCCAGACTGGCAAAAGATACAGTGCTGCTGAATGAAACAGCAGATTTTCCCGACGCAGATTCATCTTACCTACGTCAGCAATAAGGTGTCCTATGCAGACCAGACCACCGACATGCTCAATAGCCGTCATGCGTTCGGGGTCGGTAACACTATTTAAATATCTCTGAAATTCACTCATGCCTTCGCCAGCCGCCTCCTCTGACGGAAGCACCGGTACCGCCCCAACAAAGTGATGAACCTCTGACTCCATGGCGTACGGCATGACAGACTCACCTGTTTCATCAACCGACGGGTCTGTCTCCGCGTCTGCAAACTGTTGATGAGTGTTACTGTGAGGCACACTTTCTATGGAGGAAGCATTTTGAGTGCGTTCAGAGCGGGTAACTATGCCTTGATGGAGATTAGTAATCAGAATAAAGGCTCCGAATACGAGGAAGAAAACGCCAGGTCCGACTCTCGACAACACCACTTTCATGCCCGGCAGTTCGATCTCTCCCTGCTGGTCCGTCTGATGGGGCAGATGAAAGAAAAGTTTATAACCGAGATAAATAGACATGCCGCCAAACCCCACCACCATCAGGCGTTCGAGCATACGCAGACTGATAATAAAAACGTCTTCCACGATCCACTACCCTTACAAAGAAAAGCAGAGTGTACAGGTTACTGGGACGGCTGAATAATACGTAGATAAAAGCCACCCGCTAAGATGGCTCTTTTTTTGGAAGCATGGTTCTGGAAAGCGCTGACAGAGTCAGCGCGGAAAGCATGTTTGAATACACCGGGGGTGTCAGTCTACTTTAAACTGACCGACTTTTGATCCCAGCGATTCTGCAATGGAGCGTGTTTTGGCAACCGCCTGAACTGTCCCCTCAGCGTTGCGGGAGGTTTCTTCCCCGGTGTTACGGATTTCCGTCAGATTGCTGCGCAACCGTGTGGCAGCTTCTCGCTGGTGCCCTGCCGTTCCGGCGATACGGTCCGTGCGATGTTGGATATCCCCCATACTCTGCTGAATTTCTGCCAGAGTGTCGCTGACCTGAACGGAATTTTTCACCGTTGCATCCACCATGTCACGGTTTACCCGCATGGTGTCGACCGCTTTAATAATGTTTTCCTGGACATCACTGATCAGGGTTTCAATCTCCTGGGCCGATCCCTGAGTCCGGCTCGCCAGTGTCCGCACTTCGTCAGCAACGACAGCAAAACCACGACCCTGCTCACCGGCACGGGCAGCCTCAATGGCAGCATTCAGCGCCAGCAGGTTGGTCTGCTCGGCAATGCCTTTGATCGTTTCAAGGATAGAACTGATACTGCTGGAGTTTTCTGCGAGGCGATTGACCGCCGCCATCGAATTCTCCATCTCATCCGACAGACGTCCTACTTCACCCATAACTCGGGTGACGACTTTACCCGCCTGATCGGATTTATCCTGACCAGACCGGGCTGCTTCTTCAGCTTCTGCTGCCAGGCGGTTAACATCCGCTGCGCTTTCAGCAACTTCTTCAATCGTTGTACTGACTTCATTGGTCTGCGCCAGCTGTACGACGACAGCTTCCCGGCTGCGGTCAGCAATGGCTTCTACATCGGAAACGTTACGCCCGACTTCTGCAGCAGAATCTTTCACTGCCGTCAGTGTCTGGCGGATGTTATCAATCATCTGATTGAAGGCGTCACGTAATTGCCCCATTTCATCGCTGCCAACCACTTCAATACGACGGGTAAAATCCCCTCCAGCAACAATACCCGCTGTGCGGGTGAAATTATTGATGGTTGCACGTACCGACATAAAAAACGCCAGGTACAGATACACAATAATCGAAAGAGTCACCAACAGCACAGTAACCAGAACAAACACCCGGCTGGTCTGGTCAGTCAGGCGATTTTCCAGGCGTGCCTGAAGTAATGGAAAGGCCGTGCTGCGCATAGCATCAAAAACTTCAGATTCCGCCAGGTAGTATTCGTGAAAATTCTGCCAGGAGAGCGAGATGGATGCCGCCATAATCACTTCTTCATCGAGGTAATTACGCAGCCCCTCAAGAAACGTAAGTACATTACCGGCGTTTTCAGCCAATAGAGCATCACCAGTAACCTCGGCATTGTTCATCACCAGTTCGGTGCTCTGTTCGGCGACCAGAATCTCGTCATAGATCAGATTCATCAGATCATAGGTGGATGATTGCAGGTACTGCTCTGCAAAGGCATAAACCCCGGCAGAATGTCCAAGTCCTGCAGCCCTCTCAATGCTAGGAAGATCAATCAACAACGTCGACGTAAGACGCTGCACCGTCAGATCTGAATCCAGGGTAAGTCCGGATGACTGTGCGTACTGACGAGCCATCAGGTAGATTTCTTCAATATTAGTCTGGAAATAATTGAACTGATCCAGAAAAGCCGGCTGACGCTGCTCCCCAATAATACTGAAGCGCCCCAGGTACTGATTACGCCATTCCTCAATCAAGGTAATCAGATCGTTATCGTCAATCTGACTGATGAGCGTATTCGTTTTCTGAGGTAGCAGACCGATCAGTCGCGTGGCTTCTGCTTTCAGTGCCTCGTCGCTCTGAATAACCGCGGCAGCAGATATATCCCGGGTAATCTCCAGGTCTTTAGCAAACGACAGGAGGAGCTGCACAGACTCAACCGCATTGATTTCACGCTCGGTCTTCTTCATTGAATCGAAGGCCGCCATGAATACCTGGCCGCTCAGAATGACCAGCGGTACCAGAAAAAGGAAACTGATCAAACTGAACTTTGAAGCATAACTCAGGCGCCCCATGAATTTGATACCGGGGAGCATCAATGACCTGAACATTATTCTGTATCTCCGCTGTAGCGTCACATCAACAGCTGTCGCATGTCCTCCAGATAACTCACCAGTTTCTGGCTGAATCGCGCAGCCTCAGCCCCATCGACGACCCTGTGATCATAAGAAAGCGACAGAGGTAACATCAGCCGAGGTATAAATTCAGTACCGTTCCATACCGGTTTCATAGAGGCCCGGGAAAGACCTAAAATGGCAACTTCAGGTGGGTTCACAATAGGTGTAAATGCGGTACCACCGATGCCACCCAGACTGGAAAGACTGAAGCAACCCCCCTGCATGTCCTTTAAGGATAGTTTACCTTCGCGGGCCAGAGCGGCCTTATCATTCAGTTCTTGTGTGATTTCTGTAACAGACTTTTTATCCACATCCCGGATGACAGGCACCAGTAATCCCTTTGGGGTATCGACCGCCACGCCAATATGGATGTATTCCTTCATCACGAGTGACTCACCGTCTTTTGACAAAGAAGCGTTAAAGGTCGGGAAATCCACCAGCAATCTGGCAATAGCTTTGAGCACAAAAGGCACAATAGAGTAACGCACCTCTGAGCTGGCATTCTGCTCTTTACGGAATGCCTCAAGCCCTGTGATATCTGCCTCATCAAACTGGGTTACCTGCGGTACATTCAACCAGGCGGTGGTCATTGAACGCGCAGTCGCACGTTTGATGTTATTCAGCGCTTCCGTTCTCACCGGACCGAAGCTTGCGAAGTCGACATCGGGAACGGCTGGAATACCACTTCCCCCCGTCGCGACAGGACCATTCACGCGCTCCTTCACGAACTGCTGAACGTCCTCTTTTACCACCCGGCCTTTCGGGCCCGAGCCTCTCACCAACGACAGGTCGACACCAAACTCGCGCGCGAGTTTACGCACCGCAGGCCCCGCATGAACATGTCGGGAGGGGGTATCGGCGACCGCCGATGCCTGAGCTGGCTCCGGTTTATGGACAGCTGCTTCGCTTGGTGCCCCCTTTGAAGGAGCCTCAGAAGAAGCAGAGGTACTATCGTTACTCGCGTGACTGGTCGGGCTGTCTTTTCCGGCGGAATCCGATGCGACGCTTTGAACGATCAGCATCGGATCGCCTTCGCTGACTTTATCACCCATTTTCAGCAGAATTTTTTCTACCGTACCACTGACACC
>Ga0181593_10005906_pt1 | contig 11034 bp, 7 predicted proteins | sample 071ome_19_FD_133756 | JGI IMG/M metagenome (GOLD analysis project Ga0181593, IMG submission 133756) | Coastal salt marsh microbial communities from the Groves Creek Marsh, Skidaway Island, Georgia - 071413AT metaG (megahit assembly) | ecosystem: Environmental > Aquatic > Marine > Intertidal zone...
CAAGCGCTGCGTATCGACGTGTACTTCACCGCCCACACCATGCTCTCCAATCGCACCTTCCGAGAAATCCTCCGCGCGCTTGAAATAGGGTAGCACGTCGTCCGCGCCCCAGCCGGTATTGCCTAACTGGCGCCAGTGATCGTAGTCGCGTTTCTGCCCGCGCATATAGATCATTCCGTTGATGGATGAGCATCCGCCGAGAACTTTGCCGCGCGGATAGTTAAGTGCCCGCCCGCCCAGACCCGGCTGTTCTTGTGTCTTAAAGCACCAGTCCACGCGCGGGTTGCCCATGCAATACAGGTACCCCACGGGGATATGGATCCACGGATAGTTGTCATTGCCGCCGGCTTCCAGCAACAGCACGCGTTTGGTCGGGCCTGCGGACAGCCGATTGGCCAGCACGCAACCGGCGCTGCCCGCGCCGACGATGACATAATCAAAATTTTCTGGAGCAGTAGATTGAGCCATACGGAATTTTCACATGGACAGTGGTGCTGTAAACCGGCGTTTCCAGAAACGCGCATAATTCATGTGTGTAAACTGGAAAAGAGTGCAAACCAAGCGCTGAACATGCTGTAAATCCAGGGCATTGGAATTCGAAGACTCTCCATTGGCTCGCGAAGATTGCTATAGTGGCCTTGAGGAGCTTAACCGTATCAAGGCGGTGAAGCTAAAAACGGACTTATCGGGGGGAAGGTATGGCCGTCCAATCCGAATATTTCGGAAGATATCATCGGAGGTACAAGCAATGTTTGGTCATTGCTGTGACGGCTAGCTGTGCCGCGGCATTTTTATGCGCGCCGGTTTTGGCCCAAGGTGAATCTCAGGCTGAATTGCGCGAAGTCTATTGGCCTCAGGCGGAGGCCGCGAATGTTGAAGATTATATCAAGGAACCGATGCCCCCCGGCGTTCAGGTGATCCAATCGCCTTTGGAAGGCCCGGTTTTTGCCAACGAAGACGGACGCACATTTTATACCTGGCCTATCGACAGTCTGCGAAATGGCGATACGGGCGACCGGGAAGGCGGACAATCCAATTGCACCAATGAAGTTCACACAAAGACCGCCGGCTTGATGAGTCCATACCCGGCGGGTCTTATCCTTCCCGATCTTGATTCTCGGCCGAGCTGTGCGGAGGCGTGGCCTCCGGTTTTAGCGTCCGAAGGCGAGCAGCCAATCGGCAAATGGACGATTGTGGTGCGTGAGGACGGATCACGGCAGTGGGCTTACGACGGATATCCTCTCTACACGTGGCATCTAGATAAAGAGCCCGGCGACACCTTTGGCGGATATCGCCGGCGGTCGGGCGCTGACTCGCCTGCAATCCGCATCCCGGCCGGACCGCCGCCAGCCATTCCGCCGCAGTTTCACATTTTTCAAACAGCTGTTGGCCGTTTGCTTGTCGAGCAGGATAATTTCTCGGTCTATGCCTGGGACGGCGATGAGGAAAACAAATCCAACTGCTACGGCGCGTGTTTACAAGACTGGGCGCCATTGCTTGCGCCGGAAACAGCTGTTTCACAGGGCGAGTGGGTTAGTTTTGAACGGTCTCCCGGGGTCAAGCAATGGGCATACCGGGGACAGCCGCTTTACCGCTATCTCGACGATACGAGTACGCGTAGCCTGCTAGGAAGCGACATTCCTGGTTGGCAAAACGTTTACACACAGCGCGCGCCGACACCGCCCTCGGAGTTCACAGTGCAAGTGACGCGCGTTGGTCACGTGCTGGCCGACGCGAACGGGAAAACTATTTACAAGTACAGATGCGGCGACGATGCTCTCGATCAGTTGACGTGTGATCATCCCGACACACCGCAAGTATACCGCTACGGCATATGCGGTGGCGGCGATCCGGTGCATTGCGCAAAAATGTTTCCGCCCGTTCCCGCGCCGGCTGATGCGGAGCCAAAGGACCGGTTCTGGAACGTTATGTATATCAGTCCCGTGACCGGCCTTCGCGCCGAACCAAATGAGCCGGGATCCATGCGCGTGTGGGCCTATCGCGATCGACCGGTTTACACTTTTGCGTGGGATGAAAAGCCCGGAGATATAGGTGCGGATGCCTGGGGTGAAGCGATGGGAAATCGCAACGGGTACAAGGCGTTTTGGCTTCGCGATGATTTTCGCGACAACGATATGTAATGAATTCCAAGGGCCTTAGTCCGGGAGGATGAGATGACCAAATTGGTGGCAATGAGGCAGCAATCACTTGGTGTGCTATTCGCGGCGGTGACGCTGACGGCGAGCGGCGGGGCGGCGTTAGCCGACAACGCACCCCAACTGCAAAATCGCTCCATCGGCTATGTGCTCACGAATATCTATTGGTCGATCTATCAGACTCCCGATGCGCAAACCGAGTGCCCGAACGGATTTAATGACGGCCCGCGCGAACAGTTCAAGGTGCTATATCCGGACAACGGGGAGGAGCGGCTGTTTGTGGACACGCAGCTGGAGCGCGAGCGTGAGATTTGGTTCCCGTCCATGTCTGAAGAGCCATATCCGTTTTATGAAGCTCAGGGAAACACGTCATATGGCCTCAACCTTGACGGCAAGATTGATGCAAACGATTACGTCAGTCCTGATGGTGAAGAAGGTATAGACAATCAGCTTTATCGGGCGATTGGTTGCATTGCGAATTACCGCGGGCCGGACGGCACGCTCTATCACTTCACCAACAAGTATATTCAGCAGTACAACTACAACCGCTTTGTCATCGAATTGACGGACGTGGATAGCTTGGTCAACGATGACGACGTGACGGTGACGACGTATCGTGGTTCGGATAGTTTGCTGACCGACGCCACAGGCAAAGACTACCTGCCGGGCGGCACTCAAAGGCCAGACACCCGCTGGGGCAAGGAGTTCATCCAACAGTTCAGAGGCAAAATCGAAGACGGCATATTGACGACGGAAGCGGCTGATTTATCGATGCCCGCGACAGCGGCATTTCAGGATACAACCGTTCAAAACATCCGCGATTTGCAATTTCGCTTGAAACTCACGCCGACAGAAGCGTCCGGTCTCATGGCTGGTTTTACCGATGTAAAAAGTTTTTATTATCAATTGAACGAAGCGTGGTCCACGCACCTGCAAAGCTATGGTCAGCTGTCTTCACCTTCACTTTACCAGGCGCTTAATCGGTTAGCTGATGCGCATCCTGATCCGGCAACCGGTCAAAACACGGCCATTTCGTCCGCGCTCGATGTGAAATTCAAGCAAGTGTTTATTTTGCATCAAGGGAAAGAAGTGGCATCAAGCCAGGGCGAGCCACAGACGGCGGCAGCGGATTAAGAATTTATTCGCTTAGGGTGTCCGGAAGTGTGCAGCTGATGGTCTGATCGGTAACCGCGCCGGTTATATTGCTTGTCGCGACCAGTTCAAGGCGCAGAACATCCGGAAAGGTGGCCGGATCGATCATGATTTCGCCAAGGCCGCTCAACCCGGCGTCGATTGCCGCTTGTTCGCGGATCGTCGCGGCGTCAACCATAAGGCTCCCCCCAGCGGGTACCGGCTCCGAGATCCATATAGCCGCAGGAACCCCAGTGACGGCATCGCGGATGAGGACGTCTGCAGCCGCGTCTTCACTGCCGATAGTGACAATGCGCACCCAGGACTGGACCGTGACCGTATCAGCCGGAATATAGGGAATTCTGTCGGACGCGGTGGCGTTCGCGCCGCAAGCGCTGGCATTGATCAGCAAACCGTCGGTAGTGTTGCCGATGAGATGCTGCACGGAACCATTAAAGCCCGACGAAATATGCAGATCGATAACGGACGGCAAAGTAAATGTCCCCGCCGTGCTTCCCGCTGGAGAGTTAAACGCTTCGCTTAAAGCAGCAGCGACGTCAATTTGCACAGAGCCGTAGCGGTCCAATTCAAAGTTATTCCATATGCCCAGCACTTCGCCGTCGGCGGGATCAACCACCGCGATCTGTGCGAGGCCACCGCCGTCTTCAAGGCTAGCTAATCTCAAGACGGAGTAGGCGGTATCACCGCCATTTAAGACACCGGCGATGATGACGGACCCAAGTGGTTCAGGTTCGTCACCTGGATCCACGGGGTCGGTGCCGGTATCCCCTTCGCATGGCACCGGGTCGCCGGCTGGAAGGCCGGAGGTGGTGTAGGATGAGTAACACAATCCGTTTTCATCCGGCGGTGTATCGACGGGCGTCGTCGCATCGCCGGTTGAACCTGTGCCGTCGGCGGAAGACGTTCCGCCCGTGCCCGTGCCGGCTCCCGGGGTGACTGCAAGCCCATTCGGACCAACGTTACCGATGATCCCTTCAAGCTCTGCCGGATAGCATGGTTTTGTGGCATCGGCCGGATTGCCGTCCGCGTCGACGAGAATGCCGTCCACAATGGAGCACGTGAAATCGAATTCCTGTGCGGCCGCAGGACTGCTAAAAAACGCCGCCGCGCAAGTGAAGAGGCAAAGGCGCAATACAGTATGAGCGTGTGAAGACATGACCGACCGAACTCAGGTTCATCCCCAATGCAGTTACAGCGCCCCTTTTTAGGGAGCCGCAACCTCTGGTTTTAGTATCAAATTTGGCGGAAATCGGCCCTGGGTAAATTGTACTAAAATGTATCGTGCGCCTGACACCGGCGCTGCTACGCGTTTGATAATATTGGGAAAAATGGTGGGCGGTACTGGGATTGAACCAGTGACCCCACGCGTGTGAAGCGTGTGCTCTCCCGCTGAGCTAACCGCCCGTTCGGCCGGACAGGTGCCTGAAATCGGCGTCCGGCGGCAAGACGCCCGGTTCTTAAGGCCCGCTCTGGTGCCTGTCAACCGCGCTCAGCGGCCTCCGGTTGGGGCCAAATCAACGGCTATGTCCTTGCGGCAATGACATATTTTTCACACCCTGCAGCTTTGTTTCAGGCTACCTAGGCCTTTATCCGGCCCCAATGCCGTGCCATTTTCCAGCATCCCGTCAGTTTATCCGGCCTGCAATGACTTCACGCTCCTCCGCCCAGCTGCGCACCGCCGCCATCGTTCTTGCCGCTGGCCAAGGTACGCGCATGAAATCTGAGCGCCCGAAGGTCATGCACGCGGTGGCCGGCAAGCCCATGATCCGCCATGTGTTGGATACACTGGAAGGTGCGCGGATGGCGCCCGTGGTTGTGGTGATTGGGCCTGGGATGGATGAGCTCGCCGATGCTGCCGCCCCGCATAAAGCGGTGATCCAGCAGAAACGCAAAGGCACCGGACATGCGGTGTTGCAGGCCAAGGACGCACTGAAATCCTTCAAGGGTGAAATCGTCATTGTTTGCGGCGACACACCCTTTATCTCCCGCGCGACCCTTAAAAAAATGAGCGCGGTCCGCCGAAAGAACAACCACGCCGTTGTCGTGCTGGGCTTTCGCCCCAACCAGCCGGGCGCTTACGGACGCCTCGTTATCGGGGCCAATGGCCTTGAGCGCATAGTCGAAGCGAAGGATGCCACGGCGGAAGAAAAGGACATCCGCCTTTGCAACTCCGGAATTATTCTGGCGGACTCAGATGCGCTATGGCGCCTGCTCGCCAACGTAAAGGCCGAGAACGCCAAGAAGGAATACTATCTCACGGACATCATCGGCCTCGCGCGCCAAGCCGGTCTGACATGTGGTGTGGTGGACGGAAACACTGAAGAACTGATGGGCGTAAACAGCCGCGCTGAACTCGCCGAAGCCGAAGCTATTTTTCAAAAACGCCTTCGCGCTCAAGTCATGAACGGCGGCGCAACTCTCATTGATCCGGACACGGTCTATCTCTCCGCGGATACCAAAATCGGCAAGGACGTAGAGATCGGGCCGTTCACAGTATTCGGCCCTGGCGTCAGCGTAGACGATAACGTCACCATCAGAGGTTTCTGCCATTTTGAGGGCGCGCACATTTCCTCTGGCGCGGTTGTCGGGCCTTACGCGCGTTTGCGCCCCGGCGCTAAGATCGGCAGGGATGCGCACGTCGGCAATTTTGTCGAAGTGAAAAACGCCACATTGGAAGAGGGCGCGAAAGCCAATCATCTTTCCTATGTGGGTGATGCGCGGGTGGGTAAAAAAGCCAACATCGGCGCGGGCACCATCACCGCCAATTACGACGGCTTTTCGAAATACCACACCGATATCGGCGCGGGCGCCTCCATCGGCTCGAATTCCGTTCTGGTCGCACCGGTGAAACTGGGCGACGGCGCGATGACCGGCGCGGGCGCTGTGGTACGTAAGGATGTGCCGGCCGATGCCTTGGCGGTGAATTCATCCAAACAGGAAACGCGCAAGGGGTTTGCGGCGACGTACCGAAAAATCAAACAAAGCGCGAAGGCCAAGGCCGCGTCCAAGCCGCCTGCGAAAAAGAAGACAAAGAAGAAAAAATAAATGTGCGGGATTGTCGGTGTCATCGGGCGGGCAAATGCGGTGGAGTGTCTCTTGGAGGGGCTGCGTCGGCTTGAATACCGGGGCTACGACTCCGCCGGGATTGCGACTCTCGTAAACGGCGAGATCGGCCGCCGCCGCGCGTCTGGTAAAATCGTGAATTTGTCCAACCTGGTGGAAAATGACCCACTCGCCGGGACTATCGGGATTGGCCATACCCGTTGGGCCACTCATGGTGTGCCTAGCGAGGGCAATGCGCACCCGCATTCAGACGGCCGGGTCGCGGTCGTACACAACGGCATTATCGAAAACTTCCAGCAATTGCGGTCCGAACTCGAAAAGGGCGGCGACACATTCGATAGCGATACCGACACGGAAGTCATCGTTCACCTTGTCAGTCACTATCTTGATCAGGGGATGGACTCCGCCGAAGCCGTGCGCAATGCGTTGGCTCGTCTGGAAGGCGCATTTTCTCTGGCAATTCTGATCAAGGATGCGCCCGACACGTTGTTCGGTGCACGGCGCGGCAGTCCATTGGCTGTGGGATATGGCGACGGCGAGATGTATCTCGGCTCCGACGCCATGGCGCTCGCGCCTATGACCCAGCGCATCACCTATCTTGAGGAAAACGATTGGGTGATCGTAACTCAAACGGGTGCCGAAGTCCGCGACGCGGCCGGCAACAAAGTCGAGCGCGCCATCAAACAAACCGCGCTCACCGGCGCGCTGATCGGCAAGGGCAACTACCCGCACTATATGCTCAAGGAAATCTACGAGCAGCCGCAAGTACTGGGCGATACCTTCCGCGCGTTGTTCAATCCGGCCGAGCGCTCCATCACGCTGCCGTCCATGCCGTTCGATCTGAAATCGGTAACCAATATCACCGCGGTGGCTTGCGGCACCGCTTATTACGCCTGCCTTGTTGCCAAGTACTGGATCGAAATGCTCGCCAAGGTGTCTGTCGATGCGGATATCGGCTCTGAATTTCGCTACCGCACGCCGCCCATGGTTTCCGGTGGGCTCGGCCTGTTTGTGTCGCAGTCGGGCGAGACCGCCGACACGCTTGCGCCGCTGCGCTACTGCCGCGAGCAAGAACAGCACATTCTTTCCGTGGTCAATGTGCCCGAAAGCAGTGTTGCCCGAGAGTCGGATGTTGTTCTGCCCACGCTGGCTGGCCCTGAAATCGGTGTTGCCTCCACCAAGGCGTTCACCACTCAACTTATGGCGCTGGCCTCATTCGCGATTTATCTCGCGAAAATACGCGGCACCATCGATTCAAAAACCGAGGCGCAGCTGTCCACCGCCCTTGTCGAGGTGCCCTCGCGTGTGGCGGACGTTCTGCACATGGATGCGGCGATCCGTGATATCGCTGCGGAACTATCCGGCGCGCGCGACGTTCTCTATCTGGGCCGGGGTCTTTTGTATCCCATTGCCATGGAGGGGGCCCTCAAGCTCAAGGAGATATCCTACATCCACGCCGAAGGCTATGCGGCGGGGGAAATGAAACACGGCCCCATTGCCCTCATCGACGAAGAGGTGCCGGTGGTGATTATCGCGCCGTCGGACGGTCTTTTTGACAAGTCCTTATCGAACATGGAGCAAGTGGTGGCGCGCGGCGGCCGGGTCATTTTGATCAGCGACGAAGCCGGTATTGCGCGGGCGGGCAAGAACGCCGAGCATGCCATCTGCATGCCCAAGCTCGATCCCTTTGTCATGCCGATTATCGCCACGGTGCCGGTGCAACTCCTGGCCTATCACATCGCCGTTCTTAAGGGCACGGACGTGGATCAGCCGCGCAATCTGGCCAAAAGCGTTACGGTCGAATAAAACAGCCTATGTCCAAATACGATTACGATCTCATCACCATCGGCGCAGGCTCCGGCGGCGTGCGCGCCTCGCGTTTATCTGCCAAATACGGCGCAAAGGTCGCCATCATCGAGGAAAGTCGCTATGGCGGCACCTGCGTCATGCGCGGCTGTGTGGCTAAGAAGCTGCTCGTTTACGGCGCGCACTTTGCCGAGCACTTTGAAGACGCCCTTGGTTTCGGCTGGACCGTGGAGGGCACGTCTCATGACTGGGGTGCGCTGGTCGTAGCCAAGAACAAAGAACTCGACCGTCTCGAAGGGGTTTATCAGCGCATGCTGCGCGATGCGGGCGCTACGCTCATCGACGGGCGCGGCATTCTCACCGATCCCCACACCGTTGAAGTCGGCGGCAAGTCCATCACCGCCGAAAAGATTCTCGTGGCCGTGGGCGGCTGGCCCGCCATCCCCGATGTGCCCGGCAAGGAACACGTCATTACCTCCAACGAAGCGCTGGACCTTCCCGAGCGGCCCCAGCGCATTCTCATCGTTGGCGGCGGGTTTATCGCCGTGGAGTTCGCCGGCATCTTCAATGCCCTAGGCTCTGAGGTGCACGAAGTTATCCGTGCGGGGCAAATCCTGCGCGGTTTCGATGACGACGTGCGCGCCACCTTGGCCGAGGAGATGGAAAAGAAAGGTGTGACCATTCACCGCGACTGCGTCGTGCGGTCCATCGAAAAAACCGCCCAGGGCTATTCCGTCTTCTTCGATCAGGGCGACGAAATGATCGTGGACTGCGTCATGTACGCCACGGGCCGCGCGCCCAAAACCGCGTCCATTGGTCTCAAGGAACTTTGCGTCAAACTTAATAAGAAGGGCGCGGTGGAAGTGGACGAATGGAACCGCTCGTCCGTTGAAAGCATCTTCGCCATCGGCGATGTCACCGACCGGGTCAATCTCACCCCCGTGGCCATCAACGAAGGCCGCGTCTTTGCCGAGAGTTTTTTCAACAAAAACCCCATGACCCTGGACTACGCCAACATTCCCTCGGCGGTCTTCAGCCAGCCGCCGGTCAGCGTCGTCGGCCTGACCGAGGCCGAAGCGCGCGAAAACCACAAGGTGCGCATATTTGTCTCGCGCTTCCGGCCCATGAAGCACACGCTGTCCGGGCGCAAGGAATACACCATGATGAAAATGATCGTGGATAAGGACACCGACAAGGTTCTCGGCTGCCACATGGTGGGCGACGATGCGCCGGAAATCATCCAGGGCCTCGCCGTTGCGCTGAAGTGCGGCGCCACCAAAGCCCAGTTCGATTCAACCGTCGGCATTCACCCGACGGCGGCGGAGGAATTCGTCACCATGCGCGATCCGCTCCCGGACCGGGACGCCGACGCGGACGATATGTAGGGGGCTCAAGTGCGCGCCGTTGTTTGCGATGCATGGACCGAGCCGGACGGATTGAAGATCGGCGATCTGCCCAGCCCGGCCTTGGAGCCCGGCCAGGTGCGCCTGCGCGTGCATGCCGTCGGCGTCAATTTCGCAGACACGCTCATGGTCGCGGGCAAGTATCAGGTGAAGCCCGAGTTTCCCTTCGCGCCCGGCTTGGAATGCGCGGGCGAGGTGGCCGAGCTCGGCCCGGGCGTCACGGAGCTTAAGGTCGGCCAGCGGGTCATGGCCATTTCCCGCTTCGGTGGCTCTTACGCCGAAGAACTCATCACCACGCCGGACTACGTCATTCCCATCCCGGACGAGATGGATTTCGTCACCGCCGCGTCGTTTCCCGTGGTCTACGGCACCGCGCATTTCGCGCTCACTCATCGCGGCGATCTCAAACCCGGTGAGACTTTGCTCGTTACCGGCGCGGCCGGCGGCGTCGGCCTTGCGGCGGTGGAGATCGGCAAACAACTGGGCGCAACCGTCATCGCCGCAGCCGGCAGCGACGAAAAACTACAAACCGCGAAGGCCCACGGCGCCGATCATCTCATCAACTACACCACCGAGAGCATCCGCGACCGCGTGAAGGCCATCACGAACGACAACGGCCTCGACGTCCTGTTCGATCCCGTTGGCGGCGATGCTTTCGAGCAAGCCTTCCGCGCCGTCAACTGGCAGGCGCGCCTGCTTATCATCGGCTTCGCGGCCGGACGCATTCAACAGGTACCCGCCAACCACATTCTGGTGAAGAACGTCTCGGTCATCGGCGTGGTCTGGGGTGCCCAGGCTGCGCGCGATCCCGCCGTCGTCACCGCAGGCCTGCGCGAAATGCTCGCCTGGTGGCAGGACGGCAAGCTCAAGCCCCACGTGGCCAAAACCTTTCCGCTGGCCGACGCCTCCGCCGCCATGAACGCGCTGCTCTCGCGCGCCTATCCGGGCAAGATCGTCCTCACCTGCGATTAGGCGCGTAGTCCTGGCTTTTCTGCCATCATCACGCCCCATTTCGCGGGTACGTTTGTGCCAATGGGGGTTCGATAATGCGGCACCGGACAGCATCTGCACTCATCATTGCACTTGGCATAGCGCTTGGGTCATGCGCAGCGACGGTTAGTCAGTCCGCTCTTGGCGAAGCGCGCTCACGCGACATCATCCGCACGAACATGGACAGCAAAAATCCTCCGCCATGTTTTGTCGATCAGCATGACCGATGCATACCGCGTCCTCCAATGGATTTTTCACAAGGACGGGACGCGTAACGTGAAAATGCGCGCGATCTCACTTGTCTCTGTATTGCTCGTTTTTTGCGCGGTGTCTGTTGTACCCTGAGGTGCCCCCATTGAGTGGTCCGGTTTGAATGTTAGTTGAGCGGTCGCGTTTCGACCAGCGGCGGAATGGCCAACCGAGTGACCGGTAACGAGTCAGACGAGGTTGGCCAGGAGATGACC
>Ga0181593_10005907_pt1 | contig 11032 bp, 9 predicted proteins | sample 071ome_19_FD_133756 | JGI IMG/M metagenome (GOLD analysis project Ga0181593, IMG submission 133756) | Coastal salt marsh microbial communities from the Groves Creek Marsh, Skidaway Island, Georgia - 071413AT metaG (megahit assembly) | ecosystem: Environmental > Aquatic > Marine > Intertidal zone...
CTCTTTTACGAGGTGGAAGGTCGACTGCTCCCTGAGACCATGCTGGCAGCCGCTATTCAGTTGAATGCTCCCGCTGACCGTCTGTTTACCGGACAAATCGACAACAACAACCTGTTTGAACTTCGCCAGATGTCACTGGATCGCATTGCCTCGCTACGTCAGCGTCCGTACTACGGCCTGCTCGGTGCTCGTACTAATCTGCTGCCACACCAGTTACATATCGCAGAGCAAACCACTCAGGATGCCCTGCCTCGGGTGTTGCTTGCCGACGAAGTTGGCTTGGGTAAGACCATTGAAGCCGGCTTAATCCTACACCGATTGATTCGCCTGCAGCGCGTGTCTCGCGTGTTGGTGCTGGTCCCTGACCACCTGGTGCACCAGTGGCTGGTTGAAATGGTGCGACGTTTCAATCTGCACTTTCAGGTTATCACCGAAGCGGATCTCGACTCCGATGAAAACGCGTTTGCTCAAGGGCAGATGTTTATCAGTCCGCTATCACTGGCTCTATCTGACAAACTGGCGGCGGATGCTCTTGAAGAAGACTGGGACGTTCTGGTGGTAGATGAAGCGCACCACCTTGGTTGGTCACAAGAAGAAGGCGGCGACACGGCCTACCGCATGGTTGAGCAAATGGCCCAACTCATTCCATCCGTGCTGTTACTGACAGCGACGCCAGAGCAACTAGGTGTTGAGGCGCATTACGCCCGCCTGCGCCTGCTGGACCCAGCGCGCTACCCAAGTCTAGAGGCTTTCATAACCGAACAGGCATCCTACCGCCCGATTGCAGACATCGCCGCCGCCATTGCTGCCGACGAACCGTTAACCACAGATCAAAACGACACACTGAAAGCATCGTTGAGTAACGATGAGCTGGCGAACAAAGGCACGACGTTAACTGCGCTGATTGACCGTTTTGGTCCGGGTCGAGCGCTGTATCGAAATACTCGTCAGGGCGTGAGTGGATTCCCGCAGCGACAGCCTCATATCGTGGAGCTGCCATTACCTGAGGCCTACGCCACCGCAGCCGATCCGCTGCATCCTCACCACGGCGAGGTGGAATGGGCGGATGAAGACCCGCGCGCGGCCTGGCTCGCGGATTTCCTGACGCAGAACAAACAAGAAAAATGCGTACTGATTACTCACTCGGTCAGTACTGTGCTGGAGCTGGAACGTTTTCTTTGGGAGCGCCACGGCATTCCTGCCGCCGTCTTCCACGAGCGCATGGATATGGTCGAGCGCGATCGTGCCGCCGCCTACTTTGCCGATCAGGAGCAAGGTGCCCGCTTATTAATCTGTTCGGAGATTGGTAGCGAGGGCCGAAACTTCCAGTTTGCCAGCGAACTCGTGCTGTTCGACCTGCCGTTCAACTGCGATCTGATCGAGCAACGTATTGGTCGTTTGGACCGTATTGGTCAGAAGCGGGACATCAACATTCACATACCAGTGTTCGCCGATCACGCTACTGCACAATGGGCAGGTGTGCTTGATTCGGTATTGGACGCCTTTTCGCATCCTAATCCAACGGCGCAACCACTGCTTCTTAAATACGAGCAGGATATTCGCCAGTGGCTGGAGCAAGGTGCCACACCAAATGAATTGGCGGAGGCCATTCGTGCGGAGCAGGCCGAGATGAAAGCTGCCTTTGAGGCTGGTCGTGACCGCTTGCTGGAATTGCATTCCTGCCCACCTAAGGCGCGTGAACACGCCCGGGATATGAGCATTACTCACATCGAAGACGAAGGTGAGCTGAACGACTTTGTTGAGTTATTTGCCGATGCCTTTGGCCTCGAGGTGAACGACCTCGACAGCGACTGCATTCTGATTGCCCCGGGCGATCACATGCTGGTACCAGACCTGCCACACCTGCCTGAAGATGGCTTCATGGCGACGACGAATCGCGACGTTGCCCTGTCCCGTGACGATGTACAGTTCCTGTCGTGGGAGCACCCTTTTATCGATCAGGCACTGGAGCTCATCACCAGCGGCCCTGCGGGCAATGCCGCCGTTGGCTACATCGAAAATCACGAATACAAAACCGGCGACTGCCTGATTCAACTGCAGTTTACCGCCCGCTGCCCAGCACCACGCGCTCTGCAGATTGAGCGCTTCTTGCCGACCAATGCCATGCACCTGACCATGACACCGCGTGGCGATTTAAAAGTAAATGAGCCGGAGCTGGATGAGTTTGTATTGCCGCTGAAGCGCGGTACGGCACGCGGTTTGGTAGAGCAAAAAGAAGCCCAGGTTCGCCCTCTGATCAGCAAGCTCGAGAAGATGGGCATGGGTCAGCTGGATAAGATGATCGAGCGCGCACAGAACAAGGCGACAGCAGCTTACGAGGCGCGCAAACAGCGCCTGACGTCTCTGGCCAAAACCAATCCGAGCATTTCGGAGTCTGTGATTGCCGGTGTGGAACTGGAAGGTGAGCGTGTAAACGAAGCCCTGTCTCGCGCCCAGCTAACGCTCGATAGTGTGCGACTGGTCTTCTGCGGTTAACTGCAAGGGTAACCGCTGAGTTACGACGGCTACAAACCTACGGAGGTGCAGCATTGCACCTCCTCGATCTACCCTTAGGCTTGTTCCACGGTATGCGAATCGCCAATTAGCCCTGGCGTGTCACCGTGCGCATGGTCACAAACTCTTCTGCGCCGGTCGGATGAATGCCAATGGTGCGATCAAAGTGGGCCTTGGTGGCTCCAGCTTGCATTGCGACCGCAATCCCCTGCACTAATTCACCCGCCTCGTCGCCAACCATATGAGCGCCAATCACGCGATCGTCGCTGCGACGCACAATCAGTTTCATCAGAGTTCGTTCCTGCGACCCACTCAGGGTGTGCTTAAGCGCTCTGAATTCGGAGGTGTACACGTCAATGTCGCCACCATGGGTATCGGTCGCTTGCTCTTCGGTTAACCCCACCGTGGCGATGTTAGGCTGGCAGAACACGGCGGTTGGAATCAGGTCGTAATTCATCAGTCGCGAGTCGTCACCGAATTGCTGATTAACGAACACCATGCCCTGCTCAAGTGCCACCGGTGTCAGTGCGGGCGTACCAATGACATCGCCGAGCGCAAATACGCCATTAACCGAGGTTTTGAAGTGATCGTCAGCAATGATGGTGCCGTCCTTGCGGGTCTCTACTCCCAGTTCTTCAAGACCCAGGCCATCGGTACGTGGGCGTCGCCCAGTCGCATACATGACACCGTCGCACTCAACTTGCGTGCCATTGGCAAGGTAACAACAGAGACCCTGGTCAGTTTTCTCAATGCGCTTAATGTCGGCGTCCGTCATGACATCAACGCCGGCTTTGCGTATTTCGTTGCTCACAAAACCACGAATTTCTTCGTCAAAACCACGCAAAATCTGTTCGCCGCGATAAAGCAATTTCGTCTCACAGCCTAAGCCGTTAAAAATACCGGCAAACTCTACGGCGATGTAGCCACCGCCGACCACTACCATGCGCTTCGGCAGTGTCGTCATCGCAAACGCTGCGTCCGAATCTAACACCAGGTCACTGCCCGGAAACTCAGGGACAAATGGTTGGCCACCCGTGGCAATCAGAATCCGGTCGGCATCCAGGATACGGTTGCTTTTGCCGTCGTTATCCGATGTGGCAGCAACTTCGACCTGGGTAGCATTAATGATGCGTCCCGTGCCGCGAACGATCTCCACCCCTGGGCCTTCCAGTACGTTCTTGTAGATGCCATTCAAACGCTGGATTTCGGCATCCTTGTTTTGCTTGAGCGTCGCCCAATCAATACTGTTGACCTGTGCATTGATGCCAAAGCCCTTGCCGTACTTTACCTGGCCGGGGATCTGGCTGGCATAAACGTACAATTTCTTGGGTACACAACCGACGTTCACGCAGGTTCCGCCAAGGTAAGAATCCTCAATGACGGCCACACGTGCCCCTGTGGCGGCGGCCATGCGGCTGGCACGTACGCCACCTGAACCAGCACCAATAACTACGAGGTCGTACTTTGACGTATCGGACATGGAATCTCCCAAATAACTCAGTGTGTTGAGGAATGGTGTTGTAGCAAATGAAGGTAACCGGACAGTCTAATCGTTTCTCATCTGTCCGCTTATCCGTTAAGAACGCATCACGTCGCCCTCAATAGAAAACGGCGTGTTTATGTACTGCTATTACGACACTAGAACGCAGATCACGCTCAATAGGCGGCCAAGCACACAACCAAGCTTGTTTAGCGCTTTATTCTGAAACGCCATCCGCAATCAGCTTTGGGTAAAGGTCGCGCGCACGTTGGCTTTTCCTGGCTCGTTCACCCGATCTACATTGATCTGGCTGACTCGAATGCCCTGCGTGCGACTGAGTGTTTCAATGAGTGTGGCGACATCGTCGAAATTACCGTCGTCAATCCACACGCGCAACGCATCACCGTCCTGTTCATAGCGAGTCAGAGTTACATTCTGGCGGCGGGCAAATTGACTGACGGTGGTCAATAAAGGCTTGCCGGACACGACGACTCCGCCGCGCTGGCCTGCAAACTGTCCAGCATTGGATGCCATCAGATTGTAGAAGCTAACGCTACTGTCCAGCTTGCTGTTGAGTCGCTTATGTTCCTGCACCAAGGGCCAGACTATCAGCAGGAAAATCAACGCCAGTACGAACATGGTGCCGACCAATTTTACGATCAGCTGATCGCGCGCAGTTTGGCTACGATACCACTGTACGCCCTGCTGGATCTGAGGGTTATTGGTCAGTGTCTGCATTAACTTAGACATTATGCAGCGCCTCCGATTTTTAAACGCCCTTTGACGCGGTCTTTATCCGCCGTTGCAGAAGAAATCTCTGCGGCCAGTCCACGTGACTGCACGGCTTCGTTTAATGCCTGCTTCAACGCCTGAAGGTCTGCCTGACCTTTGGCCGAAACATCCAGTTGAAAATCACCATTACGCTCAGAGTAACGGATGCTCTCTATGTCGACGGTCGAGGCGGAGCTGGTGCGCCAGGCATGAGCAATGTCCGCCATTACTGCATCAAACGCAGCGCCTGATGCAGTGCCGCCGCCCTCTCGTAATTTGCGATTGAATCGTGCCTGAAAGTTGCTGCTACTTTCACCAGGAAACCATTGCTTATACAGCGTGCGACTGGCATCCGTCACCTGCTCAACTTGCCCTGACAGGCGTTGATTCTCGGCAGCCAGGTAGCCACATCCAAGCACAGTAACAAATGCAGTAAATGCGGCAATGCCGCGCCACCAGGCCGCCGGCTTAGCCTCAGCAACCACGGTGTTGGCACGACCCTGAAGCAGGTTAACCGCGGATTCCTTTCCTTTTGTGCCTTGATTACTCACCTCGACTGGTGCAAATACATCCGCGTAGCCACTATCGATGCTGGTTTTGACCAAGGTTGCCTGATCGAGTGTTTGTGCGAATAACGTAAGTGCGCGGCTATCATCAAGCGCTCGGGCGGCAAGATCGTCCAGCACCGTAGTGAGAGCAGCCTGAGGTAAGCTCCCTTCAAAGAGCCCCGGGGCGACTAAAAGCCAGTGAGTGCCGTCATGAATGCATTGATTGGCGGCGACCAAGGCAGTTTGTGGCGTGAGTCGAGTGAGTCTCAGGTGGTGCAGTTCGAGCTGCTCCTGAAGTCGGTCAAGCAGATCCGTTTCAACCGCATAAGCACAATGCCGACCTTCGGTACTGCCGCCGGGAAGAATGGTGTAGTCGGCAAGATCGCCAATCAGGGAGTCTTCCAGAGCAAACGGCAATGCACGTTGCAAATGCCGACCCTTCACGCCCGGGAGTGACACCCAGTGCGCAGCGTAGTTTTTTGCAGACAGCACCAGCTCAACGGCCGATAGCGGTTCTTGCTTCGCTGCCCAAGCTTCAAGCAGCATCGCAGATGCATCGGGAGTAGGTTGAATCCACCACTCACCAGTATCGCTCTGCCACCAAATTACGGTTTCGTTGTATTGCATCCCTAATCTCACTTATTGCCCGGGCGGCGTGATTTGCCTGGCCGCCCGGCGCGAAAAGTCGCGTTGAATGGTGGTCATACTACCATTCGCGGACAATCTATGTATGACTGCTTCTACGGTTCCGATGCGCCCGTTGAGGTCAACCCGGGCGAACATTTCAAAATATTGGGTAAACACCGAGAAGTCGGCGGCATTCAATGCCTGAGTTTGATCGGCGTCGTTAGTGTCGCGACCGCTTGCAGTATTACCCGACGACTCTTTCGATAAGTTGGCGATGGTATTGCTGGTCAAGAAGTCATCCACCGAGGCGTAACCTGAACTGCCACGGCCTGCAACGAGCTGTGCTGCATCGGTTAAATTCAGACGCGAATCAATCGACGCCAGCACAAAGTCTGACGCGGTGTTCACATTCAGCTGAGCTGAGGCCGGCAAGCAGGCTATGTAAGGCTCGAGCATGGCGTAAACCGCAAGGTCGACGCCTTCAATCAGCATTAACTCACTGGTGTGCTTGCACTCAGCATACGCAGGGCGGTAGCCCGGCTCCTGTGACAAGTATTGGTTATCTACGTTGCTGTTGGGGTCCAGCCATTTTTGCCAGCGATCGGCAATCGTCACATCCACTCCTAGCAAATTCAGTAGATTGCGAAAACGCTGCGTGTACACCGAGACACTGCCACCAGGCAGCATGCTGTTGAGATTAAACCGTCCCTGTAAGTCAGCAAGGTGTATCTCAATGACGCCCGGGTCCAACGGGAATGTCCGCGGCTGTGCCCATTCCTCAAGCGCATGATCGAGCTGGGAATTGGCTTTCCAGTCGAGGTAAAGCCCTGTTCGCGTCGCACTCTCTGCGCCTAATGCAAACTGCCTCGCCTGCTGCTGTGAAAACAGGGTTTGCGCCCGCTCAATATCCACTGCCTGCCGTTCCACCATGTTGGCGGCAATCATGGCAACGACTGCGAAAATCAGCAGAACCATCAACAGCACCATGCCCTGTTGGCGCGTACGCGGAGGTCTCATCCGATGTCTTGAATTAGTCATGCGCTATCGGCCACTGTCGAACAATATTGCCAAATGCAGGCATCTCCGTGCGCACCACTATGGCCACTGGGCGCTGACCTTCATCTGGCGTTAACGGCGGCCAGTAATCCGAACTGCTCAATTCGGGTGGGCTGTCCTGACCGTTGCGTGCAGGCAAGCTGACGACCAATTCAACCTCGAAGTCACTGACTTGATCGTAAATTACCTGAGTCGACGGCTCGCTGTTATCGCCACGATCAAGCACGTGCCAGTAGTAGCGAACCAGGCACTCGAGATCGGTTTCGTAGTCGTATTCATCCACGCCATCCATGAGTGCCAAACGCTCTCTCGCGGGGGTGCAAGGCTCTGAATCCATGGGCTCACTTCGATACGCAACTCGCTGCAACGTAGACCGAGGATCTTCTGTCGTTGGACGATTACGCCAGCCACTTAGTGTGAACTCCAGCGGGTAATCACCACTTCCGACCATAAGCGACGGCAGCGGATCACCGTACTGATCCCGGATCTCACGATTGATTAGCTGGCTGATGTCACGTGACAAAATTTGATTCCAACGCTGCAGCGCCGCTACCTCGTCAGCACGTTCTTCGGACGATTTGCCAACGTTAGCGACATTGCTGAGCAACTGAACGGCAGCGACACCAACCGCAGCAGAAATTGCCACGGCCACCAGTACTTCCAATAAAGTAAAACCGCGTGAGCGAAACATCAGTTGGGTCCCTGTATTCCGGTCAGGCGGTAAATAATGGCGTCGGGCGCAGTGGTCTTTGATACGGCGATTTCAATGCGCATAACCTCAGGGAACGGCGTTTTCTCCACCGTCGTTAACAACGACCACTCTGTGCTGGCTAACTCAGTGGTGTCTCGCGTCTCGCCGGGGGCCGGCACGCCGCCAGCGAGCTGGATATCGGTCATTCGGTTCTCGGCCACAAATGAGGCCAGCGTCATATCCCGAATAGACAACAGATTGTTGACCCGACTGCTTGTTGTATCAGTGATCGCCACGGCAATGCCTGCGAATATCGCAACCGCCACCATGACTTCAAGCAAGGTGAAGCCCGATAGCGATCGGCGTGACAGACGTATCTGCCGCGCCTGACATGGTGAAGGTCGCTCAGAACTCATCCATCACCTCCCAGCGAATCGGTCCGACACCGTCGCCGAAGACGCGCAGTGCGAAGGTATCATCATCCGGATGGCGCACCGTCACAGCCAGTGGGGTGTATTCGTCGGATGAAAAGAAGAAAATCACAGGGATAGGCGCTTCGTCGTCCATATCGTCCACCGGCTCAACCTCATCCCCTTCGACCTCAATTTCTAATGAGAGAGTCTCTGGAATGGATTGGCTTTCTGCGAGAGCTAAGTCGCCGCTGGCCCAAGGATTGTCCTGAAGTTGACTGACTTGCTCCTGGCTCATTCCCTGAACCACGGACGGTAAACGGATATCGTAAAAGACCTTGAGCGCAAAACGCTGCGGATGCCAGGCCAGCCCCAGGTCCAGATTCTGAAACAGTGCTTCTTCCCGATACTGGTTAAAAGCAACCGTCAGGCGTTTGGCCAGTTGTTCAGCTTCCTGACGCGCAGCTCGATCACTGAAATTAAGATTTACCAGTGATAGCAACATGCCGACGATCATGAGTACAACCATGACCTCCAGCAAAGTAAATCCGCGCGCCAGCCGAACCATCAGAGAGCCTGATTGCTGATGTCCGCTGCGTCGCCTTCGCCGCCTTCCTGACCATCAGAACCCAGCGACAGGATTTCAACCTGACCTTTGTTTTCGAAGTATAGGAATTCGTTATCCCAAGCATCACGTGGCACTTTGCCACCTTTCAGGTAGCCACCGGACTGATAGTTTTTAGGTTCAGGCGATGACGTTGGTTTCTGCGCCAGAGCTTCAAGACCCTGTTCGGTGGTTGGGTAGCGATAGTTGTGCAGTTTGTACATATCGAGGGCACCCTCGATGAGCTTGATCTGGCTTTGCGTTGTTTTCACGCGAGCGTCGTCGGCAGAGCCGATGATGTTGGTGGCAACCAAGGACAGGATGCCGCCGATGATGGCGATAACCACCATCACTTCAATAAGTGTAAAACCGTGTTGTGACTTCTGATGACGCATTGTGTTCTCCTATTGCACCATTTGTTGTAGTTCAAGAATCGGCAGCATGATGGCCACGACGATCAGAGCAACGACCCCGGCCATCCCCAGCAATGCCATGGGCTGAAAGACTGAGATCATGGCCGACACATTGGACTCGATAGTTTTCTCCTGCTGTGCGGCCGTACGGACCAGCATCGCATCCAACTCCCCACTGCTTTCGCCACTGGCAATCATATGCAGCATGATGGGCGAGAAATACCCGGTTTCTTTCAATGCGGTGTGCAAGCTCCCCCCTTCGGTCACCCGGACTGTCGCTTCGGTCAGCCCTGATTTAATCGGGAGGTTCTGCACGACATCGCTCGCGATTTTCATGCCCTCTACCAAGGGCACACCACTGCTGGTCAGAATCCCGAGTGTACTGCCAAATCGCGCCGTGTTCAGATCACGAATAAACCGCCCGATCAAAGGCAGGGTTAACCAACTTTGATGTACGCGGTAACGAAACCCTTTCTTTCGCATCAGATTGCCAAACACGACTCCGCCGACAATAGCGGCAATGAATACAAAAATGCCGTAGGAGGAAATGAAGTGACTGAGGTTGAGTACCTGCTGAGTCAGCCATGGGAGCTCCTGCCCATTCTTCACAAAGACATCAACAATGCTGGGTACGACATTCGTCACCAGATACACCACAATACCCACGGCTACGACCACGAGAATGACCGGGTAAATGGTGGCGTTACGAATGGTTTGAGCGGATTCGTGGGAACGTTCTGAATACTCGGCCAGACGCTCCAGTACCGGCGCGAGGTTACCTGATTGCTCACCTGCACTCACGGTCGAGCGAAATAACTGTGGGAATGCGCGCGGAAAATCTTCCATCGCCTTGGCCAGCGTGAAACCCTCGGTCACCTTTGCCCGAATCGCCAACACCATGCCTTTGGTCTTCTGGCGCTCTGACTGATCTGCCAGTGCTTTCAGGGCTTCATCAATGGGCAGCCCCGCTCCGATGAGCGTAGAGAGCTGGCGCAGCAACAGAGCACGCTCGGCTACTGAAAGACTGGGGCCGCGACTGAAGGAGAAACCACCGGTCTTTTTCTCTTTCTCTGTGGTTGGTTCAACCGCTAGAGGCATCCAGCCCTTGTCACGCAGTTGCTGGCGAATTTGTCGAGCGCTGTCGCCCTCCATGACGCCTTTCTTTTGCTTACCTTTGGCGTCGAGCGCCTGATACTCAAATGCTGCCATCTTAGTGTTTCGCTACTCGCAGAAGCTCTTCGATGGTGGTTGAGCCGGCCAATACTTTACGAATGCCGTCCTGACGAATGCTTGGCCCCAGGCTGCGCGCATGATTCTCGAGTGCTTGTTCGCCTGCTTCGTCGTGAATCAATGACTTCATGGTGTCATCGACTTCAATAATTTCGTAGATACCCTGTCGACCGCGATAGCCCAGCTGATTGCACTGATCGCATCCCTTGGCGTGATAGATCACCGGCGGCTGATCGGCATCCGCGCCCAATAGCTGACATTCAGCGGCGTCGGCTGGACGCGCTTCTTTGCAGTCATCGCAGAGTACACGTACCAATCGCTGAGCAATGACACCAACGACCGATGACGACAGCAAGAAAGGCTCAACGCCCATGTCGTTCAATCGGGTAATGGCACCCACTGCGGTATTGGTGTGTAGGGTGGACAATACAAGGTGACCCGTTAACGATGCCTGAATGGCAATTTCAACCGTCTCCAGATCTCGAATCTCACCAATCATGACCACATCAGGGTCCTGACGTAAAATGGCTCGCAGGCCCTTGGCGAAGGTCATGTCCGCCTTGGTGTTGACCTGAGTCTGACCAATGCCCGGTAGGCTGTATTCCACTGGATCCTCGACGGTCAGGATGTTGCGGCTGGTGTCGTTAAGATCGCTCAATGCACCATACAGCGTGGTGGTTTTACCGGA
>Ga0181593_10005908_pt1 | contig 11032 bp, 6 predicted proteins | sample 071ome_19_FD_133756 | JGI IMG/M metagenome (GOLD analysis project Ga0181593, IMG submission 133756) | Coastal salt marsh microbial communities from the Groves Creek Marsh, Skidaway Island, Georgia - 071413AT metaG (megahit assembly) | ecosystem: Environmental > Aquatic > Marine > Intertidal zone...
AACCCGCCAGTTCGAGCAGCAGCCCGTTCATGCGCCGCACGAAGCCGGCCGGGTCGGCCAGCTGGCCGCCCTCGCTGAGCAGCGCCTGTTCGTAGAGCAGCTCCGACCACTCGCCGAAGCGAGCCTCGTCCGCCTCGCCCTCGAGGCGTGCGACCAGCTTGTGGTCGGGATTGAGCTCGAGCGTCAGCGGCACGTCGGGCACCTCCTGGCCGGCCGCCTTGAGCAGTCGACCGAGGTGGGCGCTCATGCCCGCCTCCTTGGCCACCAGGCAGGCCGGAGAATCGGTCAGGCGCGCGGTGAAGCGGACCTCCTCGACGCGGTCTCCCAGCGCCGTCTTGACCCGGCTGACCAGCTCGCCCTGCTCCTCCTTCGCCTGCTCGACGCGCTTCTCGGCCTCCTCGTCGAGCCCCTCGACCTCGCCCTGGCTGACCGACTGCAGCTGCTTGCCGTCGAACTCGGGCAGCATGCCGACCAGCCACTCGTCGATGCGATCGTGCAGCAGCAGCACCTCGATGCCCTTCTTCCTGAACAGCTCGAGGTGCGGGCTGTTGGCGGCGGCGGCGAAGGTGTCGGCGGTGACGTAGTAGATCTTCTCCTGTTCCTCGCCCATGCGCCCGACGTAGTCCTCGAGCGAGACCGTCTCGGCATCGCCCTCGCCGCTGGTCGACGCGAAGCGCAGCAGCCTGGCGATGCGCTCGCGGTTCTCGTGGTCCTCGCCGGGGCCCTCCTTGAGCACCTTGCCGAACGCGCTCCAGAACTCGGTGTAGGTCTCCGGTTCGTCCTTGGCGAGCGTCTCGAGACGGCCGAGCACGCGCTTGACCGAGGCGCCACGGATGGCGTCGATGACCCGGTTGTGCTGCAGGATCTCGCGCGAGACGTTGAGCGGCAGGTCGTCGGAGTCGATGACGCCGCGCACGAAGCGCAGGTAGCCCGGCATCAGGTGCTCGGCGTCGTCCATGATGAACACGCGACGCACGTAGAGCTTGATGCCCTGGCGGCGATCGCGGTCCCAGAGGTCGAACGGTGCGCGCTTGGGCACGTAGAGCAGCGAGCTGTACTCGTGCTTGCCCTCGACCCGGTTGTGCATGTGCAGCAGCGGGTCCTCGAAATCGTGAGCGACGTGCTTGTAGAAGGCGGTGTACTCCTCGTCGCTGATCTCGTTCTTGGCGCGCATCCACAACGCCGAGGCACGGTTGACGGTCTCCCACTCCCCGGGCTTGGCGTCGTCGCCCTCGCCCTGCGGCTCGCCGAGCATCTCGATCGGCAGCGGGATGTGGTCGGAATAGCGGGTGATGATCGACTTCAACCGGAACGGCTCGAGGAACTCGTCCTCGCCCTCGCGCAGGTGCAGCGTCACGGTGGTGCCGCGCGCCGCCCGTTCCACGGTCTCGAGCGTGTACTCGCCCTGCCCCTCCGAGATCCAGCGCACGCCGTGCTCGGCGCCGAGCCCGGCGCGGCGTGTCTCGACGGTGACCCTGTCGGCGACGATGAACGACGAGTAGAAACCGACGCCGAACTGGCCGATCAGGCGGCTGTCCTTGGCCTGGTCGCCGGTCAGCTGGCTGACGAACTCGCGGGTGCCGGAGCGGGCGATGGTGCCGAGGTGCTCCTGGACCTCCTGGCGCGACATGCCGATGCCGTTGTCGGTGACGCTGACGGTGCGCGCCTCCTTGTCGAAGGCGACGCGGATGCGCAGCTCGCCGTCGCCCTCGTAGAGCGCATCGTCACCGAGCGCCTCGAAGCGCAGCTTGTCGGCCGCGTCGGCGGCGTTGGAGACCAGTTCCCGCAGGAAGATCTCCTTGTTCGAGTAGAGGGAGTGGATCATCAGGTCCAGCAGCTGCCGGACCTCGGTCTGGAAACCGAGTGTCTCCTTGTGGGCGTCGACGGTCATCGGGTGCGATTCCTTGTTCCAGTGGTCTGCAACGGGGTCAGATCGCCACGTGATGGGGGCGGCGCGGACCCTTTTCAACCCCTGGCCGAGGCTGCGCCGTGGCGGCCGGGAGGTTATCATGTCGGCCCCCGGTGGGCGGTCACCGGGGGCCCACCCAGCAGGACATCGCCAGCCATGCGCTACATCAGACGCTTCTCGGAACTCGGCATGGGCGACGTCCCCCTGGTCGGCGGCAAGAACGCCTCGCTGGGCGAGATGTACTGCGCGCTGAGCGCCCACGGCGTCAAGGTCCCGAACGGCTTCGCCACCACCACCGCCGCCTACCGCCACTTCTACGAGCACAACGACCTGGTCGGGCGCATCACCGACGCGCTGGCCGCACTCGACGTCGAGGACGTGGTCGCGTTGGCCGCCACCGGGAAGCAGATCCGCGACTGGATCCTGGCCGGCGAGATGCCCGCCGACCTGGTCGCCGAGATCCACGACGCCTACCAGGAGCTCACCACCGAGTACGGTGCCGAGCCCGACGTCGCGGTGCGCAGCTCGGCCACCGCCGAGGACCTGCCCAACGCCTCGTTCGCCGGCCAGCAGGACACCTACCTGAACATCCGTGGCGAGGCGCAGCTCGCCGGGACCGTCAAGCGCGTGTTCGCGTCGCTGTTCACCGACCGTGCGATCTCCTACCGCGTCCACCAGGGCTTCGACCACATGGACGTGCTGCTGTCGGTCGGCGTGCAGAAGATGGTGCGCTCCGACAAGGCGACCTCGGGGGTGATGTTCACGCTCGACACCGAGTCCGGCTTCCGCGACGCGGTGTTCATCACCGCCGCCTACGGCCTCGGCGAGAACGTCGTGCAGGGCGCGGTCAATCCCGACGAGTACTACGTCTTCAAGCCGACTCTGGCGACCGGGCACCGGCCGATCATCCGCCGCCACCTAGGCACCAAGGCGATGCGCATGGTCTACAGCGACGACCCCGGCGCGGCCGACCCGGTCGCCAACCTCGAGGTCGCGCAGGCCGAGCGCGACACCTTCTGCCTGGCCGACGACGAGGTGCTCGAGCTGGCGCGCTACGCGGTCGAGATCGAGCGTCACTACTCCGAGCAGGCCGGCCAGCCGCAGCCGATGGACATCGAGTGGGCCAAGGACGGGCTGTCAGGGGAGCTGTTCATCGTCCAGGCACGGCCCGAGACCGTGCAGGCAACCGCCGACACCAACGTCAAGGAGACCTTCAAGCTGCTCGAGCGCGGCACCGTGGTCACCGAGGGCAAGAGCGTCGGGCAGAAGATCGCCTGCGGTAAGGCGCGGGTGATCAAGGACGCCTCGCAGATGCACGAGGTGCAGCCCGGCGACGTGCTGGTCTCCGACATCACCGACCCCGACTGGGAGCCGGTCATGAAGATCGCCGCGGCGATCGTCACCAACCGCGGCGGGCGCACCTGCCACGCGGCGATCATCGCCCGCGAGCTCGGCATCCCGGCCGTGGTCGGCTGCGGCAACGCCACCGAGACGGTGCCGCACGACGCCGAGGTCACCGTCTCGTGCGCCGAGGGCAACAACGGCTACGTCTACGCCGGCCACATGCCGTTCGAGATCGAGCGCATCCCGCTGACCGGCCAGGAGCAGCTCAACACCAAGATCATGCTGAACCTCGCCAACCCCGAGGTCGCGTTCGAGACCTGCCGCCTGCCGGTCGAGGGCGTGGGCCTGGCGCGGCTCGAGTTCATCATCAACAACACCATCCGCGTCCACCCGCGCGCGCTGCTGGAATACGACGGCCTCGACGCCGGCCTCAAGGCCGAGATCGACGCCATCACGCGCGGCTACCCGGACCGCCGCGACTACTTCCGCAAGACGCTCGCCGAGGGCGTGGCCACCATCGCCGCCGCGTTCTACCCGCGCCAGGTGATCGTGCGCCTCTCCGACTTCAAGTCCAACGAGTACGCGTCGATGATCGGCGGCCGCGGCTTCGAGCCCGACGAGGAGAACCCGATGCTCGGCTTCCGCGGCGCGGCGCGCTACCCGGCGCCGGAGTTCGCCGAGGCGTTCGCGCTCGAGTGCCAGGCGCTGCGCGAGGTGCGCGACGACATGGGCCTGACCAACGTGACCCTGATGGTGCCGTTCGTGCGCACGCCGGAGGAGGGACGCCAGATCGTCGACCTGCTCGCGAGCCACGGCCTGCAGCGCGGCGAGAACGACCTCCAGGTCGTCATGATGTGCGAGATCCCGGCCAACGCCCTGCTCGCCGACCGGTTCCTCGCCGACTTCGACGGTTTCTCGATCGGCTCCAACGACCTGACCCAGCTGACCCTCGGCGTCGATCGCGACTCGGGGCTCCTGACCGGCTACGACGAGCGCAACGAGGCGGTCGGCATCCTGATGGAAATGGCGATCAACGCCTGCAACGCGCAGGGCAAGTACATCGGCATCTGCGGCCAGGCGCCGTCCGACTTCCCCGAGATCACCGCCTGGCTGGTCGAGAAGGGCATCAGCTCGATCTCGCTCAACCCCGACAGCGTCTTCGACATGCGCGAGATCGTCTCGGCCGAGGAAGCGAAGCTGCGCGATGCCGGCTGACATGGACCAGGCCGCCAAACGGCCACCGCGCCGCCCGACCCTGCTGGTGATCCTCGACGGCTTCGGCCTCAATCCAGAGAGCCGCGACAACGCCATCGCCGAGGCCGGCACGCCACACCTCGACCGCTACTTCGCGCGCTACCCGCACGTGCCGCTGCTCACCTCGGGACGTGCCGTCGGCCTGCCCGACGGCCAGATGGGCAACTCCGAGGTCGGCCACGTCACGCTCGGCTCCGGCGCGATCGTGCGCCAGTACCTGGTGCGCATCGACGACGCCATCGCCGACGGCACCTTCTACGACAACCCCGCACTGACGAGCGCCGCCAAGCGCGCCGCGGCGACCAACCGGCCTCTGCATCTGGTCGGGCTGATCTCCGACGGCGGCGTGCACAGCCACGTGCGCCACGTCCTCGCGCTGATCACGCTCGCGAAACGGGCCGGCGCGGTGCCACAACTGCATTTCCTCGGCGACGGTCGCGACACCCCGCCGCGTTCGGCCGCGACCTGGCTGCCGGAGCTCGAGGCCGCGCTGGCCGATGCCGGCGGATGCGTCGCCACGGTCACCGGCCGCTACTACGGCATGGACCGCGACCAGCGCTGGGAGCGCACCGAGCACGCCTGGCGCGCCATGGTCGGGCTCGGCGGCGAGCGCACCGCGCCCAGCGCCACCGCCGCGATCGAGGCCGCCTACGCCGCCGACGAGAGCGACGAGTTCATCAGACCGACCGTGATCGACGGCGCCACGCCGGTCGCTGGCGGCGACGAGCTGATCTTCTTCAACTTCCGCAACGACCGCCCGCGCCAGCTGAGCGCGGCGCTGAGCGACCCGGCGTTCGAGCACTTCGACCGCCCCGACTTCGCTCCGGCCAACGTCACCACCATGACCGACTACGGCTCGCAGTTCGACCTGCCGATCGCCTTCGGCCAGGAGGCGCCGTCGATGACCCTCGGCCAGTGGGTCAGCGAGGCCGGCATCGCGCAGTTCCGCACCGCCGAGACCGAGAAGTACGCCCACGTGACGTTCTTCTTCAACGGCGGCCGCGAGCCGCCCTACCCCGGCGAGGAGCGGCTGCTGATCCCGTCGCCCAAGGTCGCGAGCTACGACCTGCAGCCGGAGATGAGCGCACCGGCGGTCGCGGACGCGGTGATCGGCGCTCTAGACAGCGGCAAGTACGGGCTCGTGATCGTCAACTTCGCCAACGGCGACATGGTCGGCCACACCGCCATGCGCCACGCAATTCTCGAAGCCGTCAAAACGCTCGACCACGAGGTGGGCCGCGTGCTCGACGCCGCGGTGGATACCGGCTTCTCGGTGGTGCTGACCGCCGACCACGGCAACTGCGAGCTGATGGTCGATCCCGAGACCGGCGAGCCGCACACCCAGCACACCACCTTCCCGGTGCCGTGCCTGGTGATCGACGACGCCATCGGCGAACTCGACCCCGACGCCGGGCTGGCCGACATCGCGCCGACCGTCCTGCAGCTCATGGGTCTCGAGATTCCACCCAGCATGAGTGGGCATTCGCTGCTGCGCCACGTCGCGGCCTGAAAAGACACCGCCCTCATCGCGCCGTGGGCGGCGCTCCTGCAACAAATCAAACTGTAGGAGCGGCCCCCAGGCCGCGATAGCGATCTATTTGCCGGCGCGTACCAGCCCACCGAGACCGGCACGCTCCAGCGCGCCGTTGATGAAGCGGCGCACCTCGGCCGCGGTCTCCAGCGCCAGCGCCTCGTCGAGCAGCACCCGTGCCTGCTCCTGGCTGAACGAGCGGATCACCCACTTCACGCGCGGCAGGCTCGCGGCGTTCATGCTCAGGCTGTCGATGCCCATGCCGAGCAGCAGCACCGCGGCGGCCGGCTGCCCGGCCATCTCGCCGCAGATGCTGACCGGACGGGCGTGGGCGTGCCCGGCGTTGACCACCTGCTGCAGCGCACGCAGCACGGCAGGGTGCAGGGTGTCGTAGAGCTCGGCGACGTGCGAGTTGTTGCGATCGACCGCGAGCAGGTACTGCGTGAGGTCGTTGGAGCCGATCGACAGGAAGTCGGCACGCCGGGCCAGCGCGTCGAGCTGGAACAGCAACGCCGGCACCTCGACCATCGCACCGGTCAGCGGGCGGTGCACCGGCTCACCCTCCTCGACCAGCTCGGCGATCGCCCGCTCGAGCAGCGCCATCGCCTCGTCGAACTCCTGCACCGAGGTGATCATCGGAAACAGCACCTGCAGGTTGTTCTGGCCGAGGCTCGCGCGCAGCATCGCGCGCAGCTGGGTGACGAAGATCTCGGGGTGGTCCAGCGTCATGCGGATGCCGCGCCAGCCCAGGAACGGGTTCTCCTCCTGGATCGGGAAGTAGCTGAGCGGCTTGTCGCCGCCGACGTCGAGGGTGCGCAGCGTGACCGGGCGCGGCGCGAACGAGGCGAGCACGCGCTTGTAGAGCTCGGTCTGCTCGTCCTCGGACGGGAAGCGCTCGCGCACCAGGAACGGCACCTCGGTGCGGTAGAGGCCGATGCCCTCGGCACCGCTCTGCAGCGACGGCAGCAGGTCCGAGGCGAGGCCGGTGTTGGCGAGCAGCGGGATGCGCCGGCCGTCGACCGTCTCCGCCGGCAGGTTGCGCAGCTCGCTCAGCCCCTCCGAGAGCTCCGCCTCCTCGTTCGCGAGGCGCTTGAACTCCTTGATCACGCTTGCCGAGGGGCGGATGTAGACGCGCCCCTGGTAACCGTCGACGACCACCTCCTCGCCGTCGATGCGGCCGACCGGCAGGTCCTGCGCGCCCATCACCGCCGGGATGCCCATCGCCTGGGCCAGGATCGCGACGTGCGACGAGCTCGAGCCACGCGTCGAGATCACGCCGACCAGGTGCCCTGACGGGGCCTCGGCGAGGTGCGACGCGGTCAGGTCCTCGCCGGCCAGCACGGTGTTCGGGCCGATCGGCTCGCGCTCACGCGGTCCGCTGCCCTGCATCTGCATCAACAGGCGCCGTCCGATATCCCGGATGTCGGCGCCGCGCTCGCGCAGGTAGGCATCCTCCATGTCGTCGAACACCTGGGCGTGCGCCTGCACCGTGGTGCGCAGCGCCCCCGGGGCCCAGTTGCCCGCGTCGATCGCGGCCAGGGTGTCGGTGACCAGGCTGTCGCCACCCAGGATCAGCTGGTAGGCGTCGAACAGCCCGCGCTCGTCGGCCGGCAGGCTGTCGCCGAGGCGCTCGCCGAGTTCGCGCAGTTCCTCGCGGACCGCGTCGACCGCCCTGGTGAACGCCGCGCGCTCGGAGGCCACGTCGTCGGTCTCACGGTCGGGCACCGCGTCGAGGTTGGCCGGCGGGTAGATCACCTGCACCTTGCCGACCCCGACGCCGGGCGAGCCGGCGATGCCGCCGACCGCGTGCGCCTTGATGCGACCGCCACCGCGCAGCGCCTCGAGCTCGCCGTTGACCTCGGCATGGGCGATGGCGCCAGCAAGCTGGGCGGCCAGCGTGAACAGCAGCGACTCGTCCTCGTCGCTGAAGCGTCGGGTCTCCTGCTGCTGGACGACCAGCACGCCCTTGACCGCGCGCTGGTGGATGATCGGCACACCGAGGAAGGCGTGGTAGCGCTCCTCGCCGGTCTCCTCGATGTACTTGAACTGCGGGTGGTCGAAGGCGTTCTCGACGTTGACCGGCTCGGCACGCGAGGCGACCAGGCCGACGAGGCCCTCGTTCAGTGCCAGGCGCACCTTGCCGACCGACTCGGGATTCAGGCCCTCGGAGGCCATCAGCACCAGCTGTCGGCTGTCGGGCTCGTGCAGGTAGACCGAACAGACGTCGACGCCCATCGCCGATCCGACACGGCTGACGATGACCGCGACGGCCTGCTCGATGTCGTGAGCCTTGTTGACCTCGTGGAGGATGCGCTGCAGTTGCGCGAACATGCAGGCGCTAGCGTGAGCGGCGGGACGGGGCGCGCGGGTGGGCGCCGTCCTCGCCATGGCGATCCGGCTTCGGACGCGGCGGGCTCGACCGGCGGCGCGGCCGGTAGCTGGGGAAGATCAGCGGGGCGAGCTCGCGCAGGGCATCGGCGTAGACGTTGCGCTTGAAGAACACCACCTGGTGCATCGGGTACCAGTAGGTGACCCAGCGCCAGGCGTCGAACTCGGGGTGATCGGAACGATCGAGCCGCACCCGGTCGTCATCGACCACCAGCCGCAACAGGAACCAGATCTGTTTCTGGCCGACGCACAGCGGGAAGTTGCCGTGGCGGACGTAGCGATCGGGGAGCGTGTAGCGCAACCAGTCGTCGGTGCTGCCGAGAATCTCGACGTGCTCGGGTTCGAGCCCCACCTCCTCGTAGAGCTCGCGATACATCGCCTCCTCCGGGGTCTCGTCCACCCGGATTCCGCCTTGCGGAAACTGCCAGGAACGGCGCCCGATGCGCCGCGCCCAGAGCAACCGGCCGTGCCCGTTGCTCAGGATGATCCCGACATTCGGCCTGTATCCATCCTCGTCGACCACCTGGTTACCTGGTCAAGTACTTGTAATGAAACCATTCTCACACACCCCCCAGAGGCCGGCAAATGACCCGCGACAGGTTGGCCCGACACCGCGCCAGCCTCTATGCTGTGGCTCCCCGCGCGGCGCCCCGCCGCGCCCACCCGACCGGGAGACGAGCCGTGGCGCTGGCGCTGTTCGACCTCGACAACACCCTGCTCGCCGGGGACAGCGACTACCTGTGGGGCGGCTTCCTGGCCCGCGAGGGACTGGTCGACGGCGAAGCCTACGAGCGCGAGAACCTGCGCTACTACCGCGCCTACCAGGCCGGTGAACTCGACATCCACGAGTTCCTGCGCTTCGCGCTGCGCCCGCTCGCCGCGCACGATCCGGCGCTGCTCGAGGCCGTGCGCGAGCGCTTCGTCGCCGAGACCATCACGCCGATCGTCGCGCCGGGCACACCGGGGCTGCTCGAGCGGCACCGCACCGCCGGCGACCGGCTCGCGATCATCACCGCCACCAACCGCTTCGTGACCGGGCCGATCGCGGCCCTGCTCGGCATCGACGACCTGCTCGCCACCGAGCCGCAACAGGTCGACGGTCGCTACACCGGTGAGCCCGAGGGCGTGCCCTGCTTCCGCGAGGGCAAGGTCACGCGCCTGCACGCCTGGCTCGAGGCCGAGGATCTCGACCTCAAGGGCAGCTGGTTCTACTCCGACTCGCTGAACGACCTGCCGCTGCTCGAGGCGGTCGATCATCCCGTCGCGGTCGACCCCGACGCGACCCTCGCCACGACCGCCACCGAGCGTGGCTGGCCGATCATCAGCCTGCGCGGCCCGGCCGTCTGAACCGGTGACCGCGCCACGCGCGCTCTTCCCGGCGCTCGTCGTCCTCGCTCTGGCGAGTCTCGCTGCCGCGCTCGCGACCGGCAGTGTCGCGATCCCGACCGATCGCCTGCTCGCGGTGCTCGCCGGCGACGGCACCCCGCTCGACCGCTCGCTGGTGCTCGAACTGCGCCTGCCGCGGGCGCTCGCCGCGTTCGCGGTCGGCGGCCTGCTCGCGCTCGCCGGCGCGCTGATGCAGGTGCTGCTCCGCAATCCCCTCGCCGACCCCTACATCCTCGGCATCTCGGGCGGCGCGGCGTGCGCCGCGCTCGGCGCGATGCTGCTCGGGCTGGGCGGGGCGTGGATCTCCGGCAGCGCATTCGCCGGCGCGCTGCTGGCAATGCTGCTGGTGTTCGCGCTCGGGCGCGGAGCCGGCGACTGGTCGCCGACCCGGCTGCTGCTGACCGGCGTGGTGATCGCCGCCGGCTGGGGCGCGCTGATCAGCTTCCTGCTCGCGACCAGCCCCGACCGACGCCTGCCGGGCATGCTCTTCTGGCTGATGGGCGACCTCGGCGCCGGCACCGCGGCCGGGCCCGGGCTTGGCTGGGCGGTCCTGATCATCGGGCTCATCGTCGGGCTGCTGATCGCAGGCCAGCTCAACGTGCTCGCCCACGGCGACCTCGCCGCACGCAGCCTCGGCGTGGAACTCGCCCGACTGCGGGGCGCGGTCTACCTGCTCGCGTCGCTCATGACCGCAAGCGCGGTGACCCTCGCCGGCACCATCGGCTTCGTCGGGCTGGTCACGCCGCACATGCTGCGGCTGGTCGGGCTGACCGACCACCGCAGGCTGCTGCCGGCCTGCGTGCTGCTGGGAGGGACGCTGCTGCTGTTCGCCGACACCGCCGCGCGCAGCCTGCTCGCGCCGCGCCAGCTGCCGACCGGCGTGGTGACCGCGATGATCGGCGTGCCGCTCTTTTTGTATCTGCTGAGGCGTGGCAACGGCGGAGGGTCGAGAAGTGGCTGAGACCCCACTCTTCGAAGCCCGGGGGCTGCGGGTCTCGATCGCGGGTCAAGCGATCTGCCGCGAACTCGATCTCGCGCTACTTCCAGGAGAGTCCTGGGCACTGCTCGGGCGCAACGGCGCCGGCACCGCGGCCGGGCCCGGGCTCGGCTGGGCGGTCCTGATCATCGGGCTCATCGTCGGGCTGCTGATCGCAGGCCAGCTCAACGTGCTCGCCCACGGCGACCTCGCCGCACGCAGCCTCGGCGTGGAACTCGCCCGA
>Ga0181593_10005911_pt1 | contig 11027 bp, 9 predicted proteins | sample 071ome_19_FD_133756 | JGI IMG/M metagenome (GOLD analysis project Ga0181593, IMG submission 133756) | Coastal salt marsh microbial communities from the Groves Creek Marsh, Skidaway Island, Georgia - 071413AT metaG (megahit assembly) | ecosystem: Environmental > Aquatic > Marine > Intertidal zone...
TCAATGTCTGCTGAAAAACAGGAAAAAATAGCCCGCGAAACAATGGATATTTTCGCGCCACTGGCTGACAGGATGGGGATATATGTTTTTCAGCATGAGCTAGAAGATTTAAGCTTTAATGTGCTGCAACCCCAAGTCCGTATGTCGATTATCAATTCTCTGCATAATATTACCAACTTGCTAGACCAGAAAGGCGGCGAGGAACAGAATTTGCTGGTTGATATTGCTAGTGAGCTTGAACAGCTAGTACAGGATTCAGGGATTGAATGTTCGGTTGAGGGGCGGCTAAAAACACCCTATTCGATTTATCTGAAAATGAAACGAAAGGCGATGTCATTTGAACAGCTTTTCGATGTGAATGCCTTTCGGATAATTGTGCCAGACCTTAGTGCCTGTTATCAGACGCTTGGCATCATTCATCAGAAATATCCCACGATCATCGGGCGTTTTAAAGATTATATCTCATCCCCTAAAAAAAATGGGTATCAATCTATCCATACCAGCGTATTGGGGCCCTATAACCAGAAAATTGAAATCCAGATACGCACCGATGCCATGCATGAGAGGGCTGAAAAGGGGGTGGCAGCGCATTGGGCATATAAGGTTATCAAAGATGATGGCACAAACCAGAAAGCCGGCCATCTTCCCCCGCTAGTCAAAGAGGGTGAGCTTGGCAGTGGTCATGATTCAACACGCTGGATAAGAGAGCTTACATCATTGCTAGGGCAATCAACAGGTTCAGTTGAATTTATGGAAGCTGCAAAGCTGGAATTATATCGTGACCAGATTTTCTGCTTCTCGCCAAAAGGCGAGCTTTATAATCTGCCAAGCGGTGCTACTGCACTTGATTTCGCCTATTCAGTTCATTCGGATTTGGGCGATTATTGCGATTATGTGCTGATTAATGGCAAACGCAGACAGCTATCGACCGTTCTGGAAAATGGTGATCAGGTAAAGGTGATTACGTCAGATAAGGTGACGGTAAAAATCGAATGGGAAGAATTTGTCAGAACAGCGCGAGCTGAATCTCATATCAGGCGGATGTCACGTAATTTAACCCAGCAACAATTTGCATCTCTTGGAAAATCTTTGTTGAGTGATGAATTTAGATATCGGGGCCAGCCGTTTGATGAAGGCCAGTTAAAATTATCATTGTTAACCTTTAATCTCAGCTCGTTAGAACAGCTTTATATACTGGTTGGTGAAGGCAAAACCCTGACCAAAGAAATGGTGCTGGACCATATTCATCCCGGTATTGAGGCTAAAAAAGGAAAATCTAAAGATAAACCAATTCCAAAGCCAGTTTTTGTGGTTAATTCGGAATATGAGGGATCATCTGTGCAACTGGCTAAATGCTGTCATCCATTGCCAGGAGACAAGATTATCGGGATTTTCAATTCTGGTCTTGGGATTGCTGTGCATACAAAAAGCTGTGAGACAGCCTATAAATTTGCAGAAATGCCTGAATTATGGGTAGAGGTTGCTTGGCCGCGCACCTCACGTCATCGTCATTCGGGGCGTATCAAGGTGCTGTTATTGAATGAGCCTGGCTCGTTAGCCACGATGTGCACAGTGATTTCACAACATTCAGGCAATATTTCATTCATACAGCTTGAAGAACGAAAATTAAATTACTTTACCTTTATTCTGGATATTGAGGTTGCAGATATTGACCATTTAAACAATATTATTTCTGTGCTCAGGTCTGATAAATTTGTCGAATCTGCGGAACGTTATAGCTTTTAGCTAGCACTTTAAATCAACATCTGGTAGGACACATGTTTCGCAGACGCAAATCACTATCTATAAATGAGAAAATACAGGCGATTATCTGGCCGAAAAAGGGATTTAACCGCGTGTTAAATTATCTGGTCCAGCGACTGTTACGGCTGTCTGGTTCCAGCTATTCTATTGCCGCAGGCTTTGCCTGTGGGGCGGCGGTATCATTTACGCCTTTTATCGGATTTCATTTTGTGCTGGCGATTGTGCTGGCATCTTTGATAAGAGCGAATATTCTGGCGGCAATTTTTGGCACAGCGATTGGCAATCCCTGGACGTTTCCGTTTATCTTTGTGCTATTGCATCGGGTAGGGGTGTCAATTATGCCAATGCTGGGCTGGGATAGCCCTGTTTCTGGCCAGCTGGAAATTACTTATGATCATGGTGTGCTGGTAGATTATATTTTACCTATGGCGGTTGGCGGTGTGGTGATGTCGCTGGCAACATGGCCGGTATTTTTTGGTGCTAGCTATTTGACAATCACTGGCTGGCGAAACCATAAACAGAAAAGACGGGCGCGGAAACAGCGAAATAAATCCCAGAATTCAGTTGCCGAATAAACAGAATAGCAATGATTGCTAGCCAATTACAGGAGAAAGATGTAGTGGAAAAATTACGACTTGGCGTGAATATCGACCATGTAGCCACGCTTCGTAATGCACGTGGTGGTGTGCATCCTGACCCTGTTTCTGCAGCACTTCTGGCGCAAAAAGCAGGTGCAGATGGCATCACCATGCATCTTCGCGAAGATAGGCGGCATATTCTGGATGAAGATGTATTTGCTGTAAAACAGGCGATTAACATCCCTCTAAATTTTGAGATGGCCGTAACAGATGAGATGGCTATGATCGCTGAGAAACTTCGACCGAATGCCGCCTGTATTGTGCCTGAAAAGCGAGAAGAGCTGACCACTGAGGGTGGTTTGGCAGTGGCCGGATATGAAAAGCGCCTCAGCCCGTTAATTACCAGACTAAAGCAGGCTGGTATCAGGGTAAGCTTGTTTGTAGATGCAGATGCAGATGAATTACGCGCCTCTGCGGCGATTGGCGCAGATATTGTAGAATTACATACAGGCCGGTATTGTGATGCGGCTAGTGCTAATGAGCGCAATGAAGAATTATCGCGCATTGAAGCGGGGGCTAAAATAGCCTCATCTCTTGGTCTGGAAGTACATGCCGGACATGGCCTGTCTTATGATAATGTAGGGGATATTTCCAGAATTCCGGAAATAGTCGAGCTGAATATCGGACATTTTTTGATGGGGGCAGCTATTTTTACTGGTCTGGAAGAGGCCATTGGGTCTATGCGTGCACTAATGGATAGAGCCAGATAAATGATTATCGGGGTTGGTCATGATATTTGCCGGATTGACAGGATAGCGCAAATCTATGCGCGCTTTGGCGATCGTTTTGTGCGCCGTATATGCACCAATGCAGAACGAGATGAGCTGGAAGCCCGCGCAGATAAACCATCTTATCTGGCTAAACGGTTTGCTGTGAAAGAAGCAGTATATAAAGCACTGCATCAGGCAGATCAGTCAACTATGCGCTGGCATGATGCTGAAACATTGTCATCATTACATTGTTCAGGTGCGCCGCAACTTACTCTTTATGGGGGGTGTAAACAGGCTGTATATGCTTTGATGCCAGAAGGTCACGATCCTGTCTTTCATATCTCAATTAGTGATGATATACCCTTTGCATCGGCCTTTATTACAATCGAGGCCCGGCCTTCAGGAAACCAGAAAATTAGTTAGATTTCAGGAATATTATCATGTCAAAAACAGATGAGCAGTCGGGCTCAACTTTTCTAGATACCATCAAAACATTGCTTGTTGCAGGTATCATCGCTATCAGCTTTAGATCTGTTGTTGCCGAACCATTTAATATTCCGTCAGGTTCAATGATCCCTACTTTGCTGGTTGGTGATTATCTGTTTGTGTCAAAATATAGCTATGGTTATTCACGCTATTCTTTTCCATTTGGCGTTGCCCCGATTTCAGGTCGGATTTTTGAGGATGCACCTCAAAGAGGCGATGTTGCGGTCTTCCGTCTGCCATCTAATCCGTCAGTTGACTATATCAAGCGTGTGGTCGGGCTGCCCGGCGACGTTGTTCAGGTCAGACAAGGCGTATTATATCTGAATGATAAGCCGGTAAATAGACGGCTGATCGGAACGGTCCAGCCTACAGGCTATCAGTCTACCGCTGATTCAATCTTTCGTGAAACATTTCCAGATGGCCATGAACATATCATAAAGGAAGTAAATGACATTCAACTGTTTGATAATACACCTGCATTTACCGTTCCTGATGGGCATTTTTTCATGATGGGCGATAACCGTGATAATTCACGCGATAGCAGATCAAGTTCTGTTGGTGTTGTGCCGCTTGAAAATTTTATCGGTAAAGCACAATTCATTTTCTTTAGCATGGATCAGTCAGCGCGGATTTGGGAAATATGGAAATGGCCCGCCGCCCTCCGGTTCTCGCGCATTGGATCGACTATCGAATGACACCAGCCAAAGCCACTGCCCAATCTGTTACCCAGAAAATCGCAGAGATAACCAGCTTTCACTTCTCAGATACATCTCTGCTGGAACAGGCTTTGCGGCATAAATCCATCACCGGAATGCCATCATATGAAAGGCTAGAATTTCTAGGTGACAGGGTGCTTGGCATCATCATCAGCGAGATATTATATAATAGATTCCCAGACGCTGATCAGGGTGAGCTTACCATGCGGTTTCATGCGCTTACCCAAGAAGGATATTTAGCACAAATCGCCGACAAAACCGGACTCGCAAAGCTGATTTCATCAGCCAGCAACGATATTGGTCTTCGCGCATCTGTTAAAAGTGATGTGGTTGAAAGCCTGATAGCGGCACTTTACACAGAAGGCGGTATTGAGCCTGTACGTCAATTTATCAAGCGTTATTGGCAGTTTCCGGATGACCTGCCAGATAACAGGCTGGAAAATCCAAAATCTGCGCTGCAGGAATGGTCTGCACAGCATAAATTGGGTGTGCCGCGCTATACACTTGTCAGCAGGACAGGCTCAGATCACAATCCATGCTTTACTGCCTCTGTCGAAATTGACGGATTTCCAGCGCTTCAGGCTGAAGGGGCAACCATCAAGGCTGCAGAACGTCAGGCGGCCGCCAAGCTGCTAGCCAAATTATTGAAAACGCAAAAATCATAAGGGTAAAAGATGTCAGGCCAGAATGAAGAGAAGACAAAGGCTGGATTTGTTGCGTTGATAGGTGCGCCAAATGCAGGAAAATCTACCTTTATGAATGCGATGGTCGGACAGAAAATTTCCATTGTAACCCCCAAAGTTCAAACCACCAGATCACGCATCAGAGGCATTGCCATGCATCATGAAGCGCAAATTATCTTTGTGGATACACCTGGTATTTTTACTCCTAAACGCCGTCTGGATAGAGCGATGGTACAGGCCGCATGGCAAGGCACAGAAGGCACAGATGTTATTCTGCTATTGCATGATTGCGCCCGCGCTCAGATTGATGAAGAAACAGTTTCTATTATCGAGCGGCTAAATGAACTAGGTGTCACCGCATCACTGGTTTTGAATAAAATTGATCTGGCCCGTCCTGAACAGCTTCTAAAGCGCGCGGAAGAAATGAACCAGAGATTTCAATTTGAACGCACCTTTATGGTGTCTGCTGAACAGGAACAGGGCATCGAAGATACAAAATCATGGCTGGCTGAAAAAATGCCACAAAGCCCCTATCTGTTTGATCCAGATGATTTGTCTGATTTGCCTCTGCGCCAGCTAGCCGCCGAGTTGATGCGTGAAAAACTATTTTTGAATTTGCATCAAGAACTGCCCTACCAGCTTACGGTTGAAACAGAAAGCTGGACGGAAAAAAAAGACGGTAGTGTAGAGATAAAAATCACCATCTATGTCATGCGTGATGGGCATCGGGGCATTATTCTTGGCAAGGGCGGCCAGACCTTGAAACGGATTGGCATGTCAGCCCGCCATGAATTACAGGAAATGCTTGAACGCAAAGTGCATCTGGTCAGCTTTGTTAAGGTGCGCAAAGACTGGATGGAAGATAAAGACAGATATACAAGCTGGGAACTTGATTTTAATGCCTGAATGGTCAGAACGTGCGATTATATTATCTGCCAGACCTCATGGTGAAAATAATGCAGTGATTAGTCTGTTTACACCCTCTAAAGGACGGCATGCCGGACTGGTATATGCCGCTAGTTCAAGAACCAAGCGCGGAATATTGGAAGCTGGTAATCATGTTCAGGCAAGCTGGCGCGCACGGCTGGACGAACAGTTAGGCGTATTTTCTCTTGAACTTGAAAAGTCACCTAGCGCCTTTGTGCTTGATAATCCGGTCAGGCTGTCGGCACTGGCGTCCATGTGTGTGCTGATAGACCAAACACTTCCTGAAAGAGTGCCGCATGAACAGCTTTATCATGCCAGTATGGCGCTATTAGATGTCATTAGTTTGAGCGAAGAAGAAAAAGACTGGCTACCTTATTATGTGCGCTGGGAGCTGGCCTTGTTATCACAGCTTGGGTTTGGGCTTGCACTGGATAAATGTGCTGTTACTGGTGAGGATGAAGGGCTGGTATTTGTTAGCCCACGTTCAGGACATGCCGTTACCAGACAGGGGGCAGGTAAATTTGCCGACCGTATGCTGGCACTGCCATCTTTCCTGCTAAATCAAGATACGGCTAGCCGCGCCAATAACGCACTAGCTAGGCAAGATGCACAGCATACAGCTTCATTTTTCGATGGTCTGGCCCTTACAGGGCATTTTTTGGCAAATCGTATTTTTGCATTAATGGATAAGCCACTTCCATCTGCCAGACTTAGATTGTCAGATTTAGTATCAAAGTTCTGTCAAGATACATAATGTTGTGGTATTACCGACTGCATTATATGATATATCTGTCCAAGATGTGCTAAGGAGCTGGCAATGGCTGATGATCTGATCGAGCCCGAAGGAATAAGCAAAACAGCGTTTTCGCATGCACTATCAGAACGATATCTTGCGTATGCGATGTCCACCATCACTTCACGCTCGCTTCCAGATGTGCGTGATGGGCTAAAACCAGTGCATCGTCGATTGTTATTTGCCATGCGCCAGCTCAAGCTGGACCCTCAGCAAGGGTATAAAAAATCAGCCAGAGTGGTTGGCGATGTGATGGGTAAATTCCACCCGCATGGCGATGCCGCTATCTATGATGCGATGGTCCGCCTTGCCCAGTCATTTGCGATGCGCTATCCGCTGGTAGATGGGCAGGGAAATTTCGGGAATATAGATGGCGATAATGCAGCCGCCATGCGCTATACCGAAGCACGAATGACTGATTTTGCCCAGCTGTTACTTGACGGAATTGATGAAGATGCAATTGATTTCCGGCCTACCTATGATGGCGAATCTGATGAACCAGTATTATTGCCAGCCGGTTTTCCAAATTTATTGGCGAATGGGGCTCAGGGCATTGCGGTTGGGATGGCGACATCCATCCCGCCTCATAATATTCTGGAACTGTTAGATGCCAGTTTGCATCTGATAAAACATCCCTCTGCAAATATCGAAACCCTGATGAAATTTGTCAAAGGCCCTGACTTTCCAACAGGTGGCATTTTGGTAGAAAGTGAAGAGAATATCCGTCAGGCCTATCTTACCGGCAAGGGAGGCTTCAGGTTACGCGCTCGATATGAGATTGAACGCGAAAAAGGCGGGCAATGGCAGATTATCATCACTGAAATTCCCTATCAGGTGCAGAAATCCCGTCTTATTGAAAAAATGGCTGAAATGCTTCAGGATCGAAAATTGCCGATGCTGGCAGATATCAGGGATGAATCGGCCGAAGATATCCGCATTGTGCTAGAACCGAAATCACGCCGGCTTGACCCTGAAACAGTGATCGAAAGCCTGTTTAAAATTACTGATCTGGAAACCAAAATCTCGCTTAATCTGAATGTGCTAGATTCGCAAGGCCGCCCTGCGGTGCTTTCTTTACGTGATGCGTTGAATGAATGGCTTGCCCATAGACGTGTTGTCCTGCAACGCCGCTCTGCCTTCAGGCTTGATAAAATTGCAAAGCGGCTAGAAATTCTCGAAGGCTATCTTGTTGTCTTTTTAAATCTGGATGAGGTGATTGCCATCATCAGAGAAGAAGATGAGCCAAAAACAGAATTGATGCGGCGCTTTTCTCTTAGTGAAAATCAGGCCAATGCCATTCTTGATATGCGCTTGCGCTCATTGCGAAAGCTAGAGGAACATGCACTGCGGACAGAAAGAGACAGTCTGCTAACTGAACAGACAGATTTGCAGGCGCTATTGGCAGATGAAACAAAACAATGGTCTGTCATAGACTCACAGCTCAAAGAGGTAAAGTCGATGTTTGCGAAGCTGGGGGTTCGTAAAACAACCACAGCAGAAGCCCCTGAAATGGATATCGATATTGACGCATTGCTGATCGAAAAAGAACCTGTCACCGTTATTTGTTCTCAAAAAGGATGGGTGCGGGCAATGAAAGGCCATCTTGACCTGTCTACTGAATTTAAATTCAAAGAAGGGGATGGCGCTAAATTTGCGCTACATGCCGAAACAACAGACAAGATTTTATTTCTTGCCGAAAATGGCCGGTTTTACACAGTTGCGGCTGATAAATTGCCGCGTGGCAGAGGCTTTGGCGAGCCGCTTAGCCTGATGCTGGATATCGCTTCAGATAGCGAGCTTGTGTCAATGATTAAGGCTAGTGCGGGTAAGATATTAGTTGCTTCTAGCGCAGGTCACGGACTGATTACAGATATTGAAAATGCGATTGCGCAGACACGTTCTGGAAAACAGGTGCTTAATGTTGGTGCAGGCGCACGAGCCATCAGATGTATTCCTGCAGATGGTGATAGTGTGGCTGTGGTAGGGCAGAATCGAAAATTGCTGATATTTGCACTAGATGAGATACCTGAACTGGCAAAAGGCAAAGGGGTCATCTTGCAGCGCTACAAAGATGGCGAGCTGGCAGATATCAAAGTCTTTACGCTGGCAGATGGCCTGTCTTGGCAGATGGGTGGCGGGCGCACACGCACCGAGACCGAGCTTGCAACCTGGCAAGGCAGACGGGGCGGCAGTGGAAAACTACCTCCCACAGGCTTTCCGCGCCCCGCGCGCTTTACCTGAAAAAACTGGTTGTAGAAAAATCGCCTAAGATACCGGTGGTGAAACAGCACAGAATTATTATGGCATTTCCCATTTGCCTTGCTGAAAAATCTCATAAGGTTTGAAATTGACCTTATAGGACATTTTCTGGCTGAACGGGATATAATAGCCCAAATATAGATAGGGTAGCTTTTGCATTCTGGCCAGCTCGATCAGATAGAGAATCATGAAGCTTCCAAGTGACCGTTTGGTTTGTTCAGGGTCAAAAAAGCTATAGACTGCACTAAGCCCGTCACGCTGGGTATCAATCAGCATACAGCCAATCAGCTCATCTGTATCTGACACCCGAAATTCAAGTAGATTTGTCTCGATTGGCGAATTGGCAATCATCGCATAATATTCATCATAGCTCATACTGGCCATCTGGCCATCAATATGACGCATGCTGAGATAACGCTGAAATAGCAGATATTGCTCCAATGTTGTTTTCATGCCCACTGTTTGGCACACAATATCACTATTTTTCGACCGGATACGTTTATGTGTTTTTGACGGCATGAAAGATCCCACCCGAACCCGAATAGGCTTGCATGCAGAACAGTTCGGACAGGATGGCTGATAGACCCAGTTTTCTATTCGCCTGAAGCCTGTTTCTGCCAGCCTGTCATGCACATTTGGATGGTTGGTAATATCGGTAGCAATCCGTTGTTCTATCTGTTCTGGCAGATAGGAACAATTCTGTCCTCTGGTCAGATTTAAGCGCAATGGCAATATGCTAAAAATCTGGTTTGTCTGTTCCATTACCTGATGCCGACCGTTACTCTATTCATATACTGACTGCTTTTTGCAGTTTTTGCTAGTGTTATTCCCCAGTTGAACCTGTTTGGGCTAGCTCGTCAATGATAGAAACTTTAAAATGTCTTGCTTCAAGGTTTCCTTTGATAAGCTGGACATGCTCTGCACCGCGCGTATCTACCACCGCGTCAATTTTAGCCAGTTTGGCTGGCACATCATAAAACATGCGCTGGTGATATATTTCCACAATATTGCCGCCCGAATTACCAATTGCGCTGGAAATATTGGCAAGCATGCCCGGCTCGTCCGAAATATCAATTCTAAAGCGGACCAGCCTGCCATCTGACATCATATTTCTGGTAAGAATTGAACTTAAAAGCCGTGTGTCGATATTTCCGCCACAGATAACAATGCCTGTTTTTTTGCCTGCGCATAACTCTTTATGCTGGTAAAGCGCGGCAATGCCTGCAGCACCAGCCCCTTCTGCAATAAGCCTTTGACGTTCTGCAAGTGCGCCAATCGCCCATTCAATAGACCGCTCGCTTACCAGCACAATTTTATCAACATATTTTTCAACGATAGAGGCAGTAAGACGGCCGGGCGTTTTTACTGCAATGCCTTCTGCCAGTGTTTCCCCGCCGCAACTGCCTGGCTGGCCAGATAGCTTCATGCTCATAGAGGGGTAAAGCTCTGCTTCAACGCCGATAATCTGTATATCCGGATTAAGATGTTTTGCTATGATAGCCATGCCAGAGATAAGCCCGCCTCCTCCAATAGGGACTATCAGGCTTTCTAGCTGGGGTAATTGTTCAAGCATCTCCAGCCCGACTGTGCCCTGACCGCAGATCACATTCCAGTCATCAAATGGGTGGATAAGAACTGAATTATTTTTCTTAATCAGCTGGTTTACCTCAGCCTGACATTCATCCAGCAACCGCCCTTTCTGGATGACATTACCGCCAAACATCTGGGTTCGCGCGATTTTTGCAAATGGTGTCTGTTCCGGCATTACAATGGTAGAGCTAATGTCTGCCTGTGTTGCGCAATAGGCTACAGCCTGTGCATGGTTGCCAGCCGACATGGTTACAACACCGCGTTTCCGCTCATCATCGCTCAATGCCTGTATGGCAAATGCTGCGCCTCTGGTTTTGAAGGACGATGTATATTGCATGGTCTCAAGCTTGAGATATAGCTCGCAGCCAAAATAGTCAGTTAGATGCGGGGCAGGGATCAGCGGTGTTTTGATGATGTTGGGCAAAATTTTCTGATAGGCATCGGTGATATCACCTGCTGAA
>Ga0181593_10005913_pt1 | contig 11023 bp, 10 predicted proteins | sample 071ome_19_FD_133756 | JGI IMG/M metagenome (GOLD analysis project Ga0181593, IMG submission 133756) | Coastal salt marsh microbial communities from the Groves Creek Marsh, Skidaway Island, Georgia - 071413AT metaG (megahit assembly) | ecosystem: Environmental > Aquatic > Marine > Intertidal...
ACGCCGTCTTCGTTGATCCGCATATGCTGGAGGCGCGGTTCGTCGTCGATGGCCTCACTTAGTTTGACGGGATTGGCGGGGTTGTTCGGCACCATTTTGCAGATGCGGTCCACCAGTCCGTACGGCAATTGGAGAACCCGCCCAACGTCGCGCAACGCCGCGCGCGCTTGCAACGTCCCGAAAGTGATAATCTGCGCCACCCGGTCGCGACCGTATTTGTCTTGGACGTAGTCGATCACCTCGTCCCGCCGGTCCTGGCAGAAGTCGATGTCGAAATCCGGCATTGAGATCCGGTCCGGGTTCAGAAAACGTTCGAAGATCAAACCGAAGCGGAGCGGATCGAGGTCGGTGATGGTCAAAGCCCACGCCGTGACGGAGCCGGCCCCCGATCCACGTCCGGGCCCGACCGGAATGCCGTGTTCTTTCGCCCATCGGATGAAATCGGCGACGATCAGGAAGTAGCCCGCAAATCCCATCTCGATGATGACGGAAAGTTCGAAGTCGAGCCGTTCTTGATATTGCGTCGCGTTTTTCTCGCGCTCCGCAGCAGGCATCGTCGCGGTGTACACGGCCTGTTCGAGACGCAGTTTCAACCCTTCGGTCGCCTGGGTGCGCAGGATATCGGATTCGTCGGCATCACCCGAGAAAGCCGGCAAAATCGGATCGCGTGTCGGCGACATGACGGCACAGCGCTGAGCGATCACCAGCGTGTTCTTGATGGCTTCGGGTAAGTCCTTGAACAGCATCGCCATTTCGTCCGGCGACTTGAAACGATGCTCGGGCGTCAACTGGCGCCGGTCGCCCTCGCTGACGTAGTTACCGCCAGCAACGCATAGTAAGGCGTCATGCGCCTCGAACATGGCAGCATCGGAAAAATACGCTTCGTTTGTCGCGAGGAGCGGGATGTCGTGTTTATAGGCAAGTTCGACAAGAGCGGTTTCGATCTTGTGCTCTCGCCCGAGACCGTGGCGCTGGACTTCAGCGTACAGTCGATCGCCAAAAGCCTCCAAGAGATGTTGCAGGATGGCCTCCGCAGCATCGATCTGACCGCCGTCGAGGAGTGGCCCGAGCGGCCCTTCGGGTCCGCCCGTCAGGGCAATCAAACCGTCGGCATGACGCGCGAGCGTCGCGCTATCGACCTGCGCTGTTTCGCCGGGTGGCGTATCGAGATAGGAAATCGACGAGAGTTTGAGGAGGTTTTGGTACCCGGTGTCGTTCTGCGCCAACAGGACGACGCGGCGCGGTTCGCGGCGGCGCGTTTCTTGGGTGTCGGTCGTGAAATCGACCGCCAATGAAGTGCCGATGATCGGTTGAACGCCCGCCTTGGCGCAGGCGAGCGAAAACTCGAGACCGCCAAACAAATTGCCGGTATCCGTCATGGCGACGGCCGGCATTTTGAAGCGTCGGCAGAGGTCGGTGAGCGCCGACAACCGCAGCGCACCTTCAGAAAGCGAGTACGCGGTGTGGACGTGGAGGTGAACGAACGGCGCGTGACTCATCGCCGTAACGATTTCACAGCGCGGCGAGGCTGTCAGCCCATTTAGTAGGTGCTCGAACCAAATTCCTGTGGATTAATCCTGCACCAAAACGCCGTCGACGAGACGGACAATCCGGTCCATTCGCGCGGCGAGGGTTTCGTTATGCGTCGCGATAACGGCGGCGAGGCCGACTTGCGCCACCAGAGTCTGCAGTTGCCCAAAGACTTGGTCGGCGGTCTTGGCATCGAGATTGCCGGTTGGCTCGTCCGCGAGAAGCACCGCGGGTTGGTTCGCCAGGGCGCGCGCAATGGCGACCCGTTGTTGTTCGCCGCCCGACAAACGGGCCGGTCGATGTGCGGCGCGGTGTTCAACGCCCAAGCTCTCAAGCAGCGCCAAAGCACGCTCCTGCGCGACCCGACGCCCCTGCCCCGCAATGAGCTGTGGCAGGACGATGTTCTCTTGCGCCGTGAACTCTGGCAATAGGTGGTGAAACTGGTAAACGAACCCGAGGGTGTCGCGGCGCAATCGGGTGCGGTCGCGCTCGGAAAGGCCCTTGGCCGAACGCCCACCGACGATGACCTCACCGTCATCTGGCCTGTCGAGCAGGCCGGCCACCTGTAAAAAGGTCGACTTGCCGGCGCCCGACGGTCCAAGTAAGGCCACGGTTTCACCGATCTCGACGCAAAGCGAGGCGCCACGGAGAACGCTGATCGTTTCGCCGCCCTGTTCAAATATCCGGGTGATGGCGCGCAATTCGAGCGCCGCCACACCGGTTGTTTCTTGGGACTCCGCGGTCATTCGTAGCGCAACGCTTCGACAGGATCGAGGCGGGCAGCGCGCCAAGACGGATAGATCGTGGCCAATAGCGAGAGGCCCAGCCCCATTAGGACAACGGCGGTCACCTCGCTCCAGTCGATCTCGGCCGGAAGTTGCGACAGGAAGTAAACTTCGGCGGCGAAGAGGTTGGTGCCGGTCAGGCCCTCGAGCCACCTTTGGAGCGTGGCGATGTTGTCTGCAAACGCAACGCCCAACGCGAGACCGGACAGTGTGCCGACGATGCCGATACTCGCGCCGGCGAGGAAGAAGATCCGCATGACGCTGCCTCGGGTCGCGCCCATGGTGCGCAGAATCGCGATATCGCGGCCCTTGTCCTTCACCAGCATGATGAGGCTCGAAATGATGTTGAACGCGGCCACGAGGATGATCAGCGTTAGGATCAGAAACATGACGTTGCGCTCGACCTGGAGCGCGTTGAAGTAGGACGAATTGACTTGTTGCCAGTCGGTCAGCCGTTCGCGCTCGCTGGTGAAAGGAAACAAGGTTTCGCGCGCTTGGTTGACCGCATCCGGGTCTTCGAGAATGACCTCGACCGCTGTAACGCTGTCGCGTTGTCTGAAATAAATCTGCGCTGCCTCGAGCGGCATGAAGATGAAGGTCGAATCGTATTCGAACATGCCGACATCGAAAATCGCGGCCATACGGTAGGTCCGCGATCGCGGGACCGTGCCGACCGGGGTCGAGGTGCCTTGCGGCGATATGAGGGTAACGGGGTCGCCCAGACCCACGCCGAGCCGATTGGCGAGCCGGCGCCCCACCACGATATCGTTGCGCGGATCAAGGCTTTCCAAGGAGCCCGCGATGATGCCGTCAGCCAGCACCTCGTGGCTCATCATGTCCGCAGGGCGCATGCCGCGCACCAAGGCGCCGGAAGCGAAGCGCTGAGAGGTGGCCATCACTTGCCCTTCGATGATCGGGCTGGCGCGGACGACCCCGCCAACGGCGGCAATGCGTGCGGACAGGTCATCGTAGTCTTCAAGCGGTGCGGCGACCCCTTGAACCAGGATGTGTCCGTTCAAGCCTAGAATTCGACCCAAGAGTTCGGCGCGAAACCCGTTCATGACCGAAAGCACGACGATCAGAGTCGCCACCCCCAGCGCAATACCGAGGAGCGAGAAGCCGGCGATGACCGAGATGAACCCCTCGGCGCGGCGCGCCCGGAGGTAGCGCATCGCCACCAGCCATTCGAACGCGCTGCAGACGTTAGAGCGATCTCTTGGCGATGCGTCGCAACAAGCGGTTTACCCCGTGAGGTGCGCGAGGGCGGATTCGGGCGACAGTTCGTAGCGGTGCCCGGTCGCCCGGTTCTTGATTTCGACCACCCCGGATTTCAACCCGCGCGGCCCCACGACAACTTGGAACGGCAGGCCGATCAAGTCCATGTTGGCGAACTTGGCGCCAGCGCGCCCGTCGGTGTCGTCGTAAAGCACATCGAGGCCCGCCAATTTGAAACTCTCGTATAGGCCGGCCGCCGCCCGGTCGCAGTCCGCATCGCCCGATTTAAGGTTGATGAGACCGATATCGAACGGCGCCACCGGACCGGGCCAGATGATCCCATTTTCGTCATGGGATGCTTCGATGATGGCACCAACGAGGCGGGACACGCCGATCCCGTAGGATCCCATTTCTAAGGGGATCTGTTCGCCGTCTTGTGTGGTGACAACCGCCCCCATGGCCTCGGAGTACTTGGTGCCGAAGTAGAAGATGTGCCCGACCTCGATCCCGCGTGCGGTAACCTGGCGGTCGGTCGGGACTTCCGATTCGAAGCGGGATGGGTCGTGCATCTCGTCGGTCGCCGCATAGCGCGATGTCCAAGCATCAACCTCTGCCTGCAAGTCGCCTTCGAGGTCGACGGCGTCCTTCAGCACATCGCGCTCGATCAGCTCTTTGTCGCAGAACACTTGGCTCTCGCCGGTATCGGCGAGAATGATGAACTCGTGACTTAGATCGCCCCCGATCGGGCCGGTGTCGGCTTTCATCGGGATGGCCTTGAGGCCCATGCGCGCATAGGTCCGCAGGTAGCTCAAGAATGTTCTGTTGTAGACGCGGCGCGCCCCATCGTAGTCCAGATCGAAGGAATAACTGTCCTTCATCAGAAACTCGCGACCGCGCATGACGCCGAAACGGGGCCGAACCTCGTCGCGGAATTTCCACTGGATGTGGTAGAGCAGCTTGGGCAGGTCGCGGTAGCTTTTGACCGAGGCTTTGACGATCTCGGTAATTAGTTCTTCGTTGGTTGGGCCGTAGAGCATCTCCCGGTCATGCCGGTCGGTAATCCGCAGCATTTCCTTGCCGTAGTCGTCGTACCGCCCGCTTTCGCGCCAGATATCGGCCGGCTGGATGGTCGGCATGAGGAGTTCCTGCGCGCCGATGGCGTCTTGTTCCTCCCGGACGATTTGTTCGATCTTGCGCAAAACCCGGTGGCCCAAGGGCAACCAGGAATAGATGCCCGCCGAGGACTGTCGAATCATACCGGCACGCAGCATCAACTGATGCGAGACGATTTGCGCTTCGGAGGGAACTTCCTTCAGCGTGGGAAGGAAGAATTGCGATAAACGCATTGGCGCCTCAGGAGAATTCAGTGGTGGGAACGAACGCGGCTCGACTTTAGGCAAACCGAATCAGGCGCGCAACGTAACCCGCGATCGTTAGTCGAGTTCGCGCGCCTCGATATGGTGTTGGCATTGCGTCGCAAAGGCTTCGGTCTGAAGTACGTTGAGGGACTGACCGTTCAAGAACACCTCTTTCTCGCGCACGGCGATCTCGCCAATCGGCGGGGATGAATCGGCCAACCCGGCCGCGACATTAGGGGCGAAATCGCCCAGGCGGAGCGACAATGTGAAGGTGATCACGTCGGGGATCAGTCCGGGGTTTTGGTCAGCGACGTTGGCGCCCGCGACGGGGCGCCCTCGTACGTCGACGCCCGGTCGGTAGGCCGCGGCGGCGGTGTCCGTGTAGGCAACCAGCGTTCGGCAATCGGCTGCGCTGAGGGTGATTAGGGCGTGGTCCGGAGGCGCTTCTTTCGGTGCTTCCTGGGCCGTTGTGAGGACCGGTATGAGCGAAAGGGCTGCGCCAAAAACGGCTATTTTCAGCGCCTTTCGCGGCCCTCGCGAGGGCCAGCCTAGAGACCCCCGAGTCAACTGGAAAATTTGCTCGGCGCGTCGATATAATGGGTGACGCTCCAAATCCATACCGGTAATATTTGCCTTGCTCAGGTTGAGGGATAACCCGCCCGAGTTTAGGGAGGAATACACAACAAACGGTAAATTGGAGGCCCAAAAGGGCCCCGGAGCTGCTCAAAAGCAAGGCCCTGTGCCTTGCTTTTCTTTTAAGAGCAATAGGTTAGCGCATCTTCTTCATAATTTCGTTAAACAGGGCCCGGGTCCCGAAGCGGAAGAAGGTCGCTGCGCACCACATACCAGATGATCAGCCAAAAAACCGCCGCAAGGCCGGTCGTTATCAGCGCTTTGAGGCCCAATCGCGGCTTTGCCGGAGCACTCGGCACGTTGCCCTGTTGGACTTCTGTTTCGGGCCGGTTTCCCCAGGGCAGGACCATGAAAAGGCTGATCCACCACAGAACGAAATAGACCGCGATCCCGGTGACGAGGGTCACGGCGTTAGACCTCTTCCAATTCGATAAGGGTGCCGTTGAAGTCTTTGGGGTGGAGAAACAGGACGGGCTTTCCGTGAGCGCCGATCTTGGGCTTGCCGTCGCCTAGGACCCGAGCCCCCTCTTCCACCAGACGATCGCACGCGGCATTGATGTTATCGACCTCTAAGCAAATGTGGTGCATCCCCCCGGCGGGATTGCGGTCTAGGAATGAGGCAATCGGCGAGTCCTCGCCGAACGGGTGTAGCAGTTCGATCTTGGTGTTGGGCAGTTCCACGAACACGGTGGTGACACCATGGTCGGGCAAGTCATGCGCCTCGGAGACCGTCGCCCCTAAGGTATCGCGGTATTGCGCCGCGGCAGCGGCCAAATCGGGCACGACGATCGCGACATGGTTCAATTTGCCAATCATTGGACGACCTCCTTCTGACGGCGACTCCGGGTCGGCGCCGCGGGCAAAATCACCTGAACGTCGACCAAGGGACGTTTTTGGGAAATCGATCGCACCACGCGATTGATGGCGCGGCGCGCAAAGGTTTCGAGGTCGACGGGATCGGTTCGGCGGCCCCGGGGCGCACGGGCGATCTGATCTTCGATTTCCGCACCGATATCGTCGCCTAAGTTTTCACCCGGTTCGGCTGCCAGGCCGTGGACCGAGACCCGGACGTCGGGCCTGTCCGACCCGGCGACAATGACGACGACGATCATACCGTTGTGCATGAGGCGGCGCCGTTCGCGCAAGGCCTCGCTGTCCGTTGACACCAGCAAACCATCGTCTACCGCGAAGCGCCCGCTGGGAACGTGATCGACGACCTCGGCGGGGCCAGGCGCCAGCCGGATTACGCTACCGTTGTGCGGGGTGACCACCTCCGGCACGCCGAGGCTTGCGGCCAAGGTGCTGTGTTCGGCGAGATGCACGGATTCGCCGTGGACGGGCACGGCAATCCGGGGCCGCAGGTGAGCGTACATCCGGCGCAGTTCCTCGCGTCGCGGGTGGCCCGAGACATGGACGAAATCAGTGTGTTCGGTCAGCACCTCAATACCCCCTTCGACCAGCCGGTTGCACAGGGTGCCGATGGGGCGTTCGTTGCCGGGAATGATCTTGGAGGAAAAAATCACTGTATCGCCCGGCTCTAAGCTGACGTGGGGATGATCGTGAAAGGCAATTCGGCTCATCGCGCCGCGCGGCTCGCCCTGGCAACCGGTGCACAGGAGAAGGACGTTCTCGCGTGGCAAAAGAGGAACCTCCTCGTCGCGCAAGATCTTGGGGATGTCTTGGAGATATCCGGCCTTTTTTGCGGATTCGATCATGCGCAGCAGCGACCGTCCGGCGACCGCTAAGGATCGGCCGGTCGCCATTGCGACGTCGGCGGCGCTGCGAATCCGGGCAATATTGGACGAAAAGGTCGTGATCACCACCCGACCGGGTTGTTCATCGACCAAGCGGGTCAGGCTCTCTTTGACGGCCCCTTCTGAGCCTGATTCGCCTTCACTAAACACGTTGGTCGAATCGCAAATCATCGCCAAAACGCCTTCGTCGCCAATTGCCCGCAGGCGCTCTTCGTCGGTCGGCTGGCCGACGACGGGATCCGGGTCGAACTTCCAGTCGCCGGTGTGAAAAACGGTGCCGGCCTCGGTGTCGATCGTGAGCGCGCTGCCTTCGGGAATCGAATGAGTGATCGGCCAATAGGTTACCCGAAATGGACCTATTTCCTGCGCCTTGCCGTAATCGACGACGTGGATCGGGCCGGACTTGGCGTGGCCGCCGTCGGACAGTTTTCGCTCCAGCACCGCAGCCGCGAACGGCGTTGCATAGATCGGGCATTTGAGACGATCCCAAAGGTAAGGGACGGCCCCGAGATGATCTTCATGGGCGTGGGTAAGAACCAAGGCAACGAGATTGTCGCGTTCGCTCTCGATGAAACTGGTGTCGGGAGTGAGGACATCGATGCCGGGAAGCGAGTCGTCGGCAAAGGTGATCCCGAGATCGACCATCAACCACTTTCCGCGATGAGCGTAGAGGTTAAGATTCATCCCGATCTCGCCTGACCCACCAAGCGGCAAGAACAAAAGCTCATTGGCGTTGCTCATCCGGCGGCAGCCCTGTTCTGGCGTTTCCAAATCTCGACGATCCCGGTCAGCGTGATATCGGGATCGATGGCGGTGATGACATCCGAGGCGTCGTTAAAGATCGCCGCCAGACCGCCGGTGGCGATGACCTTCATGGGTTGGCCGAACTCCTCGGTGATACGCGCGACAAGCCCCTCGATCAGGCCGAGATAGCCCCAATACACGCCTGACTGCATGGCCCCAACGGTCCCGCCGCCGATCACCTTGTCCGGTCGGGCGACCGCAATTCGCGGTAAGTGAGCTGCCGCATCGTGGAGAGCTTTGAGCGATAGATTGATGCCAGGGGCAATCACGCCGCCGCGATAGTTGCCCTCGGCATCAACGATGTCGAATGTGGTGCCGGTCCCAAAATCGAGAACGATCGCTGGCCCGCCATATTGACTGCTCACCGCGACCGCGTTGGCGAGGCGGTCGGCCCCTGCGGACTCCGGGTCGTCGATCGCGACTTTAATACCGAGGTCGAGTTTGCGGCTGACGATGAGAGGCTCGCATTCGAAATAGCGCCGACAAAGCTGTTCGAGATCGAGTAACGCATGCGGGACCACGCTGCAGATTATGGCGTCAGAAATCTGCTCCGGCTTGAGCCCTTGCATTTCCATCAGGCTGGAAAGCCAAACGGCATAGTCATCGGCGGTTCTCGGTTGTCCCGTTGCCGCGCGCCACAGCCCCATCCGCTTGTCGCCTTCGTAGACTGCGAAAACGATGTTGGTATTGCCTGAGTCGATTGCCAACAGCATGGGTTAGCCCGTGCCTCCAAAGAAAACTTCACCGCCGGTGACCCGTCGGGTTGTGCCGTCCGTCAATTGCGCCAACAGTGCGCCTGTTTCATCGACCCCGTCAAAGACTGCGTCCATCGTTTCGTCATGAAGCCGCATTCGAATCGGCTGCCCTATGCCATGGGCGCGTGCGAGCCAAGCGTCGCGGACGACCTGAAAACCGTCTTCCTGCCAGATTCGATACCACGCGAGGAACCTTTCGCAAAAGTCGGCGATCACGTTTTCAGGATCGGCAGCGTTGTCGCCCTCGTTCTTGAGCGACGTGGCATTGCCTTGCCCGGTTGGCGTTTGAACAACGTTCAACCCGATGCCGACGATCAGCCATTGGATTCGGTCGGAGGTGCTAGGGCCCGCTTCGAGCAAAATGCCGGAAATTTTCTTGCCGTCGCATAACACGTCGTTCGGCCATTTGAGCGCCACATCACGAGACACGGTCCGGGCGGCCACCAAGTCGCCAACGGTGACAGCGGCGACAAACGAGAGTTGCGCAGCCTTTTGGGGGGATGAATCCGGTCGCAAGATTAGAGACAGGAAGATGTTGCCTTCGAGCGATTCCCAAGTATTTCCTCGACGGCCGCGTCCGGCACGTTGACGTCTAGCGGTAACGAGCGTGCCTTCGGGCGCGCCTGTTTCGGCAAGCTCCCGCGCGATATCATTGGTGCTACCGACCTCGTCCCGCGCATGCCGAATAAAGAAATCGGCGGGAAGTTCGTTCAAGGAATGAGCGCGGCGGCCGCAGCTTGGGTCCAGGCCAAGAACGGCCCAGGGAGGATGACGAAGAAGGTGGTAAAGATGCCTGAGGCGCCCAGGATCAGGAACATTTCGCGACCGATCGGGCGCTCGAAAGCCTCCGCGGGTTCGTCGAAATACATCACTTTGATGATCCGGAGGTAATAGAAGGCGCCAACCACGCTCGACAGGACACCCAAAACGGCGAGCGTGTAGAGCTCGGCGTCGATGGCCGCGAGAAAGACGTAGAACTTACCGAAGAAGCCCGCCAATGGCGGAATGCCGGCAAGCGAGAACAGCAGGACCGCCAGGATGAGGGCGAGGACCGGGTTGTTGCGCCCCAATCCGGCGAGATCGTCGATGCCTTCGACCATCTGTCCTTTGACCCGCATGGTCAGGATCGCGGCAAAGGTGCCGATATTCATGACAACGTAAATCAAGAGGTAAATAAGCACTGCTTGGACACCGGCTTCGGTTCCTGCTGCCAGACCAACGAGGGCAAACCCCATGTGGCCGATCGAGCTGTAGGCCATAAGGCGTTTGATGTTGGTCTGCCGGATGGCGGCAAAGGCGCCGTAGGCCATCGACAAAATCGCGATCAGGGTGATGACTTGTTGCCAATCGTCGACCATGCCGAAAAACGGAGCGACCAAAGCACGGACGAGCAGCGCAAGAGCGGCCACCTTCGGTGCGATGGCGAAAAACGCGGTTGCCGGAGTAGCGGCCCCTTCGTAGACATCGGGCGTCCACATGTGAAAAGGCACCGCGGATACCTTGAAAGCCAAGCCCGAGATCAGGAAGACCAGCCCGACAATGAGACCGACCGATGGGGTTTGACCGGCATCGGTGTACAGCGCGCCAATCGTTTCGAAATTGGTCGAACCGGTGAAGCCATAGATCATCGAGGCGCCGTACAGCAGCATGCCCGACGACAACGCACCGAGGACGAAGTACTTGAGCCCCGCTTCGGTCGATTTGAGCGTGTCGCGCTTGAACGCGGCGATGACGTAAAGCGAGAGGCTTTGGAGTTCGATCCCGACATAGAGCGAGATCAGGTCGTTGGCCGACACCATCATCAACATGCCGACGGTGGCCAGCAGGATCAGGATCGAGAACTCGAAGCGCTCCATCCCTTCCCGCCGGATGTAATCCAACGACATGATCAAGGAGGCGGCCGCGCCTATTAGGATTAGGCCCTTTGTTAGCGTCGAGAATGAATCAACGACGAACATGCCGGCAAAGGTGACCGCGTCTTCTTGGCCGCCGAATACGATGAAGACAAATGCGACCGCAACGCCGAGAACCGCGAGCCAGGACACTAGGCGGGTGCCCTCGTTGCCACGGAAGGCGCCGATCATGAGCAGCAACATGGCAACGCCCGCGAGCCAAATTTCGGGCAGCGCCGGCATGAAATCTGGGATGGGTGCTTGTGGCATTGCCTACCTCCCGGCCACGAAGACCGA
>Ga0181593_10005914_pt1 | contig 11021 bp, 13 predicted proteins | sample 071ome_19_FD_133756 | JGI IMG/M metagenome (GOLD analysis project Ga0181593, IMG submission 133756) | Coastal salt marsh microbial communities from the Groves Creek Marsh, Skidaway Island, Georgia - 071413AT metaG (megahit assembly) | ecosystem: Environmental > Aquatic > Marine > Intertidal...
ACATAAGTATAGATTATGCTATTATGGAGAAAGCCAAGAATTTGGTTGCTGTGCCTTATGCTTCAAAATGGTCTGATCTCGGAGGTTGGGATGTTGTCTGGGAAGCGTGCAAAGCAGACGCATTAGGTAATGTAACCTCTGAAACAGCGCATGCGATTGAATGTTCGAATAGCTTGTTGCGGTCTGAGAGCAGTGGCCAGCAAGTTGTCGGCATAGGATTGAATGATATTATGGCGATAGCCATGCCCGATGCTGTACTTGTTGCTCCTAAGGACCGAGCGCAGGACGTCAAAAAGGCAGCGGAGCTACTCAAAGCAAAAGACATTACGCAAGCAGAGATTTTCCCTAAAGATCACCGTCCTTGGGGTTGGTTTGAAAGTTTGGCTTTAGGGCAGCGCTTTCAAGTAAAACGCATTTACGTAAAGCCTGGAGCCGCACTCAGCTTGCAAAGCCATAATCACAGATCGGAACACTGGATCGTTGTAGAGGGGATAGCGACTGTCACGATTGATGGTGAAACCAAAGAGGTTAAAACTGGGCAATCAGTATTTGTACCACTTGGAGTGGTTCACCGCATGGAAAATCATGAAAAGTCGCCTTTGGTGTTAATTGAAGTTCAACTGGGAACATATTTGGGTGAGGATGATATCGTTCGGTATGAAGATATTTACGAGCGTGGATAAAAGGATAATTTCATGACAACAAAAACTGATATTATAAATCTAAGTAGATTGTACTTTGATAAAAAATTTGGTAAACCAGAATTTATTCCTGGCAAAACTTATATACCGCCATCTGGTAAAGTATTAGACGCAGAAGACTGTGCGCATCTCATAGATGCATCGCTTGATATGTGGTTAACTGCGGGTAGATTTGCTTCGCGCTTTGAGCCTGAACTGGCTAATAAGTTTGGAAAAAAACTTTCTAAACTCACTGTCTCAGGATCAGCGGCAAATTTGTTAGCGTTTTCAACGCTGACTTCGTGGAAGCTTGGCGATCAACGTATCAAGCCGGGAGATGAGGTAATTACTGTAGCAGCTGGATTTCCAACTACAGTCGCTCCTATTGTGCAGAACGGATGTGTTCCAGTGTTTGTCGATGTGGACATCGCAACACATAACGTCGATGTAATGGCTGTTCGGAATGCCGTTACGGAAAAGACAAAAGCGATAATGATTGCGCATAGCCTTGGAAATCCCTTTGATGTACTCGCAATTCATAAAATTTGTGAAGAACATAATTTGTATTTGATTGAAGATTGTTGTGACGCTTTTGGTGCGACTGTCAAGTTACTGGATGGAACTGAAAAGGGTGTGGGGACATTTGGTGAATTAGCAACTTTGAGTTTTTATCCCGCACATCACATCACTATGGGCGAAGGGGGTGCTGTTCTGATGGACAGCATGAAACTTGCACGAATATGCGAGAGCTTTCGAGACTGGGGCCGCGACTGCTATTGTGAGCCTGGAAAAGACAATACATGTGGAAAACGCTTTGAGTGGCAGCTTGGGGATTTGCCTTACGGTTATGACCATAAATATACTTACAGTCATGTGGGCTACAACTTAAAAGTTTCAGACATGCAGGCTGCAGTTGGCCTGAGTCAGTTAAATAAGTTGGACTACTTCATTCAACGTCGCAGGGAAAATTTTGATGGGCTAACCACCAGACTGAAAGCTTCAGGACTCGATAATTACTTTATCCTGCCAGAAGCTACGCCGAATTCAAACCCATCTTGGTTTGGCTACTTACTCACGCTGAGAAATGGTATTCAAATCAGTCGTCGAGAATTAACTGCTGAACTTGAAGCTAGAAAGGTTGGGACGCGGTTGTTGTTTGCCGGTAATTTAATAAAACAGCCTGCATTTAGTCAAGTAGATTACCGTGTCTCTGGAAGTCTGAAAAATACAGACAAAATTATGGAGAACTCATTCTGGATGGGCGTGTGGCCAGGGCTGTCAGGAGCACACATAGACTACATGGTAGATACGCTAGCTACAATTTTGAAAAAATGGAAGGTTTGATATGAAAGCCGTGATACTAGCTGGAGGTTTAGGTACTCGGCTTAGCGAAGAAACTCATCTTCGACCTAAGCCTATGGTTGAGATAGGTGGCCGGCCAATACTGTGGCATATAATGAAGATTTACTCTTATTATGGCATAAATGACTTTATAATTTGCTGTGGTTACAAGGGCTATTTGATAAAGGAATATTTTGTGAATTATTCAGCTCATATGTCTGACTTAACCGTTGATTTAAATAATAATAGTGTAGAAATACATCGAGATAGAGCGGAACCTTGGCGCGTTACTTTAGTGGATACAGGTGACGAAACACAGACCGGTGGAAGACTATTAAAAGTACAAGAATATCTTGCTGAAGATGATAATTTTTGCCTCACTTATGGAGATGGAGTGGGGGATGTGGATGTATCAGCTGCTATTGAGTTTCACCTGTCTCATGGGCGTCTCGCGACAATGACTTCGACTTACCCTCCTGGAAGGTTTGGAGCGATTGAAACACAAGATAATCAGGTTACTAACTTCATCGAAAAGCCAGGTGGTGAAAACGGCCTTATAAATGCTGGATATTTTGTTTTGAATAAAAAAGTATTGAAGTACATTTTAGATGGTTCAACGATCTGGGAGCAGGAACCATTACGAAAATTGGCAGCAGATGGCGAGTTAATGACCTATAAACATGGTGGTTTTTGGCAGCCAATGGACACTCTTCGTGATAAGACTTATCTCAATGATCTGTGGACCCAAAGTAAGGCGCCATGGAAGCTATGGTAATGAAACAAGCTAATGTAGCTTTTTGGGCCTCAAAAAAGGTTCTTCTAACAGGTCATACAGGATTTAAAGGATCCTGGTTTGTGAGAATCTTGCATGGCCTTGGATGCGAAGTGGTGGGTTGTGGTTTAGCACCGGAAACATCACCCTCTCTGTATCAACAGATTGGAACCTTTGCTTTCATAGAAAATCAAAAATATGCGTTACCAGAATTTATTGATGTCAATAATGCTGATTTGCTGAAAGAAGTTTTCGACGTATTCAAACCGGAAATAGTGTTTCATCTCGCTGCTCAACCTCTTGTTTTAGAGGGCTATAAAAATCCGGTAGATACATTTCAAACTAATGTGATGGGAACAGTAAACCTTCTGAATGCAGTTCATGCATCGCAATCAGTAGATGCGGTAGTCGTGGTTACCACTGACAAAGTTTACAATAATGTTGAGCAAATATGGCCCTATCGAGAATACGACAAACTAGGCGGCAAAGATCCATACAGTGCTAGCAAAGCCTGTACTGAGATTGTGGCTGCAGCATATCGTGATTCATTCTTTAGTAAACGCGATATCGGACTGGCAACAGCTCGCGCTGGTAATGTAATTGGGGGCGGTGACTGGTCATCAAATCGACTTATTCCGGACATTGTTAAAGCAGCATTTTCTAATGAACCAATTTCGCTTAGATATCCGCATGCAACACGCCCTTGGCAACATGTATTGGAGCCTCTTTCGGGATATGTGAGGCTGGCAGAGTGCTTGTGTGAAAACAGGATAAAATATTCGCATGCTTATAATTTTGGGCCTGAATTAACTGATAATATCAGCGTTATTGAAGTTACTAAACTTGTAGCATCACAATTAGAGACTGATATCTCAATAATGACAGAAATTGATACGGAATTTACAGAGAGTCAGTTGTTGAACTTAGATTCAACAAAATCAAAACATGATTTGGGCTGGCATCCAAAGATGTCAGCAACGGATGCCATAGCATTGACATGCGATTGGTATAAAAAGGTCTCTGGCGGGGCAGACCCGGCTGGAATGCTTGATGAGCAAATAGAGCAATTTTTTATAAGGAAGGATAAAGTCAATGAATATGCTTGAAAAAAAGATGTTGAATATTGTTAAAAAACTCAGAGATGAATTTGGTTTGGTTTCGGTGAAAGCTGAGTTTGAAGCGGAAGGGACCCGCACCGATGAATTATTGCGTCTTCTAGAAATTGCCAACAAAGCAAATCTTAAAGTTGCTCTAAAAATTGGTGGTTGTGAAGCTGTGCGAGATTTGATCGAAAGTAAAACCTTTGGCTGCGACTACATAATCGCTCCAATGATTGAAACTAGTTACGCATTATCAAAATTTATCGCAGCTAAAGAAAAAATTTATGGTAAAAAAGATGATTTGGATTGCGAATTTTTGTTCAATCTTGAGACAATAACAGCATATGAAAATCGTGCATCAATGTTTGAAATGGCAAAAGGTAATCTTGATGGGTGCGTTTTCGGTCGCGTTGATTTCGTTGGAAGCCTGCAAACTGAACGTGACAGTATCAACGATGATTCCGTTACGAAAAAAGTCTGTGAAGTGGGTTCGATTTGTAAAAATACGCAATTAGATTTGGTAGTCGGTGGTGGAGTTTCAATGGATGCGTTACCAGCGTTGCAAAAAATCAATCAAACACATCTCAGTCGATTTGAAACTAGAAAGCTTGTCTTTGACGCTTCAGCATGTTTGATACCCAGCATGGCAGATGCATTGGTCACCGCTGTAGATTTTGAATTGACGTGGCTAAAAAATAAGCGGGAGACGTACGAAATAATTTTTAAGGAAGACGATAATCGTATAGCGATGCTAGAGACTCGATGGTTATCCATGATTGCAGATCATTAAGACGCGTGCGGTTGGGGATTTAAAGAGTTTAGAGAATATGTTTAAAAATAACGTATTAATTTTTGGCGGTTCTGGTTCTATCGGGTTGGAAATTAATAAGTACTTTATTAATAAAGGTTGGCAAACAACAGTTATCTCGCGCGGCAGTTCTAGGGATGAGGCTCTACCCAATATCTTATGGGATGTAATTGGTCAAAACGGTCTTTTGAATAGTTCACAGAAAGATGCTCTGATTAATAGCGGACCTTTTCATGCTGTATGCTGGGCTCAGGGGATGAATATAGCAGATAACGTTTACACATTTGATCATGAAAAACACCTCAAAGTATATGAAGCAAATGTTCTGTATATAATGCTGTCACTATCGCAGTTACTAAACCACGGGTTGCTGGCAAAAAACGCTAACCTGTGTGTGATCAGCTCAATTTGGCAAAATATAGCTCGACAGGATAAGTTGTCATATTGTGTGAGTAAATCAGCTCTGCGCGGACTGGTGTTATCTTTAGCTGTGGACTTGGGGCGAAATAATCACATGGTAAATGCAGTATTACCAGGTGTTATTGATACGCCAATGGCGAGATCAAATTTGGAACATTCGCAAATAACAAAAATTATCGATCGAACATTACATCAAAGATTGCCATCAATTTCAAATGTAGCATCGGCAGTTTATGATCTTTGTAAGCCCGAAAACAACAGTATAACGGGTCAATTTTTATCAGTGGATTTGGGATTTGAAAATGTCACAAAGTTATAAATTCTCTGTAAATACGTCCAACGGGGGGTATTCTGTCGTTATTGGGGATTTGTTGAAAGCCTCTTCATTTGAACAAAAACGCTCTGTTTTTTTAGTTGACGACAAAGTCGCGTCACTTCATCGTGATCTACTACCTGAAAATTTTATTTCGCAAAAATCGACTGAGCCTGAGAAATCTCTAGGAACTGTTGAAAAAATCGTAAACGAGTTGCGAAATTTAGGAAGTACTCGCGACACAATCCTCGTAGCGATCGGCGGCGGAATTATACAAGACCTTTCCACTTTTGTGGCATCTTGCTACATGCGAGGAATTGACTGGGTGTATTGCCCTAGTACGCTACTTGGAATGGTTGATTCTTGCATTGGTGGAAAATCTTCCATCAATGCGTACAACTATAAAAATATAATTGGGAACTTTTATCCCCCGAAAAAAATTATAATTGATGCATCTTTTTGCTCTAGCTTGGATACGACCCAAAAGCTTGATGGGATTTTCGAGGCCGCCAAAATCTCTTTTGCGGCGTCAGATAAAGCTTTTGCAAGCTACTTGAAATTAGTTGATGATACCGGACGCTTTAATAATGTAGATGATCTTAAAGATTTCATATTTCACAGCCTATCACACAAAAAGATTTTTATCGAAGAAGACGAATTTGATCGCGGGGCACGATTAAATCTCAATTTTGGTCATACTTTTGGGCATGCGATTGAGGGGGCTTCAGGTTACCGTATCAGTCACGGGGTGGCGGTTGGCCTTGGGATGCTAGCAGCACTCGACATGTCTCAGCAACTTAATCCGGCAATTTCACTAAATCCGAGTATTCATAATTTTAAAAAGCACTTGATACACCTTCTAAGATTGGTTCCAGATTTAGCAACGAACTTACAGTTTATAGACGAGAACGTGGCTGTAACATGTATGGAGTCTGACAAGAAACATACAGCTACCAAATTCAAATTTATCTTAGTCTCAGAAAGTGGAACGTTACGCGTTCACGAATTATCCAAGACAAAAAACGTTAAAACCACTATACGGGGAGTTTTCTCAAGAATTAGGAACTTGTCAAATGAAATATAGTGACTGCATCGCAAATTGGCTTAAACTTCATGGATATGAAAGATGTTTTTTCGTCGGTGGTGGTAATATTATGCATTTGATCGAAAGCATGAGCAATCACATGGAGTGTACGCCAGTTATTCATGAAGTTGCCGCTGGTATTGCTGCTGAATATTACAACGAAACTTCAAACAAAGGAAAAGCTTTTGCTTTGGTCACAGCAGGACCTGGCGTGACAAATATCGCTACTGCGATGGCGGGTGCGTATCTTGAGAGCCGAGAACTATTAGTGATTGGTGGTCAAGTTAAGACATCCGATCTTTCTTACGGACAAGTTAGGCAACGAGGTATCCAAGAGATAGATGGGATTAGTATATTAGATCCCATTTCTAAGAATTCGGTTTTAATCGATAAGCCGATTGGAAAATCGAAATTCATGGAGTTGGTGCTGACAAGTTGTGAGGGTAGACCGGGACCAGTTTTCTTGGAAATTCCACTTGACGTACAAGGTCAACAATATCTTGACGATGACAACTTAGACGAAGAACTTGTTGGAGTTCAAACTAGCTTGCATTCAGAGAACGTTGAATTTTATAGTAAAATGTTTGCACAGGCTGAGAGGCCTGTGATTTTAATTGGTGGTGGTGTATCAAGAGAGACCGTATCTCAAGTGTATGAAAACTTGATTACAAAAGGCATCCCCGTATGCACGACTTGGAACGCAGCAGATCGTGTAGGTTTTTCGGAAGTAGTATATTGTGGACGCCCAAATACTTGGGGTCAAAGGAGCGCAAATTTAATTATACAACAGGCAGATTTGCTATTGGCAGTAGGAACAAGATTGGGTCTGCAGCAAACAGGGTTTAATTGGCAACATTTTTTACCAAGTGGCAAAATAATCCATGTTGATATAGATCAGAATGAGCTAAATAAAGGCCATCCCAATACCGAATATAAAGTATGTGCAGATGCAAATTTGTTTTTGAGAGACATTTTGCAACAAGATCTCGGTGAACATTGTGAGTGGTTAGCATATGCTAAAAATATACGTAAGCAAATACCATTGGTTGAAGATATAAATATTACTCGTCCCGAATATATCTCACCATATGCATTTATTGATCAAATTTCAGAGTTATGTTCTGACTCAGATATCATAATCCCTTGTAGCAGTGGTGGTGCTTTCACGACTACTATGCAGGCCTTCGAACAGAAAAAGGGTCAAAAAATTGTTACAAACAAGGGCCTTGCTTCTATGGGATATGGGTTGTCTGGTGCTATTGGCGCGTCACTTGCGAACATTTCTACAAAAACAATTTTAATTGAAGGTGATGGTGGTTTCGCACAAAATATACAAGAAATAGGAACAGCCAAAATTAATAATCTGAATATTAAAATTTTCATTTTTGATGATGCGGGATATGCATCTATCAGAATGACGCAAAAAAACTATTTCTCTGGAAAGTATGTTGGTTGTGATACTAATACAGGTCTTGGATTACCATCATGGGAAAAATTATTTAAAGTTTGGGGGGTGCCTACCTGCATCGTGTCAAAAGATATCTTTGACGATAAAAACTTCTTAAGTTTATTCAATTCACATGGACTAAGTGCGTTTATTATCAAGATTGACCCAGAACAAACATATTACCCAAAAATCACAAGTAAGGTTACCGACGATGGTTCGATGGTGTCAAATCCATTACATAAGATGTCGCCAGAACTTTCCCCTGATGTGATTAAACAGGTATCAAAATATATAGATGAAGAATGAAGTGATTAATAGAAAAAATATTTTATTAACTGGCGGCACTGGTTTTTTAGGAAGTGCATTTTTGCAATATACCTTAAACCTTAACACTAGCTGGAAAATATTCGTAATTTCAAGTGGACGAACAATATTTGAAAAATATACTGACCCAAACATAACGTACATTAAACACGATTTAATAGAAAATGAATTTCCTAGTGAATTGAAGGGAATAAAGATAGACACTTTAGTTCATTTGGCCACTAGCTCAACTATTGGGCCTAGCTTTGATGAATATACAATTTTTAATCGAATTCAAAAGGTCGATACATCTATCCTAGATATTGCGATAAAGACCGAATGCAAAAACATTATTTGGGCAAGTTCAGGAGCTGTTTATGGTGAGGCTGATGGCGAAGCTCCATTCTCAGAACGTAACCACATGAAACTAAGTTTCTTGCCGACAGAAAATGCTTATCGCATTGGAAAAATACAATCAGAGTTCATTGTTTCGAAATTTTCCGAAATATATATGACAAACTTAACTATTCTGAGATTATTTTCTTTCAGTGGTACTAATTTACCCATAAATGCACATTTTGCCCTTGGTAATTTTGTTGCTGATGCCATTAACAGACAGAAAATTATTATCAATGGTACAGGTGAAGCGGTTCGAAGTTATTTAGATCAGCGTGATTTTGCTAAAATACTATTTGAAATCATAAAATCCGAAAAAAACCTAGGTATAATCAACGTGGGTTCTCCAACACCTGTGAGTATCGCGGACTTAGCAAAAATTGTTTCAGCACAATATTTTAAAATTACTGGAATAAATACTGAGATTGTAAAAATGATGAAAAGCGATGAGTCAAAAAATTATTATGTACCTGATACCAGAAAGTTGACTCAAAAAGTTAATGCAGGAAATTTCATTCCATTAGAGAAATCAATTACGGATATGCTGCAGTATCTCTTAATTAGACGGCCGTGAAAGTATATAACGGAAATACAAATATGCAAGTGAAAAAAATTTTCTCCAAAAAAAATGGGCTTAGTTTAGCTCTTATTTTAACCATTTGTGATATTAGTTACGCTCCTTCAAGGGTTTGTAGCACCTGATCTACGTCTTTTAATATATGCGTCATATGACGTAAAATACGCCATGGTAGAGAAATGTCAATAGTTTCATGCTTGCAAATCAAAATGGCGCGATCTGCGTTGGGATGGTCGACCCAAAAACTTTCTGATGAGAGTGGAGTTAGTGCACGGACTTTGAACCGTATTGAAACCGATGAGGGATTTCTGTCGGCTACGACAGCTAATTTGAAACTCGTAGAAATGACTTTGCAAGCCGCCGGCATCGAATTCATCGGGGGGGCGGCCGACGGACCCGGCGTGCGCCTCTGGGCAAAGCCGAATCAATCCTGACGAATAGTCAACCGCAAACTACATGCAGTATGAAGATATTGCGGTTTTTCCATATCTAGTGGTGTGGTAAACTCTGCTCAGTCATAACAACCACGAGCAGATACATGGCACACGACGTAAACCCCAGTCTGGCCAGCGACTTTGGGTCACTGGCAATCAACGCCCTCCTGCCCGAGCGTCCGGCGCTGATTGGTGAGTTTAGCTTGGCCTACGAGGCCTTCCGGGAGGCGACGGTCGCCGACCTCGCGCCAGTGACGAAGTACGAGTACCTCCAGGCGCTGCAGCTGGCGGATCTGAACTGGGCGATCCTACAGGCGAAGGCCTCCGCGGAGGTGGAACTCTCCGCGGGAACCGAGCGGACCGTCCGCGCGCAGCTCAATACGAAACTCGAGGGTGACGGCGAGCGAGAATACAGGCGGCGACGAGGATGACTTTGAGGATCCGGTCGACTGGGATGCCATCGAGGAGAAAATTGAGGGGATCATGGTTGGCTTGAAGTCACGGGACCCGGGCAAGCGGGAGGGCGCGACGGCTGAGGCAATCGGGCTGGGCGTCGACCCGCGGCTCGTCCTCAGCGCGCAACTCCTCAACAACTCGGGGTTCCGGCGCCACTCGGAGAAGCTGCCGGACCTGGAGAAGTGCGTGCGCCTGCTCTCGGCGGAGTACCGCGAGGTCCAGAAGTCGCGCCCCATCGACGTAGTCCCAGTTTCGGGAGATTGAGAAAATGACACGGCGCGCCACGGGGCCAATTACCGCGGAGGGGAAGGCGGTGTCGTCGCAGAACGCGCGCAGGCACGGGCTGAATGCGCCTCCGGACGAGGGCCTGGTCAACCACTTGGTTCAACTTGGTCCTTGATAATGGAGAGGGTGCCTACGAGAAGCCCAACCCGGATGACCCTAGGCGCGCGGTGGCGCTGAGGTTGGCCATTGCGGAGGCGCGCTACCACCGGGCGCTGCACAAGGTCGACACGCACGACACGGAGCCGAATTCGGCGCAGCAGGTGGCAAACAAACTACACGCAGACGTCCGCTTTATCTTGGATGGACTGCCCGAGAGTGTCGCCGACGGACCGGTGGATCCGTTTGACTTGGAATACGCCGAGTTTGGCCTGCGGCAGGTCGAGAAGTTGCTCGTCGAGGTGGGGCGGGAGCGGCGCCTCTACCGGTGCTACCTCGGCGAGGCGCGGGCGCAGCGCAGGAAAGCGCTACAAGCTTGGTGTGCCTTTAATCGCGACGAAAACCTAAATTCCCGAAACGAACTCAATTTACACTCATAAGGAGAAAGCGCACCCGAATTCAAATTGCTAGTGCCTGCGCAGGCGCCGATACTGAAATCCGCAGCCAAT
>Ga0181593_10005915_pt1 | contig 11020 bp, 9 predicted proteins | sample 071ome_19_FD_133756 | JGI IMG/M metagenome (GOLD analysis project Ga0181593, IMG submission 133756) | Coastal salt marsh microbial communities from the Groves Creek Marsh, Skidaway Island, Georgia - 071413AT metaG (megahit assembly) | ecosystem: Environmental > Aquatic > Marine > Intertidal zone...
AGAATCGCATGGAATCTATTTCGATGGTTGTCATGTCAGTTCGCTTCATCACCTCGCTGGGACGTAATTCCCCATTAGTGAATCACCCATATAAACTTAAGCCACAGGACAATTTTCGGTCTTGGGTCTTACAAGGGACTAATGCGTGCTACGGATTCTAAGTTAATTTTCGCCATAAAATAAATTACGTCGGAATGCTGTTGATACTCTTCCCAATCTTTCAGATAAGTAAGTAATTCACCAAATGCCTCATCCACTTGTTCCTCAGTTATCTCAACCGAGGACTTGGTTTTGAGTGGTTGTAAATATCTTACGACAGGGCTATTGCTCATTCCACGTCTGGGTATTATCGCCATCCATTCAAACCTTTTTGTTGCCTTGTGTTTGTTTGTCCATTTACCCACAACCCAATAATTGTTCTCTTGAAACTTCCAAGTCTCAGTTTTCGACCATTCTACTACTTGCACCACTTGTTGTGAATCATCAATGTCACAAAAAATCAAGGTTGGTAATTGGTCTTGAGGTATGTCTGACAATTTTTCACCCAGTCTTCCATCAGCCCATTGTTTGATTAAACCAGAGGCAGCCCTACTCAAAACATTTCGACGAGAAATAGATGCTTTTGAATACAATGCGGCTCGTTCTTTTGGAAACTTTCCATTTGGATTCTCACGGTCAGCCGTAATGGTAACTCTCATTAGTTCAAAATCATCCAAGTTATCAAAACCAGTTATCCAGTTCAACAACTTTTGCGACGAAGGAGTTTTTGTCATATCACCAACTCAGTATTGAACTTCAATGGTGCTTCCCGAAACTTCTACTTGGAATACTTTCTTCAAAGCCTTGACCAATTTAGTATCAGAGGATTCCAGCACAACTTGAGTCGCACTTTCTGAAATCACAGAAACTTTGCTGCTGGCTTTAGCCAACGAAACCAGATTGGGCAAAGTAGCGGGCATCTTCTCACCCAAAACTTTCATTTGTAGAACCTTTTTCCAACCACGTTCAGGACTTTCCATTTTCAGCAGTTTTCCTGTGGATGGTTGAACATACAATTCACCACGACCCTGAATCATTATATCTCGACCCAAATACTGTCGCAAAGTTTCTACATCTAACATACCAAGGTCCAATTCTGCAATTTCACCCATCATTTCAAAGTCTTCTGCCAACTCTAATTGTGCCGAAGCCAAAACAGGGTCTGGTTGAAACATTTCCAGATTCTCTTTACGAAGAAACAATGTCCAATGACCTTGTGCAGCGATGATACTACCTGCGGCCATCCATTCTGGCACTAACTCTTCTGAAGAAACCACTACATATTGGTCAGGATTAGGATTTTGAATCCAATCAATGAGATTAACTTCATAACCGATTCCAAGTGTCGGTGGGGCGTATCCGTATTGAATCTGAGACATTACATATTCAGTCATTTTGCCATTGTATTCTTTCTTTTCGAACAACGTCATTTGGCCGTTAAAGTTCACAATCTTAGTAGCGGGTCCTAATTTTCTTTGGTATTCTTCGGGAGTCATGTTAGCAAATTGTTCTTCTTGACTCATGCCTTCATTCCAACCCTCATCGTAAGCATCTTGCATCTCATCAGGCAAACCTGAGTTATCAAACCCTTCTTGTTTCTCATCTTTATAGACTCTAACTTCACCCCTGTTTCTTTTTGAAACTGAGGGTTCTGAAATCATTTGTAAGTTGCTGGGTAATAATCCCAAATACCAATCCGTGCGGCCATAAGGGTTAGATTCATTGTTGCTAATCAGAATACACTCGGCTGGATAACCACCCTCTTCGGGGTCCTCCTCTAAAACATCCACAATTGAACCAACGCCCAAAGAAGCAGGTTGATAATCACGGTGATATTCAAAGTATTCCGCTACGCTGGATGTTTCCCCATCATCAGTTATAATAGGTCTTGAGTAATTTCCATCCAGATTTACAATTTTGGCTTTCATCAAATCATCCCTCCACGGGCATTTAGCCAATCTTTGGCTTCTTCTTCATCATCAAACTGCAACGGACTACCACCCGCTACTTCAACCCAACTTCGTTCATCCAGATTCCAGACACCCCATTTTTCATTGGCTTTAGTTTCATTGGTTTTTTGCTTTTGCATCAATCTTTGTAATCGGTCTAAAGCGTCTTTGACGGCATCGGTTTCCTCTGGCAAAGTTTTCAAAGCCTCAATAGCCTCTTCAATGGCTTCATTAACGGCTTCTCGATGTTTGTCATCCGATGGATTTTGTTGTTCAAAGGCTTCTTCAGCCAAATCTGTGGCCTCCAACGCTTGTTCTTCAGTTTGTTCTGATTGGTCTAAACCAGAGGAGTAATCGTAATCCTTGACTTCTTGCGACAAAGTTTGACTTTGTTTTGCCGTTTTCAAACATTCATCACGGTTGGCTTGTCGTTGTTCCACTTCTTCTAACGCTTCTTGTAGCAAACTTTCTAAACCACCGTCAAAGTCTTCTGAATCTTGAGCCTCTTCCAAAGCAGTTTCCAAAGCCTCGGCTGCGGCTTCATCGGCTCGACGTGCATTGGCTTGGTCTTCAGAATTGCGAGGGTCGGCTTTTTGGTCACAACGGTCGGCGGCTTCTTTGGCCGCCATCGCTTCATCAGCAGATTCCAAAGTTTCACCTTCTTGAGCAGATTCTTGGGCGGCCTCATTATGGGCTTCGGCTTCTTGAGCCGCCATGCTGGTAGGTGAAGTAGATTTACCGGGTTGCATAGCATCCACCGCTTCTTTAAGAGCATCGGCCTTAGTTTTCTGGCTTTCGGCTTCTGAAGGACTCATATCTCCGTTTTTCTGGGCTTCGGTGACCGCCTCCTTGTAAGCATCGAGAGCGTCTTGAGCATCTTGCTTGGCTTGTTCCGCAGTATCACAGTCGCTTTGTGATTTCGGGTCAGCATTTTCACAACATTGACGTGCGCCATCTACCGCATTCTTCGCTGCTTCGGCACAATTTTCAAAGTCAGATTTGTCGGAAGGACTGTCTCCAGAATCTCCTGAATCACCAGAATCACCAGAGTCTCCTGAAGTTCCTCCACTTCCGCTATCTCCATCAGCACCCCCGTTTCCTTTTTCGCTTCCATCTTCTTGACTACTTTCGCCAGAACCGTCTTTTCCTTTTGATTGCTCGCAGAAGTCTTGAGCATTTTTCTTACCTTCTTCGGCTTGCTGCGCTCCTTGGTCCATCTTGGCTTTCTGTTCCGCTTTGGATTTCATACCATCCTTTTTGCCTTTTTCCATCGCTTCTTTTTGAGCCTGTGACATGGTATCCATCATCTCCGAAATCGGTGTAGAATCTGAAATATCGTCGCCACCGGGCATCGGGATTCCATCTGGACTTGGCTCTCCCAAAAATGGCTCAGGTCCCGGGAATGGAGGTGGGTCATCTGGCTCTGGGCCGGGTCCCGGAACGGGTGGAAACTTAGAAGGTCCCGGTAATGGCTTTTTGAAAGGATTGATTCTCGGCTTACCGGGCTTACCGGGCTTACCGGGCTTATCAGAACCGCCGCCACCACCTTCTTCTTTTTCATCGGAGGTTTCATTGTCAGCACTTTTCTTTTCAATCCAAAGTTTTCGGTCAGGCCATTCTTGAACATTTTGCTTGTATTTCACATCAACGATTGGAAATCGAGGTCCTGCTTGCAGATACAAATACTGATTGATGGCCGTATAATACAGATTTTTCTGAGCCGGCGACAAAGAAGCACCCTCAATTTGGGTCATACCCGTAACTTCATTGAAGTCAATCTCTGCCATCAACAAATCCTTTTCCAAAAAGTTGAAGAAACTGCTCATAGTTGATTCACGATAACTGCCATCTGGCATCAAAACTCGAAACACAGGCACCCATTCAGAATCGCCTTGTAAATACAGGTCTTCTTTGCCCCATTTGATTTCTCCAGATTGAAGACTCAGCCACAATACTTCTGCCATGTTAGTCTGTATCCGGCCAGACTATTTAAAGGTTCGCTCCAGTTCATAGAAAAGTCTTTAAGTATCAGAAGCGACCATGAGTATTCAGGTGACACCATGACGGATTGGCAAAACGAGTTTAATATGTTTGCTCAAGAAGCCTTAGAAGACATGAAAACTTATTCTGACAACACCAATGAAGAACGAGAATGGATGTGTTATGTTTATCTCAAAGACGGCCAGTATTATCTCGGAGAACCCAGTTTCGGTGGCGAAAGTCGCATCGAAGTTAATCCCTCTACTAAAGCCGCCCAAGATGCCGTCAAAAACGGTTTAACAGACCGTAAGTGGACTATCCACGGCCACCCACTCAAAGATGGTAAGATTTACACAGGTCGTCAATACTTTTCTTCTACCGATATTTGTGGTGAGTTTATCAACAGTCGTGACCAAGATGAACGTGTGGTTCAATTCTTAGTCTATCCACACCAACAGTTAGACACCAATACTGGCAAGAAAGTTATTCACAACCGAGTGCGAACTCTGGTTTTCCCCAACCGACAAGTTTTACTTGAAGCGATGGAGCGTAGCAATCCCGGCGTAGATGCTATGAGCATTACTCGTGAATCAGGTCAAAACTCCAATGCGGCTGACGGTAGCCTTGTTAATCAGTCTGGAGTTGATTGGTTTGCTTTCCAAGATGTTCTCGGAGATATGGGTTACATGGGTATTGTTGATTTAGAAGGACCTCAAGACGGTTCGATTGCTTTCAAATCTGAAACTTTGTGGGTCAAAAATCTAATGAGTGCTGGTTTGATTACGGCTGGCATAGTTGGTTTGGTTTGGCTAAATGCCCGTCGCAGAGAATCTTTTGGTGCAGAAGTCGAAATCGTGGATGACCGCCAAGACTTCTGGAAGTATTAACTATGAGATTTGGACGTTTAGTAGGTGCAGGTCAGGCTGGCTTTGTGCTGCAAAACATGGATAATCCCAAGCACTTCTACAAAATTGTAGCCTTACCCACACTTCCGTTGTCTCAGTATGCTGTCGGAAGTTATGAAAGAAGTTTATACTCTGTTAATCTGTTACAAGCCCAATTGTTTGAACAGTTAGCCAAACAAGGAGACACACCACCGTCACTACCTCAAGTTTATTCCTTTACACAAAGTTTTGTGGACCCTGCTCTGCGCCGAGAATTGATTACCAGTTCCGAAAACTTTGGCTGGCAAGACGAGATTTACGAACTTTTACGAGATTTGCGAACTGGAAAACCGTATGCAATTTGGGAAATGGAAGCCATCCCTTGCACCGATGCTAACGATTACTGTGAGCGATATGACCAAGACGTTAAGCCTTTAGAAAATCAAGATTACCAACAACTGCTTCGTTATTTACTGGCACGAGGCTTCGTAGTTCGAGATGTTCGCAATCCTGAAAACTTTGGTTTCCGAAGTGACGGTTCTCAAGTTTTCTTTGACCCCGTAGTAGCACCGTGGCCTGTTGATACCAACGACCCAGATGAACTCGCTGCTTTCGTTGGAACTTTCGGTAACAACTTACTGACAGTTTCCCGTGCCTTAGAAACTGGAGATTATTTTAATTGGTATCACGGTCAAGCCATTATGCAAGCCGAAGACTCAGAATCTCACTCCATAACGAGTGTAAATGATATGTTAGCCGTTTTAGAATCCAATGGTATTTGGATTGATGAAGATGATGCTTCCTACTTGATAAGTTTGAACACATCGCACCCTGACTTAATCAAATATCCTGCTTACACTATGGCACTTAATTACTACCAACGTCCTACTGATTTGGATTCTTATGTTGCTGCTGCCACCCCCATATTCAAAGAGATTTGGAAAAATTATGCCGACCATTGGAATGAGTATTTTTCAGAAAAGTATTATCATTACAAACCGCCCAAAATGCAATTTGGAGACACAAGGCAAACTTCTATTTTAGACCTCATCCCGAAGGCTCTTAAAACCGCCACAGACACATGGAATCCCATGACTCAAACCATCCTTACTATCATCAACAATCCACAGGCTTTTCAAGAACTTATCTCCGAAGAAGAAGGTGAATACATTGTTGAGTTAATGGCGAAAGAACAGCGTCTCTGCCGCCGACTTTTTAAATTGTTAGACTACAATCCAGCCCTTGTCTCTGATGTTTGTTTCAACATAGTGCGTCGGTATGAAAATCAATACGCATCTTCCCGAAATCCTCAACGTTACTTTAATCCTCCATCATCAGTTTATGATTATGAAGCCTTCTATGATGCTTACACTAATGAAGATGCTCGACGAGAGGCTTATGAAACCGATGCACTTTACGATTTTGAAATACGGTGGGAACTTTACTCATAATCTCGAACCGTAACACCGACTGGAAATCGTGGCACGCCTGTTTTTGACTTTTCTTGAAACCTAACTGTCAAATCTTTGCCCAAGTAATCTTTCCGATTTTTCCACATTTTTCTACGGGCTTCTAAAGTTCCCATCGGTCTGGCTTTGAAAGTTTCACCACCTTTAGTCGTGCAAATCCAAACTGGTGTGCCAGCATCTTTCTTAGTGGCTTCTTCCCAACCAACGATTTCAAACTCTTCGTCATAAAAGTTCTTCAATTTGTAAAGGCTACTTCCTGAACGACCTGCCATGTAAGGCAATCGCAGATTACGAACCATAATTCCTTCAAAACCAGAATCTTCTGCGTATTCCAAAGCCGCTTCCAAAGTATTTGTGACATCGGTGCCACGAGGAAGTTTCAATCTACTGGCTGCTACGGGTTCAGCCACACGGAACAATTTGCGAGCCGCTGGACTCATTTTAGTTTGATATTTCAGAATCCGTTCCATACGCTCGCTATAAACCAAATTAGGTGCATCAGGAAAGTAAGCATCAAAAATAATGTAATACAACAACGGCGCACGAGCATCGTAAGCACCACGACGCACTACACCACCTAATTCATTGAAATCTGCAAACGGTTGTCCCGCACCTACCGCATCTGAATAAATCTCTCCATCTAAAACGACGTTGGCTGGAAACTTATCTGCGGCTGAACCACGAAAGTTTCGAATCTCGTCTAAACTGGCACTTTCAAAAACATTGTTTTGACGACTCACTAAAACATAACGACCTGCACGGTTTAAACCCGACAAGGCTCGGATGCCGTCATATTTCATTTGAATAACGAAATCTTGGGGATTCTTAAATAGAATTGGGGGCTTGCCAGAATACAAACCACCTTTCTGTAAGTCTGATTTCGCAAGGTCGGGTTCTGGAAAAGGAAAGTCCTTCAAAGAGTCCATGTCAATACCTTTACGGCCAGACTATTTAAAGATTTGCACTTAACAACGTCACCAGATTTTCTACGGTTTCTTGACCTGACAATTCCCAATCCACCCAATCATCAGGAATCTGGGCTACTTCAATTTCCGAAGCATCGTTTCGATTGTTCCAATGTCGTTCCCAATCATTGGGATAGGTAGTCATCAATCGTTCTTTTTGCACCGATTCATCAATGTTAAGTCTTACTACGGTCCAACCGTTGTCTTTAAACCAACGAGCCTCATTAACAAATCGGCAATCATCTACAATAACGGTGTCTTTTGAACTTTGTTCGGCTTCTCTATCAAGATACTCAATCCAAACATCGGGTCGGATTTCACGCATCTTCATACCAATTTGTTGCAGCAAAGGTCGGTCTTTTTCTACCATACCAAACAAATCCGTGGCAACTTGTTTAACTTTGCCACCCAATGACACCACCTCACCGTTTAAAATCCCTGCTAACACTTCTGCTAACGTCGTTTTTCCAGATGCCATTCTGCCCGCTATTGCTATTTTCATGTTGTTCACTCTCACTCTAAAGCATTAGACTATTTCAAACTTCTGTTGCATACCCAACGGGGTTTGGCCTTCGTGTTTTTCAATACTTTCACACAAATGATTCGGCAGATAATTCTTCAAAGCCTGACCGACACCTTTCTCGTATTGAAACCAGAAACTTGGGTCCAAAATGTAAGTATCTCCTCGGTCGGTTCGGGAACGAACTGCTCGACCACACATTTGAGCCAACTCAATTCCCGTTTGTTGCACATACCATTCGGGATTGGCTTTCATTTTCTTAGCGGTTCGCACATCACCCAAACTCAGATACGGCAGTTTGACTACAATACAAAACGCCGCTTCTTTACCATCAAAACCTTGATTCAGATAAGTGGACATAATAACTCCGCCTCGGCTGGTTCGCCACTCATCAATGGCGGCATCTCTGCCGTGTGCCGATTTGTCATGCTGAATAATCCGTTGCATCTGTTTGCGATTCAGTTCACCCAATCGTTGTGAAAGTTCTCGCTCGATACGGTCAGTATAAGGCAAAATAATTCCTTGTTGATTGGGATAGCGTTCCATAATTTCTACAATTTGTTCCACCGTTTTATTCCAATCGGCTTCAGTTTGACCTTTTCGGGTCAGCAAACCTCCTGTTTCTCTGGTATAAACGGGTCGGTTTTTCAACGGGAAACTGCTGTAAGCCACTCTCACAAATGCTGTTTTGTCTCGGCTTAGTCCCAATTCTTCGGCAAACATTTTAGGATTACCAATCGTGGCACTCATAAAAATGCGACGACGACCAATGTTCAACAACAAGTCTTCAGCAAAATCTTTAATTTCTACACACTTGAAACTGACGAAAGTTTTTTCGGGGCTAACTTGCCAAATCCAATTGTCACGGTCTGTTTTGAGTCCTTCCACAATAGTTTCAATTCGATGTGCCACTCGCATAGCCAGTTTCAAATCTTTAGTCTCATCGTAGTCATTACGCTTCAAATTACCTTGTAGCAAACTATACAGTTCTTCCAAATACGCTACCCACACAGCCGCACACTTGTTCACAATATCTTCGCTCATATCCATTGTCATGGTTGGTATCGCTGGCAAACCAAAACTTCCAGATTTAGGTCTCCACGCTGCCATTTTGACATTACGTTGTTCCAACTGTTCCTTTTGTTCCTGACCTGAAAGTTCCAAAATCTGGGGCATACTCATTACACCTAACAATCGTTCCAACATACGCTCGCTCAAATCCAACGAAAACGCACCCACCAACACATCTGGTAAATTGTGTGCCTCATCCACGACCAAAAACTCTCTTTGGGGCATCATCGGTGTCCACCCTAATGCCGCCGCATAAGCCATGTTAGCCACAAAATAATCCGAGTTCTGGGCTTCAGTCAAAGCACCGTAGTAATCACACAGACTTTCAGGGGCTACCGACCAATCCAAACCATCGCCCACTCTCTTTTGAGGATTCTTATACGGACACTTGAAATCTTTGATAGTCACGCACGGTGCTACGTCGGCGGTGCATCCTTTAGATTTCACAGCGATACCTGCACGAACTTGTTGCAGAGCCGCTTCTACTACTTCTGCATCTCTTTCACCAGCCTCCACCGGCAACTTACAACCGTAGTTTCCACGACCCATTACCGATTTCATAAACGGCATTTCCGAAAGATATTGCGCTTGCAGACCTTTAAGATGCGTTAGCAAATATGAATTGGGTCCTTCTTCTGCTGGTTTCATAGAGTCTCGAAACATTTTCGGAATCGTCATCGCCAAAGCCGATTTACCAGCACCCGTCGGCATTTCCAAAATGATGTTCTCATAACCTTGTCTCAAAAGTTTGGCTACGGTCGGAACGACTTGTTGTTGTTCAGGTCTGGGTTCTTCAAACAATGTGCCGTCAAACCATCGTTGATACCCACCAAAAGACACTTCTGAATCGGCTTCCAAAATTACTTCTGTCCATTCCGTTTCCGATTTATCCACCGGTGGCAACACTTCTCGACCAGTCTCTCCCAACTCTGAAACTTTTTTCTGAGTGGGCTTAATTTCTACACGATAATTGTCAGGGTCATCATCTTCTTCAGCAACCGAAGTTGTTTGATACTTTGTGCCAGCCACCCAAACTTCCAATCCAAAGCGTTCACAAAACTTAACCAGATTCTTAAGTCGTCGTTCCGACAAATCCATGTCACCTGCATAACAACTTTGGTCGGTGTTCCATCGTAGGTCGTAAGTATTACGCAACACATCTCTATACCGACGTGTAGCACCACGAACTTGAACAGAAACCATGATTATTCTATGTGAAACCACCCACTTAAACAAGGCGTAACCTTAAGTATCAAAAACGAACCATGTCTAAACATGGGTAATCCGTGGTTCAATATGAAGGATATAGATTTCACCCGACCCTACAAACTTAATGAAACTCAGAATAAAAGAATACCCGCTGCCATGACAAGTGGAGTGTTCGTAAGTTTTCTGTATCAAGGCGGTCCTGAACATCAAGTTTCAGCCGAAGACCTTGTAGGCGAGACTATTTGGGTGCAAGACCGAAGCGAAGAAATCATTTTTTCCACCGAAGACCTTCATATTCCAGATTCAATCGGCTTATCGCCTAATACTACTCATGTCAAAATAATTCCTCGATTTTTGGTTTATAGTTTTAAGGGTGATTCTAACCATTGGATATTAGAAGTTTTTGATACTACTTCTGAAATCTGGTGGCTTCTTGATGTTTTACCGTTGAGAGATGAACTTTCTGAAGGATTGTGGACTTACAGTTACAATGATGCTAAAATTAGGGCCATAGAGTCTAATGAAACATACTGGAAACCTTACAAAATCTTGCGTGCTATTGATAGTCCGACCAAATCAGTTGAACAAATCCGAAAACTGGTGCCTTCATGGAATACTGAGGGTATCTCCGTTCCACTTTGGTCTTCTTTCCTCGATGGCTCGGCAACAATTAGTTTCTTCCGACCAGCCATGATAAACTTTGAAAATGAAAGTTGGGAGTTCTTACTTAACTGGAATACATTTCCTACAAGTTTGCTGCGAGGTGTTTCATCGTGACAGGTTGGTTCAAAATGGGTGTGGCTAACCGACCTCGTGATGACAAAGTTTCAGACGGTGGAGACGATGCTTGGTTTTTGACCAACTCGGTGTTTAATGCTGTCGGTGTAGCCGATGGTGTCGGTTCATGGCGTGCTAAAGGAATCAATGCTGGCGA
>Ga0181593_10005916_pt1 | contig 11018 bp, 9 predicted proteins | sample 071ome_19_FD_133756 | JGI IMG/M metagenome (GOLD analysis project Ga0181593, IMG submission 133756) | Coastal salt marsh microbial communities from the Groves Creek Marsh, Skidaway Island, Georgia - 071413AT metaG (megahit assembly) | ecosystem: Environmental > Aquatic > Marine > Intertidal zone...
AAGGTTGGTATAGGTCTGGTCGTTAAAGGTGGTGACACGCAAGACCACGGTGTCGCCTTCGGTGCGGGTGCGAACAGCGGTCAGCTTGATCGTGTCGCGGATGATGGTCACGTCGAAGGGTTCCGGTTCGCCTTCGCGGACGACAGTGATGACAATTTCCGAGCCAACCGGTCCGCGCATGATGTCAACCGCTTCGTCCAAAGTCAGTCCCAGAAGGGATTCGCCATCGACATGTGTGATGAAATCGCCGGACTCAAGACCTGCTTCGTCGGCAGGGGTGCCATCGATCGGCGAGACGACTTTGACCCAGCCGTCTTCCTGAGTTACTTCGATTCCTAGGCCTCCGAATTGTCCGCGGGTCTGGATTCGCATGTCGGCCGCATCGGCGGCGGACAGGAAGCTGGAATGCGGGTCAAGCGAACGTAACATTCCGTCAATGGCGCTTTCGATCAGTTCCTGATCGTTGACGTCTTCAACGTATTCCTGACGAACACGCTCAAAAATGTCGCCGAAAAGCTCCAGCTGCTCGTAGACTGATGTTTGCGAGTTGGCCTGTTGTGCGACCAAAGGACCTGCGATTTGAGTTGTTACCGCAACCGCTGAAACGATGCCAATAGACATGGCAATTAAGGTTTTTTTCATCACACTTTCCTATCCGGCGAAAAACCAGCTTAACGGGTCAACAGGGGTATTGTCTTCCCTAACCTCTATATAAAGCGTTTCTGTGCTGTTTCCGCTTTCCGCACTTCCTGTTACTGCACTCGTGTCGCCCACCATACCGACGGGATGCCCCGCTGGCACGACCTGCCCAGTCTCACCATAGACCGTTTCCAGGCCAGCGAAAACAAACAGTGTTTCCTGACTGGGTTCAAGGATCATCACTTTGCCGTAATCGAATAATGGACCCATGTAGCGGATTGTTGCCGCCACTGGAGTGACCACCAGCGTTCCGGGGCGTGTTGCCATGATGATCCCGGGGCGTTCTATACCCGCGGCATCCGCTTCTTTAAAACGGCGTAGGATTGCGCCCAGAACAGGCAAATCCAAAGTCCCCTTTAGCGCGGTTACATCGGGAACTGCCCCTGATACATCGTTTTTGGGGATTGTATTGAGACCCCCTGCAAATTGTTCCAGCGTTTCGGTCGAAGCCAACAGAAGGGCGGTTTGCACGGGGTCTTCGGAAAACTTCTTGGGTAGATCCGTGCGGTTCGAAATGGCTTGTGATAGCTCGGTTCTGGCCAGTTGAACGCCCACCAAGCCTGTCTGCAAGTGCTCAAGGGTCTGTTGGCGTAGTTGACGAGCTTCGGACAAGGCTGACAGCTCTCTCGCTAACGCCTCTGCTTCCTTTTGTAAGGCGGGCGTGACGTCTGCCAAAATCATCCCGGCGCGCGCCGTTCCAGTCGGGCCCGACGGGTGTAGTAGCAACGAGGGCTCAGGTGCTTTGCCAATTGCTTGCAGAACCGAGACCAGCCGCTCGATGCGATCCCGTTTCGCATCTAGTTGCAGGCTTAAGCGGGTTTCCTGAATTGTGGCCGCGCGCAGACCATCTCGAATGGCATCAAGCGCGGTTTCGTAGGCAGCGACGGTTTCGGTCAATGCGCGGACCCTATCGCGGGCTGAATTGGCCCGTTCAAGCAGGAACGCAGCGGATTGCAATTGAGCGACAGCAGTTTCAGCCAGAGCCTGCTCGGATTCCGCCACGCCCGTGTGGGGCAGCAGCGCCAGTCCAGCTATGAGCCCGAGCACTAGCCTCATGTGCGCAAAAGGCTTTCTCCGGTCATTTCGGCCGGCTGCGGCAGTTGCATCAATTCCAATAGCGTTGGCGCCAGATCGGCCAGCCGCCCAGCGGCAAGGCTGGCGCCTTTGGGACCACCGAATAGAACAACTGGAACGGGGTTGATGGTGTGTGCCGTATGGGGACCGCCGGTTTCAGGATCAACCATGGTTTCACAGTTGCCGTGGTCAGCAGTTACGATCATGGCACCGCCCACAGCCTCAAGCGCGTCCAGCACGCGGCCTAACCCCTGATCCACGGCTTCACAGGCTTTCATAGCCGCTTGCAGATCGCCTGTATGTCCGACCATGTCGGGATTGGCGTAGTTGGTGACGATCAGATCGTATCCAGCCTGAATCGCCTCAACGAACTTATCTGTCACTTCAGGTGCCGACATCTCGGGTTGCAGATCATAGGTGGCTACTTTTGGTGATTTGGGCATAAACCGGTCTTCGCCGATTTCCGGCTTTTCCTTGCCGCCGTTCAGGAAGAAGGTCACATGCGGATATTTTTCGGTCTCGGCCAAACGGAATTGCCGCTTGCCATGCTGTGCCACCCACGATCCAAGCGTGTTCACGATATCGCGCTTGGGAAAGGCCGTGGTCATGTAGCTGTTGTGAGCGTCCGAATATTCCACCATCCCCAAAAGGGCTGATAATTCGGGGCGCGTGCCGGTTTCAAACTCGGTAAAATCGGGATCACCAATAGCGCGCAAAATCTCGCGGGCGCGGTCGGCGCGGAAGTTCAGACAGAATAGCCCGTCGCCGTCCCGAATGCCGCTGTAATCGTCGATTTCAGTGGCTTCGATGAATTCATCCGTTTCGCCACGCGCATAGGCCGCGGCCACCGCATCCGCGGCAGTCTCGACTTGATATACCGCATTTCCGTGTACGATCGCGTCAAAGGCTTTTTTAACGCGCTCCCATCTGTTATCGCGATCCATGGCAAAGTACCGCCCAGTGACCGTCGCGATATAGGCCCCTTCGGGCAAACGACTTTCCAGTGTGCTGATGTCCCCGTCTGCAGACTTTGGCGGAACATCGCGGCCATCAGTAATGGCATGAACAGCTACGGCCACACCGGCATCGGTAATTGCCTTTATCGCGGCCAAGGCATGTTCGGTGTGTCCATGTACGCCGCCCGGTGACATCAAGCCCATCACATGGGCTATGCCGCCTTTGGCTTTCACTTTGCTGATAAAGTCCAGAAGCGCCTCATTTCGGAAAAAGCTGCCGTCCTCGATGGCCAGATCGATCGCGCCCAGATCCATCGCCACAACACGGCCCGCACCGATGTTGGTATGACCCACCTCAGAGTTGCCCATCTGACCGCTTGGCAAACCTACATCCGGGCCGTGGGTGATCAACTGCGCATTCGGGCAGGTGGCCATCAAGCGATCAAAATTCGGCGTGTGTGCCAAGGCAGGTGCATTGTTGCCGGTGTCATCCCGCTTTCCCCAACCATCAAGAATGCAAAGGACAACAGGCTTGGGGGCGCTCATGGCAATACCTTTCAAAGAACTCGTGCCGCCTATCTAAGCCCTTTAAACGCGGGCGTGAACCCTCAACCGGCATTCATCCCCAGAGTATTTCGGTTAAGATGAAATTGATGCGATCTTCTTCCTGGCCAAAATACTCATTGAACAGCGCGGATCAATTTGCGCTCGAGAACCCTCAGGACGGTTTTCAAATCATGGCCCCGCTTAAGGATCTGTCCATCCATTCCAATGACGCAATATTGCCCCTGCTTGTTGCGCAAGGCGGGGCGCTTTTCGATCCTGTATAAAGGGTGTTCTGCGGTTCTTCGGAAGACCGAGAAAATGGCGGCGTCTTTCAGCGACGATATCCCATAGTCTCGCCATTCTCCGGCGGCGACCATGCGTCCGTAAAGGCCAAGGATCACTCCCAATTCAACACGATGAAATGACACCCTGTCTGGAAGTCCCACATCCGGGGGCAGTGTTTGCATATTCATAATGTCAGAGTTGCGCTGTTTTTTGATGAAATCAAGCTCTCAGGCGAATTGACCCTGACAAAACCAACCCGAAGACATGGTGCCGCCGTGAGCATAGTAAAGCCAAAGCCTGTCGCCCCGATCTGTTGTGACCTGCCAGTAATCCCGCACGCCGCTGCGCCAGTTCGGATCATCCAGCCACCATTCCGGCGCAATGCGTTCGGGGCCGGTTGCTATTTTCAGCGCCATTTCCTGTCGGCGCCAACGAAACTGCGCGGGCGGATGTGGCGTGTCGGGGGCCGCCACTGGCTCTGGTTGCCACAGCAACAAGGGGCGGAGAGTGGGGGGCTTGGGCCAGCCCTTCGCCGGATCAGACCACGCCGCAGCAAGGGTTTGGGCGGATTTTTCAGGAATGTGGCTGTTGCCGGGGTGGCGGCGGGTGATGGCTTCCATTCCCACTCTCGCGCCGATACGGCTGATCAGGTCTTCAAGCTGTCGCTCCGCGGTCAGGCGTTCTCGGGCGGCAAGTGCGGCATCCAGATGCCCCGCCGGTCGGTGGTCGCTGACATGTTCGACTTGCACCGCCTCGAGCCGCAGCATGTCGATGCCATAGCCTGCGTCCAGATCATCCAGTTTCATTCGCAACAGCGGGCGGATGCGGTCGGGTTCGTGCGTGGGGCGGGCCAGACCTGCTTCGATCCAACCCATAGTCTGATCGGTACGAAATGCCTGCAGCCGCACCAAGCGCGCGCCTTTGGCGTCACGTTTCAGGCGCTCGGACAGGGCCGGAAGCAGTTTGTCCAAAGCGGCAAGGATGTCTTCTTCAAGCCCAATCGGATCAGGCAAAGACATCCGCACCGCATAGCGCGGCGGTGGTTTGGCGGGCGACACCGGTTCGGGTACCGATCCCAACGCCTGATCCAGCCGCAGCACCAATCCTTTGCCGAACCGTCGTGCGAGCGCCGCACGGGGTTGGCCTATCAGATCACCGATCCGGCGCAGACCAAGACGCGAAAGTTGCTGCACCGTTTCTCCCTCAAGCCGCAGGGCCGCCACGGGCAAGGGCGACAGAGCCGTATGCGCTTTGCCCGTTTCGGCAATCCGCGCCTGAAAGCTGGGGGGCTGCGCAAAGGCGGGCCGCGCTCCGCCCCTTTCCCAGTGCCTCCGCTTGGCTGCGCGCGATCGGGTGGCGCGCGCCTCTTGTTCTATCGCGTCGCCCGAGCGATGGCTGCCTGCCTGCTCTCCGGCGAACCGTGCCAGCGCCCATGCCGCGCCTTGGGTATCGGCCAGCCCCATGCGGACAGACAGACCCAGATCGGTAACCTCGCCTTCAATTTGGGCCATAAGTGCCTCTTCCCCGCCGAACAGATGGGTGCAACCGGTCACATCAATCACCAACCCGTCGGGCGGCAAGCCCGCCACCCAAGGTGAAAACTTGCCTGCCCAGCGTTGCAAGACGGTTAGAAACGCCACTTCGGCCTGTGGGTTTTGCAAACGTGTCACCAGTTCGGGGCACATCGCCAAAGCATCGCGCAGGGGTTGGCCGTGGTGTAGGCCGGCAGCTGATGCGGTTTCGGAAAGTGAATTCAACACTTGCATTTGCCCCGTGTCGCGCAACACCGCAAAGGGTTGATCGCGCAAAGTATCGGCCTGTCGTAACAGGCGTTCGGCACCAAGGCGGGGAAACCACAGTGAAAGAATTCGTCGGGCGGGCATGGCGGGCAGCACAAATGTTCCTGTTATGTTCTTATTTAGGGCGTCTCAGCCCCAAAGTCGAGTCCACCCGTGCCGGAAACAGGCGGGGATTTGCCGCCTAAAAGGGTTGATCGCGACAACGCGATACGGTCAAGGTGGCGCAGGTTGATCCATTTGTGAGGGAGAAGATTATGAGAACGCGCGCCGCTGTCGCATTGGAAGCAGGCAAACCGCTTGAGATCATGGAGGTGAACCTTGAAGGCCCGAAAAAGGGCGAGGTTCTGATTGAAGTCAAAGCCACCGGCATTTGCCACACCGATGAATTCACCCTGTCGGGTGCAGACCCCGAAGGGATTTTCCCGTCAATTCTGGGTCACGAAGGTGCGGGCGTTGTTGTCGAAGTGGGCGAAGGCGTCACCACCCTGAAACCAGGTGATCACGTGATCCCGCTTTACACGCCGGAATGCCGCGAATGCGCGGCCTGCCTGTCGGGTAAAACCAATCTGTGTACCGCGATCCGTGGCACCCAAGGTCAGGGCCTGATGCCCGATGGAACCACCCGTTTCAGCATGCTGGATGGCACCCCGATCTATCACTACATGGGTTGTTCGACTTTTGCGAACCACACCGTGATGCCGGAAATCGCGCTGGCCAAGGTGCGTGACGACGCTCCGTTCGAAAAGATCTGCTACATTGGCTGCGGTGTCACCACCGGCATCGGCGCGGTGATCAACACCGCCGGCGTTGAAATCGGCTCGACCGCGGCGGTCTTCGGACTGGGCGGAATTGGTTTGAACGTCATTCAGGGCCTGCGCATGGCCGGAGCCGACAAGATTATCGGCATCGACCTGAACAACGACAAAGCCGAAATGGCCCGCAAATTCGGCATGACCGATTTCATCAACCCCAAAGAGTTGCCCGAGGGCCAGTCGGTCACCCAAGCTGTCATCGAGCTGACCAAAACCGACTTCGATCAGTTTGGCGGTGTGGATTACAGCTTTGACGCTACCGGCAACGTGCAGGTGATGCGCGACGCGCTGGAATGCTCGCACCGTGGCTGGGGCGTGTCGGTCATCATCGGTGTGGCCCCCGCAGGTGCCGAGATCAGCACCCGTCCGTTCCAACTGGTCACTGGCCGTGTTTGGAAGGGCACTGCCTTTGGTGGCGCGAAAGGCCGCACGGACGTGCCGAAAATCGTCGACTGGTACATGGACGGCAAGGTTGAGATTGATCCGATGATCACCCACACCATGCCGCTGGAAGAGATCAACAAAGCCTTCGACCTGATGCATTCGGGTGAATCAATTCGTTCGGTTGTGATCTACTGATCTTCATCTATCCAAAAATGCTAAAGAAAATAGCGAGGGGGTAAAGCCCTCTCGCCAAAGTCGTACGTCCGCGAGACGCTTCGAAAAAATTTGCCTGAGGCTTTGGCATTCGCCTAGACTGCCGTATGCCGAAGCCGAACCCACATCGCCCGTTCACGCCCGACCCTAAGCAGATGACGCTGCATCCGGGCATCTCGGGAAACGAAATCAACGGGCTGGGTGAAACCGAATTTCGAAGGCCCCAACACGTATATTGGGCGCCAGACCCGGACGACATTCCTCACGGACAAATGCAAAAGTGGTTCTATTCTGTCAGGCCGGATGAACCTGCCCTTCAGTCAGCACGAGCTGACCGGCAAGCAGTCCTGGATACACCGATGCAAGATGTCACCGGATCGCCAGCCAACCGCCCGCCCGAAGAATGGACCTCTGAGCTTAACCAATTCGTCGAGCGTGGAATCTGTGAGAAAACAGGCGTCGCGATACTAGACGATGCTTGGCTTTTTGCCGGAAAAACAACACCGTTTTCTAATGTCATCGTGCTGGGCGTAGAGCATGATTATGAGAAAATCAGCAGAGCCCCCGAACCAGAGGCAGGCGGAGAAGTGATCCGTCAGTACGGCCGCGCCGCTGGGGCTGCCAAAGCGATTGCCAACTGGATACGCCAGCAAGGTCACGATGCCGAGCCTGTTACCGGTCCGATGTCTGGCTCACTCCTCCTGATCCCGCCTGCGCTGGCCTGCGGTTTCGGTGAACTGGGTAAACACGGGTCGATCATAATCCCTGAAATGGGAGCCTCGTTTCGTTTAAGCGCCGTTCTTACCAACGCGCCCTTTGCGCCAACTCCGCCGGAAGCTCACGGGATCGATACTTTTTGTCAAAGCTGTCGGATCTGCGAAGATGCCTGTCCACCCGAAGCCCTCTCCCCGATTAAACAAACGGTGCGTGGGATCGAGAAATGGTATGTCGATTTCGACCGCTGCCTTCCATTTTTCAATGAAACACATGGTTGTGCAATCTGCATCGCAGTTTGCCCATGGTCACGCCCGGGTATCGGGCTTAGGTTGGCCGAAAAATTGGCGCAGCGCGCTTCAAGACTGTCTCAGGCGGCCCCGTAGCGCGCTAGGAACATTTCGACCGCGCCTTTAACCACTTTGTCGACCTGGTCCTTGGTGATTTCCGGTGGAACACCCAACATGGTTCGCACGAAAATATCTGCCTTGCAAAGTTCAACAAACTGCGCGGCCGCGAACCGCGGATCATCCACATTCAGCTCACCCTGTTCAGTCGCGTCACGGAAATAATCCGCTAATCGGTTCAGGGCCATTTCGGGCCCGGATTCGAAAAACATCTGTCCAAGTTCGGGAAATTCCTCGACGTTGCTTATGCATATCCGGAACAGGTTTTTACCGAACTCGGACAAGGCAAATTCGGATAATATGCGTGCGGTGAACTCCAGGACCAAAGCTACGGGTGTTCCTTCGGGGATTGCTGTTTCAGCATCCATCGCCCGCCGATTGATTTCGGTCTTGGCGGCCTCCATGAACAGAAGGCGTTTGTCAGGAAAATAACTGTAGACCGTCGCCTTCGAGACCCCTGCGCGGGCGGCGATATCGTCCATATTGGCCCGATCAAACCCATCAGTCAGAAAAATCTGGCAGGCAGCATCAAGCACCTGATCAAATTTTCGGCCCTTTTTAACGGCAGTAGACGGTTCAGACATTGGGACTCCGGTTATCAGAGCGTGACTATAACCCCGCGCAATGGCGCGGCACAATGCCTGTTGTTCTTAGAATATGACAGCCTATTGTATGGTCAAGAAAGGAAGGTGCCCGATGCGCTTTACGTTTCAACGCCGCAGGTTTTCGGATCTGAGCGAACAAGAGGTTCTGGCTCTGGCCATTTCGTCCGAGGAAGACGATGCCAGAATATACCGTAGCTTTGCCGAACGCCTTAGGACTGATTATCCGTCAACCGCCGCGATTTTTGATGATATGGCTGCTGAAGAGGATTTACACCGACAGCGTTTGATCGATCGATACACATCCCGTTTTGGTGAGGTCATACCGCTAATCAGACGCGAGCATGTCGCTGGTTTTTATAACCGCCGCCCCGTCTGGTTGGTGGAAAACCTCAGCCTTGAAGACATCCGTGGCGAAGCCGCCGCAATGGAGCGTCAGGCCGAGAAGTTCTACACACTGGCTGCATCGCGGACGCAGGATGCCGCCACTCGCAAGCTTTTGGGTGATCTTGCTGCCGCCGAGGCTGGGCACACCAAAAAAGCTGAAGGTTACACCGAAAAGCACATCGACGATGAAGCCGAAGCCGATGAGGCTGCCACCCGTCACCGGCAATTCATTCTGACTTGGGTCCAGCCGGGGCTTGCAGGCTTGATGGATGGCTCGGTCTCGACCCTCGCGCCAATCTTCGCCACTGCCTTTGCAACACAGGACACGTGGACCACGTTTCTGGTAGGTCTTGCGGCGTCGGTAGGGGCTGGAATTTCGATGGGCTTCACCGAAGCTGCGTCTGACGATGGCGTGATCTCGGGGCGTGGATCGCCAACGAAGCGCGGTATTGCCGCGGGTGTGATGACGACTGTCGGTGGTTTGGGGCATGCGCTGCCCTATCTGATTCCAGATTTCTGGACGGCCACAATCACCGCGATCATCGTCGTATTTGTGGAACTGTGGGCAATTACCTGGATTCAGAACAAATACATGGAGACTCCGATCCTTCGGGCCGCCTTTCAGGTGGTCTTGGGTGGGGCGCTTGTTTTTGGGGCCGGTGTCCTTATCGGATCGGGCTAGGGGGCGTTGCCCCCTTACATCCCCAACGACTTAGGTAGGCTTTCTAGAAGTGCACGAATGCCCTGACCAACACCGCCTTTTGGGCGTGCAGGTGCAGGGTTGGGTTGCCAGCCGTAAATGTCGAAATGGGCATAGCGGGTTTCCCCTACAAAGCGGCGTAAAAACAGGGCCGCTGTGATCGAGCCTGCAAATCCACCTGATGGCGCGTTGTCCAGATCGGCAATGCCCGGTTCGATCATCTTTTCATAGGGTTCGTGAAACGGCATGCGCCAAACGGGATCGGCGACATCTAGCGCTGCAATTGCCAGGTTCTGTGCAAACGCATCATCCGAATAAAAGGGTGCCAAGTCAGGTCCGACTGCAACCCGAGCGGCGCCGGTCAGGGTTGCCATTGAAATCATCAAATCCGGCGTGTCTTCGGCCCCCAAGGCTAGCGCGTCTGCGAGAACCAGACGTCCCTCGGCATCAGTGTTGTTGATTTCGACCGTCAGCCCGTTGCGTGCGATCAGAATATCCTGTGGGCGGAAGGCGCTGCCGTCGATGGCATTCTCAACTGCTGGGATCAGAACGCGCAATTGCACCGGTAAGTTCAGCGCCATGATCATGTGCGCCAGCCCCAGAACATTGGCTGCCCCGCCCATGTCTTTTTTCATCAGCCCCATCGATGCGCCCGGTTTTATGTTCAAACCCCCGGTGTCAAAACACACACCTTTGCCGACAAGCGTCAGTTTCGGTCCCACCGCACCCCAGTGCAGGTCTATCAGTCTGGGCGCTTCGTCCGAGGCGCGGCCAACCGCATGGATCATCGGGAAGTTTCGTTCAAGCAACGCATCGCCGGTGATAACTGTTATATTGGCGGCATGCTTTTGCGCCAGTTCGCGGGCAGCGTTTTCGAGATCTGCGGGTCCCATGTCAGACGACGGAGTGTTGATCAGATCGCGTGTTAGGCATTCTCCGGCGGCGATTGCCTCAATCCGGGCAGCATCCACGCCATCAGGGGCGATAAGCTGAGCACTGAGCGCGCCCTGTTTTTTGTAGCGGTTGAACCGATACCCTTCGAGTAGCCAACCCAAGGCTTCGACCTCGGGCTCCGGTAGAGTGCCGTGAATGCGATAAACCCCTTGGGGCAGTTTTCCCGCGGCACCGGCCAAATGGAACCGTCCGCGCGAACGCGATGCGGCGTCGCCATACCCTGCAACAGCCATTGCGATGCGTCCATTTGCATTGGGCACGGCAACTGCCTGACCCAAATCACCCTTGAAGCCCTGGATTTTCAGCCAGTTGGCTGCAGGCGCGTCCAAGCCTCGAATAAAGTCATCAACGTCATTTTTGCCCACAACATGCAAGGGAATGGCGTCGGAATCAGGTGAAGCGAAAGATGGGGTCATTAATTTGGCCTATGGAAACGAAACTTGGCCGAAGGCTACCCATTGGCCCGTCAGGAGCAAGCGGGAAATG